>ERZ1740058.1038-NODE-1038-length-15314-cov-6.525591_pt1 | contig 15314 bp, 13 predicted proteins | sample MGYA00581745_ERZ1740058 | MGnify/ENA primary metagenome ERZ1740058 (study PRJEB43018, sample SAMN04849742) | marine metagenome | isolation source: floating plastic debris | place: Pacific Ocean | collected 2008-08-30 | study: EMG produced TPA metagenomics... | reverse complement strand
GGGGGGGTGTGGCTGCTGCGTTTCTCGGGGCTTTCTGTTTGCCTTTCCCGCCCCTCCCCCTCTCTGCGCGCGGGCCCCCGGGGTAACTTCTAGTTCTGGCTCCGGGGTCAGCTCGGGTTCTGGGGTGGGCGCTGGCTCGTCTAGGCCTCCAGCGAGCAGGCTGAACATGTCGGCGCGATCGCTTTTCGTTTTTTCACTTTTCGTGGCTTTGGACTTAGGCATTATTCTGAATCTCCTTTCCCAGTTGTTCGTACTCTTTCCAGGCTTCTTGGGCGCGGCGGTCGGCTACATCGCAGACGGCGACACCTGCGAGGGCCGCTTTTTTGAAGGCGGAGAGTTGTCTAATCGATTGCTTGAAGATGGGGATATTGCGGCTCTCGAATAGTTCGCGGGCTCCTCGATTACTGCCAGTCTCTCGGCTATCTAGTTTGGTGAGCAGCACTGAGTAATCGGCTTTGAGTTGGCGCACGGATTTAATCGTTGAGACCAGGGCGTCTAGGGCCAGGGCGTCGGCGGTCGTTGGCAGGATGAGCAGGTCGCAGCCTTTCGCTAGGACTTCTAGTTGGCGGGCGTCGGGGTAGCCTTTAGTGTCGATGATGATATGTTCGGCTTTGCGCGAGGCCATCGCGCTCGCTTCAAAGTCGCACACTTCAAACGGCAGGTCGCCGCGTTCTGCCCAGCTCAAGGAGGAGCGGTTGGGGTCGCCATCGACTAGCAAGGTCGGCTCTCCGGTCTCACTGAAAAATTTGGCTAGGTGGAAGGCGGTTGTCGTTTTGCCTACCCCCCCTTTGAAACTCGCTACCGTTACGATCATCTGCGGATGCCTCCTTTGCGGAAGAACTCTGGGGTCATGGGTGCGGAATATAAATCGCTTTTGTTTATACTACTGTTTACTTGTTATTTTGGATAACTTTTTTACTTAGTTATATAAGTAGTTTTGTTATCCGTTTACGCAGTTAGGCTAAAAGAAGAAAAATTGGGAGTGGCCCATGAGAGATGGCATTACCCGTTTACGCAGTTAATTTAGGACACATTAGGCTGTTTGGATAAGGTAGTTGGGTTAGGCGTTTACGCAGGTAAGTGGAAGAAAGGGGCGATCACAAGACACTCCTGCGGGACGATCGCACATGCGGGAGTGATGTGACGGGTAATAGGGTTATCTGTTTACGCGGATATTAGGACGAGAAATGAATGACGAGGAGCGATCGCTTTCTGAGGAAATGGCTCTATCCGCGTAGGGAGATGATGTGTTTACGCGGGTAATTCTTTAGTCGTGTAGGGTTAAGGACGACTGTGAGAATGGTCGAAAGCATTGATGTTGAAGGGGTTGAAAAGAAAGGATTGAGGCGATCGCACTCAGAATAGATAGATGAATTGAGCTGAGTAGAGTAGGGAATGCAGGACTCGGGTAAGTGGGTAAACGTATGGGCAGATTACTCAGACTTGGGGGAAGGGCGTTTACTCGTTTATTGAATGGGCTTTCATTAAGTGCGTAAACGGGTAAGTAAGTAGTCTGTTTATACGGGTGGCTGAGTAGAGAGGTTACGCAAAGAGGTTGGAATCTATGGGTAGTTGGGTGGATCGGGTAGTTGGCGTACTTGCTTAACTGGGGAAATGGGTAAGGGGATTATGCGCGTAAACGGGTTGCAGGAGGGTTAGATAGGCGGTTATATGTTCATCTGCGTAAATGGGTAAGAGATATGCAGGTGGGGTTGTAGTGCTATTCGTTTACGCGGGTAAGTGAGTAGCTTTATTGTCGCGTAACTTAGCTATCCATTTAAGTGGGTAAACGGATAATCTAGGGTATGATGGATGTAGTTCGATCATGCGTGGATACCTGGTTAGGTCAGTAGGTCAGGCGGCAGGCGGACAAAACATTCTTTCTACCAGCCAAAATAGACTGACTCAGACTAAACTCAGACTATGTTTAGTTCATGTCCCTATGGCGCGTCGTAAAAACCTTGACTGTCAGCGCTGTGCAGCCGATTCTATTGAGGTCGCTCAAGCCAAATCCTGCTGGAATACTGAGAAGCCTCAGGTGTGCCACTCCAGGCGGGCCTATTACAAAAAGCACAGCGTTAATAAGGCTAAGAAGCGCTCTAAGCAACGGAGCGACCGGGTTAAGCAGGTTAAAGAACTTGATATTCCGCTCTTTGGGGTGAAGACGACACCTGAGGTTCTCATGACTTTCTATCGCGACAGAGCTGATGGGCCGATTCATGCGATCTCGTTCTCGGTGCTTGAAGACGGGGAGGCGATCTCCTCAGTGAAGCCCATTCATCTCAAGGGCGTGCCGCAGTCTAAGTTGCGTAAGCACATAAAAAATGTACTGGGCGTGCTTAATGCTCAGTTCGGCCAGGAGTTGCCTGTCAGTAAAGACAAGCTGCCTGTGAAGCTGTGTCCTCTCTGCCTGGATAAGGAAGGTGGGTAGTGGGAAGGGCACGGCACAGGAGGCTCTCGGAGCAGCAGTTGGCGGCAGCGGTGGAGAAGGCCACTCGCTGGCGGTTGGCGGTTGAGGATAGGGTTAGGGCAGAAGGCGTGGGGGAGAAGGCGTTCTTTTCTGAGGTCTTTAGACTCGCAGGGGAAGGGATTGAAACGGATGTAGATGGGTTTTGCGATCGCGCTCAAGATGTATTTGAGGAGATTGAGGCTCACGGGCAAGAACCTCAGCTCGACGACGATTGGCTCGGGGAACTTACGGGCGAGAACGACAGCTTCTACTTCTCGACTGACAGCATTGTTAGTGAGCTGGAAAAGCTGCCAAGCAGGAAAAGGGGTAGGAAGCAGAAACTACCCGATGAAGCTCAGGTGGTACAGACAGTCGAGGAGGCCATTGCCTCAGTGGAAGATGCCCTCAGGGTCGCTCATCACGAGAACCCTCATGACTGGATACAGAGGATCTTAAAGGCGCTGGAACATAGCAAAGGCACGATGGGCTTCTGGAAACTAAAGGAAGTGACTCGGCTCTCTACCGGGGCGCTCTTTCTTGGGCTGCTGCTCGGGCAAGAGAACTGGACGTTACAGCAACAAGAGTTCTACGGGGAGGTGGTAGTGAAACTTAGATAAGAGAAGAAAGATTACTCGGGTAAATGCGTAATCAGATAAACACGTAATCGCATAAACGGGTAAGCCAGAAAGAATGCCGATGGAGGGACATCAAAGCTGAGCGATGAATGGGCAGCCAGATTAGGGGGCTGGCGCTGCTACGAGATAGCACCCACAAAGACTATTCGTGTTACTTCTTGGGAAAGGCAAGGAAAGTAACACGAATAGATGATGAGAAAGTGATGTTTTGCTCTAGGCGCTGAAGATCTTCGATAGTGTTGTCAAGCGGAGTGAAAGGCGCGGCTACACCTGCTGGCAACCTGGGAACCTAGTTAACATAGGTATTACATGTGTTGTTAGATGGTGTAAAGCTTCTCTTCAAGGTAACGATGCAGTACGAGCTAATCGACCCAAAACCGCCCAGAGAACAGTATGGTGAACTGATCTTGCCGTACAAGGCCATTAGAATTGTCTCTAGCATTGGTGAGATTCTGACACTATCAGCTAGCGATGCAGACAATCCTGATTGTCCTGGTAATGTCTGTGGTGTATTCACTAGACGGTCTCCATCTGGATTTATAGATGGACCCTTCATCGAATATCGAGATGACAATGGCGACACCGATATTATGCCGTTTGGCCAAATGGATGAAGCTGTCCTATTTTGCGAAGAGGATTAGACAAGTTTAAAAAGTCACGTCTATAGTTCAGACATTGAATACTACGCACGTACGTCCAGGCTCTTCAGCGTTACGAGTCAACTTCATATCTAAAAAGCGAGAAGAGCCATCTTTTTTATACACTTTGAGCACAGGAAAGCGTGAGTCAAACTGTATAAAAGAGATAGGTTATACCCTGACTAGAGTATAGAATTGACAGACAAGATAGTTTAGCCTCTACTAAAGATGTTGACAGAGGATACAGTAAGTTAAGGTGTCCTTATTGCACAGCACTACTAGCCTGATGAACTTAGCTAAGCGACATAGAACGCTATATGTTCGGTTAACTCAACTGCGTAGCCTAGACAATGAACTGAATTCTCTTCTCAAGAGCAGCATCACTAAGGTGGAAAATCAAACAAGTAGCTGGTCTTGGGTGAACCCGAGAATGAACACGGTTTACGACGCTGAATTTGGATAAGGCGATCTCCGTCACCAACAAAACGGCATCAAAATGAGCATAAACACTGCATAGCAGGCAATAATCCTAGCACCACCGCAGATACTTGATGTAGATGCCTTTGGCGAAAATAGCATGACTGTTCGGTTATAGGTGTGGACTCAGCCGCTGCAAAAGCTACCTGTGGGCCGCAAGTTACGTCGGCGTTTGAAGCAAGCCCTTGATAAGGGCTAGTATCTCTGTTCCCTTTCCACAACGCTATATCTAGTTTGAGAACACATTGCCTCAAGAGATTCTTCCTGAGCGAAGTAACGGCACAGATAATCGCCTAGTCAACAGATTATAATCGCTGTATGACATGTTCCTACAACATGACGCTTCACTTCTCTAAAGTATGCTTTTTAATGACTCAAAACTCCAACCCACTACCTCAATCAGATAGGAATTCGCAGCTAGAAAGACTCAGTATATTGAAGTTTCAGTCGGTCTTGCCAACTGATAAATTTGTCTTCCGAGATGAGAGAGTTACTGATGCAGGAGTAGACGGTTCGCTTGAAATTCTGGTTGATGGACAGTACACAAATATGAGGGCACAGGTTCAACTCAAGAGTACAGAAAGCAAAAAGGCCAGAGAAGATGGAGTGGTAACTTATCCAATAAAAACAAGTAATTTCAACTATCTTTTGAATGGGCCACTTGGACTGTATGTCTTATATATCTCGGAAACTGATGAGCTTTTATATGAATGGGCTACTGACGAAAATCGTCGCAGGATTGCGCTTAACAGTGAATGGCAAGAACAAGATAGCATTTCTATCCCGCTAAGATCGCTTAATGACACATCACTCCTGGATATATACGAAAGAATCAGTAGTGAAGCAAGACTGAGACGTGAAATACTAGAAGCGCTAGCACATGCGCCTACTAACGATCAGATTTCTGTCACTATCAGCCCAGAGACACTTGAGACTGACAATTCTGTGGAAGTGGAAAATTTGTTGGGTAGCGTTGGAATGACCATGGTATCAGCAGGATATGCCGAGATGGTACTCGAAAAGCTGAAACTAATCAGTCCATCAGCAACTTCAAATGAAAGGCTTAAGTCAATTAGCGCCTACGCGCATTATTCAACAGGTCGATATCAAACTGCACTAGGTGAGACAGCCAGTGTACTCATGAATAGCTCGCTAGAAGAGCAAGACAGCATATTTTTACAGAGAATTCGCTTGGCTTGCAAGCTTAATCTTGGCCTCATCGACACCGTTCAATACTTTCAAGAAGTCAATGACTTAACGTCAGAAGATGAGCTGTTGAATGCAGAAGTTAGCTTACAAAGGCTAGTAATTTCTGCACGTAGTCAGGATACTCAAAACACGGAGATTCTTGATGAAGTCCTAGAGATTACAAACCGGATTCTAAGCTCAGAAAGAGCTTCCGACGGATTGAAAATATGTGCAAGAGTGAAATTCCTAGAAGCGACAGGGTTTGATGTCGCGAAGAAGCTCTCCATTGAAGCGATTAAGCTCTCTGCCAGACAACGTAGCAAAGTATATTCCTCACCAGTTGAGCAGATATCTGACGTCACAAAAGTTTTTGACGAATTACATGAATGGATCGAGCAGATTGATACTTTAACTCAAGATGCACTAGATGTCGGTCATCCTATTTTTATCGCCGATGTGCTAGCCACGAAAGCCTTTATTAAACTTATGGCACTCATTGCTGGAATGTCTTTTGGGGAGATCAACAATTTCCCCATGCAGCAATCTTCCATACAGGATGAGTCACTGTCGATTCTTGAAGTGTGTGATATTTCACAGAAGATATATCAGCAGTCTGAAATGATCGAAGGGGATGTTCGTGTTCAGCTCATAATGGCTCAGGTGTTTGAGATTATGGGCCAGTTAAAGGCGGCTAAAAACCTCGCACAGGGGGTTGTTGGAAAGGCAAAACTACTTGGATACCAGCGTCACATAGAAACAGCTAGTGAAGTCATATCAGGGGAAACCCTCTACTCCAAACAACTCACAGCTGCACGCGAACTTCATAGCCAAACGAGCAAAGAGGATGTCGATATCTCCGGATTTTCAGACGAAGAAGATATAAAGGGATTTTCTGATTTCATGATGGAGACTTACAGAATACCTGAAGAGAGAAGGGCCTATGTGATGATCGATGCTCTATGTTTAAGAGATCTGGCCAAGGAACAGACTTGTTGGTGCAAGTACGTAGAGATAAAGCAAGATTTGACGCATACGTTTTCTCCACAAACTCTGTATGCGAAAGATCCTAATAGGCAGGTAATCTGCTCTAAGTTTCAGTACATAGTCGATAATCAATCACCCGAATGGATTGAGCTTATTCAAGAATTGAAAGATTCTTACTGCTCCACCTGTTCTGATAGAGAAGTAGCCGAATCTTAGTATGACATTATGCACCAATCTGCTATCAATTGGCTTCAGAAAATATGGCGTATCTCTTTTAGACTGCGCCAACCCCATTAGGCACTACATGCGTCTTGCAGGGTTCTCTTCTACTCCGGCAGACGATTGATAGTTATTGACAGTTTTATAGACATCACCAATCGTGAGGTTTCTCTGAACATAAACATTCTTTACAACCTCCTAATGAATGTTGCATGACTGTTGGACATCAGGTATTTGTGTCACCCTGAACGAAAGTCCCTAGCTCGTTAGTTTCGCATCCGACTTTATCAGAATCAACCATAGCAATTCATATTGAATGATTTATCTTTGAACGACCTTATGAGTTAGTGAAATGATTTATGGGGATATTGTGCCGTTTCAATCGATGAATCTTGCCATAGCTGCCTTGCTTGCGGGATTACAGAAAAGGTTTGCATGAATAGTTGAGCTGTATAGTGATGGTAAACAGGTATGTTTAGGTTAGACAGTCATCAGATGTGACGCATCCGCTCTACAAGACATATGAGTCCTATTGTTTTTGGCTTAATATTAGGTATCGCGATAACCTTCGCTGCCCGTATTACCGAGTTTGACGCAGACAGTAGCTACCATGCCACTCTCCTTGTTGTGATAGCTACATATTACGTCTTATTCGCATACATGTCTGGTGAAGCCATTATCGAAGAAATTCTCTTCGCTTCTGGGTTCTCAGCGATAGCCCTTCTTGGCACGTATCGCTGGCTTCCGCTAATAGGAATTGGACTGATTCTCCACGGAATATTTGATCTTGTACACCCTCACTTATTAAGTAATCCAGGCGTACCAGCGTGGTGGCCTTTCTTTTGCTTAGGTGTCGATGTGGTTCTTGGCACATCGGTAATCTTCTTGTCCCACACGGGAAGGGTTAACTTACGAGATCAGAGTAACGATTGATCCCTTCACATCGACACCTATACTTTGACTCATAAAGCCCATTTAGATACTATTCAGGTTGCGAAGAGAAATCTGGCACGGGTCTTGCTTCAGCTGCTTCAGCATTAAGAGCAACACCATTCTCGCGAATGTCAGCAATTAGCCAATCCATTTCATTAATCTCTCTGCGCTGGGCTTCAATAATTTCTGTTGCAAGCTCCTGAACACGCACGTCATCAATCTGCGCTCGCTCGCTCGTTAAGATAGCAATGGAGTGGTGAGGAATCATGCCCTCCATCCAGTCCACATCGTTAACAAACACTTGACTTCGCACAAGCCACAGCGATGAACCAAACAGCAAAATAGCGCTCAAAAAGATAGCAATATTAGCCTTTCTATTCTTGTACATGTTGAGCATGAATGCCAACATAACTACCATCATCGCAGCACCCATAATGAGTGCCATATATGCCCTTGTGTCGCTAAACCGGGCGTGTTCAAGTATTTGGTACGAGTGTAAGTACATCATAAAGAACATCACGACGATGGATGTTCCAATCATGGCAAAGAACTTGACATAGCTACCTTGCATCCCCTGATGGCTATGTGACTTATGGCTTTTCCCAACTGTTGTAGTGGTAGTGTTCATCGTTTTGTGTAGAACTAGTACGTTAATATCGTATTTCTTGAATAAGAGAGTTTCTATCTCTCAAGGGGGATAATATGAGTGCTGCTACTGTCAGATGAAATTATTTCAGATGAGATAGGTCTATTTCATCTTGATTTCATATTTGCCTGCTAGTGGCTGCTATTTCTTCTGCAATCTCATTTCTAATCCGTGCTTAGGTCTTAGCGTTATAGAAGGCTGAAGTTCGACTTTGCGATCAGCAGACAGAGTAAAGCGAAACTTTTGTGCGATCGCAGCTAAAATCAAAACAGCCTCCATCATGGCAAAACCTTTTCCAATACAGCTACGGGGGCCGTCTCCAAACGGAAAATAAACGCCTTTGGGTAGGCGCTGTTCAAAACTGTTATCCCAGCGCTCAGGGTTGAATCGATCAGGATGCTCAAAAAAGCGAGGATCTCTGTGCATAACCCATTGATTCAAGAAGACCGTATCTCCTGGCTCTAGGGTATAGTCACCGAGCTGTACCGTTTCAATCACCTGGCGGCTAGTGCCCCACGCCGGAGGATATAGCCGCATCGACTCTTTAATTATCCAGTTTGCATACTTGAGGTGAATCGCGTCATCGGCTGTGGGCGATCGCCCCTGAAGAACAGTTTGAATTTCTTGGTGCAGTTTCTCTTCCACTTCAGGATGCTGAGCGAGCAACATCCATGTCCATGTCAGCGCAAGCGCGGTCGTTTCGTGACCAGCCATCATTAAAGTCACTACCTCGTCTCTAATCTCGCGATCACTCATTTGAGCGCCGTCTTCATCTTCTAAGTGCAGCAGCATGGTCAGCAGATCAGAATTCGCTGCCGTAGACTTTCTGCGCTGCTGAATAATATCGTAAATTACTCCATCCATTCGCTGAAGCTTTTGCCAAAACTGAATATTATCTGGTGTTGGCACCCACTCTGGAAGTAAGAAAAAGGTGTTTAGCTGATTTGAGAAATGCGTGAGGATAGCTTCTAAAGCAGACTCAATCACAGTCGTTTTACCAGCAATATCTGTACCAAATAGCGCCTCTGCAACGATTAACAAGGTAAGATGCATCATGTTAGCATGAATGTCTTTCACCTCTCCATCTTGCCACCGGCAGATCATCGTCTCAGCAGTATCAGTCATGATGCCGCCATATTCAAAAATTCGCTCTCGGTGAAATGCAGGCTGAGTCAAACGACGCTGGCGCTTCCAAAAGTCTCCTTCGCTGGTCAGTAACCCTTCGCCTAAGCTGCTCTTCAAGCTCTGAATCGAAACGCCTTTGATAAAACGATAGCTCTGACTACTCAATACCTCACTAACATGCTCAGGATTAGAGAGGAGATAGACATTTAGTGGCCCAAAAGGTAAAAGCGAGACCTCTCCAAATTCTTGAGCACACCTTAAGGAGAAGCCTGTTGGGTCTTTATTATAGTCAAATAGAACACCAAAAACAGGGACGCCTTTAGGCCCAGGAGGGAAGCGTCGGGGCGATTGAAATTGCATATGATTATCTCTGTTGTTTAGGCTAGTTTTTATTCAGTCTTTAGCAGATAGCTACTCAATACGAACGATGTCTCGTAGACCAAGCCAGTTGTATCGGCGGATGCCCCAGGGTAAAAGTACTAAGAGCACAACAAATATTAGAGAAAGTAAGATTGCTGCCCGAGCGCCCAGCATAAAAGCTTCACCTAGATAAGTGAGCAGCAATGTTGAAGGAATCATGCCAAAAAGCGTCGATGAGGCGTATATAGGTAGAGATAAGTCCGCTAGACCTGCACCATAGCTAATGAGGTCAAAAGACAGAACGGGTAATAGGCGAGTGACAAAGATGAGGCCACCTAGCAGCCATTCTCCTTTCTCTTTTGAAAAGTAGATAAGTTTGCCAGTCAGCGCTTTCACGGCTGAGCGTCCAAGCGATCGCCCGATAAAATAAGCAATCAGACCACCAATGAAGCCGCCAATAACACTATAGATACCGGCAGGAATAGCACCCCATACCGCACCTGCTGCGATAGTCAAAGGCGCACCTGGAATAGGACTCATCACTACAGCAAGAGCGATGACCGCAATATAAACCAATACGCCCCAGATACCAGTATCGGCAACGCTCTTCTGCAAGCCTTCAGGCGTTAGTAGGTTCGTGTCTACCTGAGTAGACACCCAAACATATACCAGAGAAGACAGCAGCAAGACACCTAGTGCAACCAGATTCTGCTTCTTCGTCAAAATTTTTCGCAATTGTCTCTTTGTAGCCACGACTACTTATATACTCTCGACTTCACTGCCCTAGCCATTTGAATCTGCGCCTACCATATCGCCCATCTGAGTTATCTCAAGCAGATTGCCGTCGGGGTCGCGAACTAGAGCTGCCTTAATTCCCAAATCAGCAAAATTACAAGGAGGACTAACAACCTCTACATTCTTTCCTTTGAGATATTCGCAGGCTTCGTCAACATCTTTCACTCTAAAACTTAAAGCGATTGCATCGCTTCTCTCTTCAAATGCGAAATCCGTACTACTGCCAAAGTGTCCGACTGCTTTATTTTGGCTCAGCAAGATTAGTTGAACGTCACCAGTAGTCAGCTCGGCGTACTCATCGATCTCTGAGTCAGAGGTTGTCTCTAAGCCCAACACGTTGTTGTAGAAATCTAGAGAAGTCTTGTAGTCTTTGACAAACAGATGAGTATAGCTAAATTCAAATTCCATTAATTTTCCTCTGTATCTGATTCTTTCGGATGGGTATCGTGGTTGTGCATACCTCTATGCATAAATAGATGCATCAGAGGGCACAGTAAGAACAAAGCATAGGGGGCATAGGTAGGTAGTACAGCCCAGCTATTTGTAGAGAGTACAACTACAAGCAAGCCTACGCAGAAAAGCAGACCTAACCAAATAGGCGATCGCAACTGTTTAGCAATTTGTTTGAGCATTGTTCAAAACCTCCTTGTTCTAAGCCTGCTGTATCTCTAAAATCCCCATCATGCCTCGGTCTTCATGGTCGAGTACATGGCAGTGATAGACCGTTTTGCCTGTGTAGTCACGAAAGGCCATCCGGATACGGACAGTTTCTCCAGGACTTACTGACACAACATCTTTCCAAGCAGCGTATGGTGCGCTCTGGCCGTTCTGACTAATAATCTGAAACTTATTGGTGTGAATATGGAAAGGGTGGGCCATTGAACCTGTATTCGTTATTTCCCAGTCTTCAACCGCATCTAGCTTGACCTGAGTATCAATGCGAGAAGGATCAAAGCCTTTTCCGTTGATTAGAAATACCATGCCGCCGCCCATCATACCGCCCATGCCATGATTCAGAGCAAACTGGCGGGTTTCACTGGGTTCTGGCAACGGTGTAATTGTGATCAACTCACTGGGCAAAGATGCCTCCTGAGTCTCTTCGTCGTCTGTTTCTCTTTCATAGACCAATGTCGCTACCGTTTCAGAGCGATCTGAGCTTTGGTTACCACCCATCATGCCGCCCATCATGCCACCCTGTGCAGGGTTAAAAGGTTGATTGATTAAACGGTAGTTACCAGCTACTTGATTTCCCTGTACCAGTACCTCTACTCGCTCGCCAGGAGCTAGAACCACATCGCTGAGTTCGACCGGAGATGCGATCGCTCCTCCGTCTGTCGCAATCAGATGCATGGGATGGTCTTCTAGCGACAGGCGATAGAAACGAGAAGGCGAAGCGTTCAGTAGCCGCAGCCTGGCCAATCCTCCTCTCCTTATAGGCATTTCCGGATTGATTTGACCGCTGGCGGTGAGCAATCCGCCTGCCCGTCCGGTCATCGCAGCCATATGGCCCGTATCTGCAATATTGCCGCTGCGATCTAACGCAAAATCTTTTAACACTACAAAAGATTCTTGAGCAGTCTTAATTTCGGGTATTTCATCTAGCTCACCCCGGACGATAAAGAGACCAGCAAGCCCAGCAAATAGTTGTTCCGCAACCAACCCATGTTTGTGAGGGTGATACCAAAAGGTTCCGGCTGGATGGTCGTCAGGAATTTGAAATTCGTAGGTGTGTTGTTCGCCCGGTGAAATTCCTAGAAACACATTGTCTACATCAGGAGAAATGTGTAAGCCGTGATAGTGAATGTTAGTGGGTTGACTCAACCCATTTGTAAAGCGAATTTGAACACGATCGCCAGGACTTGCCTCTAGCAACGGGCCAGGAACCTTTCCGTTGTAGGTAAGCAAGTTAGCGTTGATATCACCTAGCTGCACCTGCTGAGGCTTAGCCTCTAAATCCAAGCTAAGAAGGCCATTACTACTGACAACCTTCTGGAACTGAACGGGCGCAGACGTTGTAACGGAGGTATCTCCTCCAGGAACATCTCTAGAACATTGAGACAGTAGCATTGCTGCCGTTGTCCCTGCACCCAATTTAAAGAAATCTCTTCGTCTCATTTATTATCCATCTCAAAAATCTTTTGACTGCTTAGTCGTCTAGCAAGTTCTCTCCGTAAGCGAAGAGAGTTGGTCTAGGGGCACATAGGCCGTGTAGCTAGATTGCGTAACATCTCCCTGATTTTGCATCCCACCGCCATCTCTCATCATGCCACCACGACTCATCATGCCGCCCATAAATAGGAACCCAAACAGTAGGGTAGTCACGACACCTGCTATAAAACCTATTACAATTTTGCTGTTCATATTTAATCTCTCTCAAAGCATACGTATTACCAACTTCATCTCAAACTCAGCGCAAGAGATCTTCTTTCAAGCATAAAAGCTACAGCCAGGTATAGGGTCAAGACTACCCCTCGATAAAGTCCGCATAATATATTTTGAGGGCAGGTTATGAATTCAACATGAAATGGTTGTACAAATTCTCTACACAGTGCATTTCCTCTACTGCATATCATTCAATTGTGAAATCAGAATGAAATTGAGCTATGCCAAGTGAGAGAAGTTGCACAAGCTCTGTAAAGCCTCATTAGTTCTTTTGGTAGGCGAACACAAGAACAAGCTTTGTTACACGTAGATAGTGTAAATTTAGTGGATTGTTGTTATGCTGCTTCAACGTGAAGAGTATCAGTCTAGTTTCGATAAAGCGATAGCTTGCATGGTGGAATGCGAGCATTGCGCAGAAGCCTGCATGGGAAGCCCAGAGATGAAGAAATGCGCGCGTATGTGTTTAGACACCGCAGAAGGATGTCAAATGCTATCAACAATGATGGTGCGTGGGTCTTACTTCATTGCACCTCATGCAAAAGCTTGCGCTGAAGCTTGTGAAGCTTGTGCGAGTGAATGCGAAAGTCACGATATGGAGCATTGTCAAAAATGCGCTAAAGCTTGTCGTACCGCTGCTGAGGCATATCGGCAGATCGCAGGCGTAGCAGTTGCTGCTTAACGCAACACTTGCGTCTTATCGTAAATTTTGTTTAGGAGACTGAACCATACAGTCAGATTGAGTGTTTTAGCATAGCTGTATTCACGTCAGGGTGTTAGTACAGCTATGCTGCGTTTAGGAGAATCATTATGAGTCAGTCTCATCACTCAGCTCAAACAACAAGTCGAGCGGCTGAGAGCACTCAGCATAATGGACATCATCATACTCACCACAGCCATGAAGCTGAGCAAAGTGAACACGGCCATCATCACGGTGGTCATGGTGGCCACAGCGGTCACGATAAGCACGCAGGACATAGCCCAGAAATGTTTAAGCGTCGCTTCTTCGTCTCTTTAGTGCTGACGCTGCCTATCCTCTACTTTTCTAGCCAGCTACAGACGTGGATAGGCTATGAGGCGATTACTTTTCCTGGGTCAGGTTGGATTAATCCTATTTTAGGTATCACCTTATATTTCTACGGCGGTTGGCCTTTTATTCAGGGCGCATGGCGTGAGTTGCATAGCAGAGTCGCAATGATGACGCTCATTGCGTTAGCTATCACAGTCGCCTTCGTATACAGCTTATCTGTTTCGCTAGGGCTTGACGGTGCTCCTTTCTACTGGGAATTAGCGACACTCATCGATATTATGCTGCTGGGCCACTGGATTGAAATGGCTTCAGTACAGGGTGCGAGCAATGCTCTGAAAGAATTGTCTTCACTGGTGCCCAATGAGGCGCATCGTGTAGCAAACGGTCAGGTTGAGAACGTTTCTGTAAGCGACATCCGCATTGGAGATGTCATCTTAATCCGTCCAGGCGAGCAGATTCCTAACGACGGTGAGGTGATTGAAGGCAATACTAGCGTCTATGAATCTTTTTTAACGGGAGAATCGAAACCTGTCTCTAAGCATGAAGGCGACGAGATTGTTGCGGGTTCAGTAAACACAGAAGGGTCTGTTAAGGCTAAGGTCACCAGGGTAGGGGGGGATACGGCTATTAGCCAAATTATGCGGTTAGTAGAAGAAGCCCAATCTTCTCGAAGTCGGTTTCAAGCGCTCGCTGATAAAACTGCTTACTGGCTAACGCTGATTGCAATCGCCGCCGGAACGCTGACCTTCGTCATCTGGCTCTCTATTGGAGATCTTGTGTATGCAATCAATAGAGCTGTCACCGTGCTTGTGATCACCTGTCCACATGCACTAGGACTAGCCATTCCGCTGGTGATTGCAAACTCTACAAAGCTAGCAGCCAGTAACGGCATCTTAGTGAGAAATAGAGATGCTTTAGAACGCGCCAAAGACATCAGAATCATTGCGTTTGACAAAACAGGCACCCTTACACAAGGAATGTTTGGCGTACAGCAGGTATCTTCTGAAGGAATAGACAAAGAGAGAGCTTTGGCAGTTGCCGCAGCGCTAGAAACATCTTCAGAACATCCTCTTGCCCGAGCTATCGTCAGAGAAGCTAGTCAGAGACAGATTACACTTCCACACATGCGTAACTTCCAAACTGTTACGGGCAGAGGTGTAGAAGGAGAAATTGATAATGACATCTATCGTCTGGGACGTCCGGAATGGGTCACAGAACAAGATTTACAGCTCCCGAATAAACTTCAACTCGCTCTAGACGAAGCCGATGAGAGAGGCGAAAGTGCTGTGGTTCTAATGACTGACAAGCGAGCCATCTGTGTTATTTCTATGGCCGATCAGGTTCGAGAAAGCGCCCGCGAAACGATTGCTCAATTGGACAAGATGGATATCCAAGCAGTCATGATTACAGGTGAAGCAGAAGCAGTCGCTCGCAGTGTCGCAGAAGAACTAGGCAT
>ERZ1740058.1037-NODE-1037-length-15340-cov-5.922146_pt1 | contig 15340 bp, 12 predicted proteins | sample MGYA00581745_ERZ1740058 | MGnify/ENA primary metagenome ERZ1740058 (study PRJEB43018, sample SAMN04849742) | marine metagenome | isolation source: floating plastic debris | place: Pacific Ocean | collected 2008-08-30 | study: EMG produced TPA metagenomics... | reverse complement strand
AAAAAACTGGAACGCCTACTCTTCAGTGAACTTTCTGACCCAATTTGCCCCTGGGTTTCGCTACGAGGAAACAGCTAACGGTGGAGAAGAAGCTTTCAAAATTTCTGATTTTATGGCTCCGGCTTTTCTCACTTTTTCATTTGGGGCCGAGTATGCACCGAATGATAACTTTACACTAAGACTTAGCCCCTTCTCTCCTCGTTTTACCTTCGTTACGGATACTACACTCTATCTGAACACCGTCGATAACACAAACTATGGCGTACCTATCGGGGAAACCGTTCGGGCTGAATGGTTGGCTGCTCAGCTCATTGCTGCATGGAATAAGGATATTACGGAAACAATTAATCTGCAAACACGCTATCTACTTTTCGCTAACTTTGAGACATTTAACGGGGAGGAGATCGATCACCGGCTAGATTTGACATTGGTAGCCAAGCTTACTGAGTATATTAACGTTAATTTTTCAGCGATAGGAATTTATGACTTTGATCAATCCGAGAATATACAATTCAGCCAGTTGTTGGGGGTAGGCATTGCTTTGAGTAAGAAAGGGGCAGTTGTAAAATAGCGGTCGCTGCCACGAACATAAAAAAACCAGTAACGCTCGGTAATGGAGTATTACTGGTTTTTTGTTTACTTAGTTACTTAGCTATAAGCCAAGACTTGGAAGTATAGCGGGGCTATATCCTATCTAAATGCTTGTAAGAAGCTCTCAATTCCTTTCTTATCTACTACTACGTCAGATCCTCGCTGCATCACAAAATCATTCAACTCATTAGGATCAAAGTAACTCAGCGAGAATACTCCGGGATGAGATTTTTTGTATTGTTTTAAAATTTCTTTAGTAATCTGAGATTTCCGAGTATCGTGTATTGTTATCATGCTTATATAACAAATGTAAACTAAAAAAAATTCACGTTGTACTAATGTTCGTACAATATATAACTGCCTTTGCAACAAAATTGTTGTATAAAACAGCTTATTTTTCAAAAATTTGCAACATTCTTCGGATACCTAGTTCCAGCCCCCGCAATTCAGCTAATCCCCGCAGTCGTCCTACTCCTGAGTAGCCAGGGTAAAAATGTCGATTGGCGTCGAACAAAAACTGATGGCCGTGATCAGGCCGCATCGGGATAGCCACGCCGCTTCGTCCTATTTCTACTCTTCGTTTCTGTTCGGCTATTACGGCTTGCATCACGCTAACCATATCGGTACTACCCTCCAGGTGATTGGCTTCATGGAAGCTACCGTCGGCACTACGCTGTACATTTCGCAAATGCAGAAAGTGGATATGCTCTCCGAGTCGCTGCACCATGCCCGGCAGATTATTATCCGCGCGCCCACCTAGTGAGCCAGTGCAAAAGGTAATGCCATTACTGGGTGAAGGTACACTATCAACGATAAACCGTAAATCTGCTTCGGTACTGACTACTCTCGGTAATCCTAGAATGGGAAACGGCGGATCGTCGGGATGAATGGCCATCTTGATACCTACTTCTTCGGCCACCGGAATAATCTGTTGAAGAAAATAGGCTAAGTTTTCTCTTAACTGGGTAGTATCAATGTTGCCGTAACGCTCCAAATGTTCGTTAAACTCGTCCAAGGAAAATACTTCATCGGTACCCGGTAATCCGGCGAGAATGGTTTTTTGGAGTGTTTCCTTTTCCTGTTCAGTTAGGGATAAGATATACGCCTGCGCAGCTTCTTTTTGCTCCGCTGAATATTCCTTCTCAGCACCCTCTCGTTTTAAAATAAATAGCTCAAATCCGGCCAGAGCTATGGGGTCATAGCGCAAAGCGAAAGAATCGTCTTCTACGGGAAACGCTAAGTGGGTGCGGGTCCAGTCCAGTACCGGCATAAAGTTATAGCAAACCAGTTTAATTCCGCGTTGAGCCAGGTTACGAAGCGTCTGCTGGTAATTCTCAATATACTGATTGCGCTCGGGCTCGCCCCGTTTAATGGTTTCGTGAATGTTTACACTTTCTACTACTGTCCAATCTAGTCCGACATCTTCAATTAACTGCTGTCTTTGCTGAATTTCGGTTACTGACCACACCTCCCCACAAGGAATGTGGTGTAGGGCAGTAACGATTCCTTTGGCTCCAGTTTGTTTGATTTCGGCTAGCGAAACCGCATCCTGAGGACCAAACCAGCGCCAGGTGGGATACAGAAAATGTTCAGAATTTTTCATGCTACACTCCGCTAAAGGAGCCAAACCCGCCGTCCACTGGAATAATAGTGCCGGTCACGAATTTTGAGGCTTCGCCACAGAGATAAAGCACCGCACCATTGAGTTCTTCAGCTTCACCAAAGCGTTGCATAGGAGTGTTCTGAATAATAGTATTTCCTCGGTCGGTTAGTGAACCATCTTCATTAGTGAGCAACCTGCGGTTTTGTTCTCCGATGAAAAAGCCAGGGGCAATGGCATTGACTCGGATGCCGTCGCCAAATTTATGTGCCATTTCGGTAGCCATCCACTTGGTAAACATATCGATACCTGCTTTGGCAATAGAATAACCCAGCACCCGCGTGATGGATTGGGTAGCCGCCATAGATGAAATATTTATGATGCTTCCTGACTTCTGCTCAGCCATAGCCTTACCGAACACTAGGGTAGGCAGTACCGACCCCATCAGGTTTAGATCTAACACCCGCCTTAGAGCCTCTTCCGAAACGTCAAACACTGTTTGCTCCGGTCCTACTGTAGCTCCCGGTATATTTCCTCCGGCAGCGTTGATCAATACATCAATACGTTCCCACCTTTCCAATATCTTTCGGTTAACCGCTTCAAGTTGCTCCTGAGAAGTCACGTCGCAGGCAAAGCCAATGGCATTTTCGCTAATAGTTTGAAGTTCGTTCAGTTTTTCGTCAATAGAAGACTGACGTCGGCTTAGGATCACGATTTTTGCTCCTTGTTCTAATAACATGGTAGCCATCGCCCCACCCAGTACTCCCGCTCCGCCAGTGATAATGATTACTTTTCCAGATACAGCAAAAAGATTGTCCTGCATAAAGTTTCTCTTTTAGAAGCCGAATTGCCGGGGTAGCCAAAGGCTAATTTCAGGGATGTAGGTAACGAGCAACAGTACCGCAATCATGGCCACAAAAAATGGTAGCAATGGCCTGACAACGGATTGTATTTTGATATTGGCGACACTACAACCGATAAATAGTACCGTTCCCACTGGAGGTGTACACAGCCCAACACAAAGATTCACGATCAGAATGATGCCGAAGTGAACCGGATCAATGCCTAACTGCTGGGTGACTACTGGCAGAAAGATGGGTGTAAAAATGAGTACAGCGGGCGTCATGTCCATAAATACCCCCACGAAAAGCAAAATAACGTTGATAATCAGCAAGATCAGGATTGGGCTATCGCTCAAAGTAAGTAAAGCCGCGCTTACGTTCTGGGGAATTTCCTCGTAAGCCATCACCCAGGAAAGACCGATGGATGCTGCCACCATCAATAGTACAATACAAGTGGTCAGCGTAGTCCGGATTAAAATACCCGGCAGATCGCTTACCTTAATTTCCCGATAGATGAACGCTAGCACCAGACAGTAAATGACCGCCACTCCCGAAGCTTCGGTAGCTGTAAAAATACCCGCTACAATGCCTCCTAAGATAATCACTAACAACAGTAAGCTGGGTAAAGCCGCCAGAAATTTCCGAATTCCTACTCCTAACGGTACCGGTTCGCCGGTGGGGTAATTATGTCGATAAGCGTAAGCCGTAGCAAAGCCGATCAACGCCAGTCCGGTTAAAACTCCGGGTAGATAGCCTGCCAGGAATAAAGCAGCAATAGACACGCCACCACTGGCTAATGAATAGATAATCAGGATATTGCTGGGAGGAATGACTAGCCCGGTAGTGGCCGAGGTAATATTGACGGCTGCACTGAAGTTTTCGTCGTAGCCCTCTTCTTTCATGCGAGGATGCATGATGGTACCAATTGCTGAGGCTGCGGCACCGGCCGAACCGGAAATAGCCCCAAACAGCATATTGGCCAGTACGTTTACTACTGCTAACCCGCCCGGAAGTCGGCCGACCAGCACTTTGGCAAACTCAATCAGCCGATTGGCTATCCCCCCGGTATTCATGAGTTGACCCGCTAAAATAAACAAGGGGATAGCCAATAAGGTAAAACTATTGAGTCCCGTGGCCATGCGTTGGGCAAAGGTGGTTACTGCCGGTAGATAATCAATTGATAAAAGCATGGTGATGATCCCAGCCAGTCCAATACAAAAGGCAATTGGAACACCGATAGCAATGAAGATAACAAAGCTGATAACGAGGATAAGGACTTCAGTAATTTCCATTAGGAGGTAGCAGTACGTAGTTCGGTTAGAGTATTATCAATAGCGTAGTAGGCGATTAGTAGTCCGGAAACCGGCACCACCAGGTAAACAAAGCCTAAGGAGAGTTCCAGTGCGGCGGAAACCTGCCCAAAAAGAAAACTGGTGTATACCAACCAAAATCCCCCAACTCCCAGCACGCCTAGGGCAAACAGAACCACAATGGCGTTAATCACTACATCCAGTCGGCGTCTGTTCTGAGGAGACAGGTTATGAGAGATAAGATCGATGGCTAAGTGCTGCTTTTCTCCCATGGCGTAAGCCGACCCTAGTAAACCAACCCAAATCAGTAAAAATCCGGCTAATTCGTCGGTAAAGCTTAGAGGAGATTGAAAAAGATAGCGGCTCACTACCTGAATGGTAACATCTACTACGATGCCTCCCATTAGTACCACCAAAAGCCAGCGGACGATTCGGTCAATAGTATTTCTTAAACTCATAAATTAGGAGGCTGCTTTAATGCGTTGGATTAGGCTATTTAACTCTTCATTATCTTCAAAAGGCTGATAAACGTCTTCTACAGCCTCCTGAAACGGACTTTTATCCGGGTAATTGATTTCTACTCCGGCGGCTTTCACGGCATCCATGGCCTCCTGCTCCGAAGTTTCCCAAAGCTCACGCTGGTAATCTACTGACTCGCTTGCGGCCTCCTGCACCCACTGCTGCTCCTCTTCGCTCAGTTTGTTCCAGATAATCTGACTAATGAGCAGTACGTCGGGCACTTGGGTATGTTGATCAATGGAATAATACTTACAAATTTCGTAATGCCGGGAAAGGTAAAAACTGGGCGGATTATTTTCGGCTGCATCCACTACCCCACTCTGCAATGCGGTGTAAAGTTCACCCCAGGAAATAGGAGTAGGTGAGCCGCCCATGGCTTCCACCATATTGATAGCATTGATACTGGACATCACCCGCACTTTCATGCCCGACAGGTCGCTGGGGGTGTCGATGGGCCGGTCTTTGGTATAAAAACTCCGATAGCCCGAATCGTAAAACCCTAGTCCCCGCAACCAGATAGACTCCCCCGACTCCAGAATTTCTTGTCCGATTTCGCTATCCAGTACTTTGAAGGCATGGGCTTTACTTTCAAACAGGTAAGGTAATCCCAATACCCGGTATTTATCTACAAAGCCTTCCATAATGGCGGCCGATACCTTGGTCATCGCCAAGCTTCCAAATTGCAGTAGCTCCACACACTCTCGCTCGGAGCCCAGTTGTTCACTTGGATATACTTTAAGCTCCATTCTCCCCCCTGACTTTTCCTTCAACCGATCAGCCATGTACACCATTGCTTGGTGAACCGAATGATCTACCGACAGGCCGTGTCCCAACCGTAAGGTCTTCACTTCTTCTTCCTGTCCACAGCTAAAAAGCAGCAAAGCAGCTATTCCTATCCAGATTTTTATGTTCATTAGCTTCATTGTTAGTTGTTCGAGCGTATAGCGCCGCGTCCACGGCGACCGACGCTCGGTGGATACGCCCTTACTGTTAGCTCCCTGCTTCCCGGCTCATCTCGTACGCTTGCATGTTAAGGTAGTACTTCGTGAGCATATTTGCTATCTCCCAGTCGGGTAACTCTCCGGCAACCAGATATTCCAAATATTTTTCGGTAACCTGAGCAAAGTGAGCTTCGTGCCCTACTTTGTATTCTTCGGGAATAAGAACCTCCCAGCCATTCTCAGCGGGTCGCATATTCAGCCCGGGATATTCTTCACTTAACTCCGCTACCGCAGTTCTCAATGTAGCTTCAAAATCTTCAGTTTCGCCTACTGGCTCTACATAGAGGGTGGGCAGGTAATTCTGAGGGGCATCCTGCCGGATTACCAGATTTGCCTGAGTACCCCGCATGATGGAATAGTGAGTGTCTTTAGCACCTTCGGGAGCCTCAAAATTCCAGATAGCCGCTACTTTACCGTGCACCCCACGAGCCGTAAACACAAACTCACCGTTAGCATAAGTATTCAGCACATTGTCGTCGCTTACGTCTTTTTGCAAATAATCAGGAAACTCGGAAAGGCCGGTCACCTTTTCAAACTGAGCGGGGGTAAGTTCGGTAGGCCAGCGACGGGCGGTTACTACTTCCACTTCAGTAGTATCTATGCCCTCTTCGGGAAAGCACTCCCACAAGATTAAATCTACCAGATGGGTAGACACATCCACGATGCCCTCACCCTGCTGTTCAGTATCAAAAAACCAGGCCGGACGAATGAGCGGGCTGCCTGCAACTTCTTTAGAAAAATGGTGAACACTCTCCTTAGAAATGGCCGGATTATCCGGATTGCCCTTCTCCAATTCACCAAATACTGCCGACTTCTGAGCCAGTGCTTTTTGTAACATAGTGGTAATCTCGTACCGCTCGGTCATAATGTCGTAGAGCAGCACATCCTTTTCCTGCGCCAAATTCAACGCCGCTTTAAGTTTAGGAAATTCCGACGGGTGAATGACCATCGGCTTATCTGCCAGAACATTCAGGCCAGCCTCAATTGATTCGTGGATATACTGAGTCTTTATCGCAGAGTTCCCCGAAAGTACTACCACATTACCCGGACGCTCTTCTAGCATTTTCTGGAAGAAATCCGAACCAGTATATACCTCCGTTTCCCAGCCGGTAGGTTCATCTGGGCGAGTATTGAACCCCTCAATTCGCTGCATGTGCAGTTGTAAATCACCGCCTTCGGGAGCATATACATTCACTGCTGAATCTACCTGTTCGTACATGAATTTTTGCACCAACCCAGCGTGGAAGTGACCGGGATCAACGGTCATCAATTTTACTTCGCCTGTAGCACCGATGAATTGTCCGACAGGTGTATCAGTTTCCTCGGGATTTTGATTTTCCTGAGGGCCAGAACAAGCCATCAGGCCCAGTAACAGCCCCAGGAGTGAAAAGAAGGAGTAGTTCATTAGGTTGTTGTATAGTAGTCAGAGTATTAGTTGAAGTAAGTTCCTTTCAAAGCTTCAATATGCTGATAGCCCCAGGGGTAACGCTGCGAGCGCGATAGCATAGCGTTGGCTTCATCATCGTTCTTAAACCGCTCATTAATCGGGTCCCAATATAGTTTACGCGGTACTTTCATGGCAATGTGGGAGATCAGGCAGGCACTGCACGAACGATGAGCTACCTCTACTGGCGAAATGGTTTCTTTTCGGCTCTGAATGCAATCCAGCCAGTTGCCGTGCTGTTCAGGGCTTTCGTACAGATGAATTTCGTCGGGTCCAATCTCCGACTCCAGAATCTTCTGATCGCTGGCCGCAAATGCCTCCGAGGTACCAAAGTTAGGATCGGAGGAGGTAACAGCTACATTACCACGAGATACGAAAATCCAACCTTCGGAACCTTCAAACCGCACTCCGTTTGGAAAGTCGCCACTCACAATCATGGTTACGCCGTTATCGTACTTGGCCGTTACTTTAAAGTCGCCGTGCACATTCCAAAGTCCCGATTTGGGGAAGCTGGCTTCCGCTTCCAATTCTACCGGGCCGGTAAACTCAGTTCCCATACCCCAGTGGGCAATATCAATATGGTGCACTCCCCAGCCGGTAATCATACCGGCGCCAAACTGCTCGCAGCGCAACCAGCCCGGTCGCGAAAAGGCCGATTCGCCTTCTTCGTAGGGCGGTTGCGGATGCACCCGCTTTTCGGTGTAATACTCATAAGGGGTAGAACCCAACCACATATCATAGTTCAGGGTCTCGGGAATAGGCATGGGTGGTTCTTCGTTGCCGCTAGGGTCACCCGGCAAACCTACTTTTACGGTTTGTATTTCGCCGATTCGACCATTGCGTACCAGTTCGCAGGCCCGCTTAAATTGTGGCCAGGGGTCCATGGAGCGCTGTTGACTACCCAACTGAAATACCTGTCCGGTACGGTGGATGATGTTACTCATCGCCCGCCCCTCCTCAATGGTGAGTGAGGTAGGTTTTTGGAGGTAAATATCTTTTCCGGCAATAGCCGCTTCAATGGCCGGCTGAGCGTGCCAGTGGTCGGGGGTACTGATGATGACCGCGTCAATATCCGAATTCATCAGCATTTCGCGGTAGTCATTGTACTTTTGTACGTCTACGAAGTTCTTTTTCCCCTTATTTTCCTCGTACCAGCCCTCAATAAACTGTTTTCCCTCTTCCGTTCGCCGAGAATCAGCATCACTCACTGCGATAACCCGAGCCACATCGTACTTGAGGGTTTCGGGTAGGTCGTGGCCCATAGCAATTCTCCCGAAGCCAATTTGCCCAATATTGATTTTGTTACTGGGTGAAGTTTTCCCGAAGACCGTAGACGGCACAATAGTAGGTGCGGCAAATGCCCCGGCCACGCCCAGAGCTGATTTTTTCAGATAATCGCGGCGGCTAAGCTGATTTTTCCGGCTGGTTTTATTCATAGCGTAAGAATTTTAGTAGACTGTTGTGTCACAGGTGTATCTTATATTGTATGTGAATTAGTTTGGACCAATGGCCCAGCGAATGCCTCCCAAAATGTGTTGCATCAACTGCGGATCTGAATAATGTTCCGACCGGTGGCCCAGGGCCGTATACCACTGCCGCCCCCCGTCAAACTCATGGCACCAGGCCAAAGGAAACAGATCACCGAAGTAATTGGCCGGATACTCATCCCGCTTCTCGTCTTCTACAGTGGTTAAGTCGGCTGCTAGTAGCACATGGTTAGCTGGGTTCAGATTTTTCATATAGTAGCATTCATCGTCTACAATTTGCCAAATATCGGGAAGAAAATGCGTAGACGGATGACTTTTATCCAGTACTTTTACTTCAAAGTCCTGCCGGGGTGGATGACGGTGAAAGCGTCCGCCCAGCATCTGGGCAAACCAGTCCCACTGTCGTTCGGAGCCGCAGGCCGAATGGATGCCCACAAAACCACCTCCCGAGCGGATATAGTGCTGAAAGGCCTGCTTTTGGGCATCGGTATCGAAAGCTTCGTTGTTGGTATTGGAAAAGACCAGTGCATCAAACTGAGCCAAATTATCCTCGGTGAACAATGCCGGATCTTCGGAGTCAACTACTTCAAATCCGTTTTCTTCCCCTAGCTTTTTAAGGGCAGCTATACTATACGGAATATTCTCATGTACGTAACCTTCGCCGTTTTTGGTGTAGACCAGTACTTTTTTTCCCGCTAAGGAAGGCCACACGGCTACTTCAACTTTGGGCGGGTGGGCAAAGTCGTACCAATGTCGTTCAGCGGTAACTGAGTCCATCTCACCTTCGTAAGTAAGCATCCGATAGTTTAGGGTATACTGCTGGCCGGGTTCCAGCGTCCAGTCCCGGTCCATGGCCGGATTAAAGTTAAAAAATACGTTTTCTTGGCCTTCATTCATACCGACAGGCCAGATACGTATTTGCTCGGGATAGTTAAAATTGGTAGGCGAAGTCATAAACAGCACTCCGGCCGTTCCAGCTTCGGTAGGGCCGTGTACGTAGCACCAGCGAGCCCGGGTGCCATTGCCATCGGATTTATTGTATCCCTGCGAAGTAAAAAGGGTAGCGCTCTCATCATTCCACTGCTCGTTGGCCCGAAAACCAAACCCCTGATAGCGGTACTCCTTAATAGTAAAAGGCTGATCCGTAGCCGGATTTAGGGTAGAAGAAAAGTCTACGATGAAATTTTCTGAGTTAGTGCTCTCCGAACTCATGTTCCAGGCTCGGAGATTCCAGACCTCATTCAGGGCTACTTTATAATTAGCAGAGTTGAGTGTATCCACAACCACGTGCTCATGAATGGCGGTTATTGAGCCGTAAACGTCACCTTCGGTCACCACCGGCACGTCTTTCACGCGTACGGTTCCCTGCCCTTTATATAGGTTCCAGAAATCCAGTTCTTTTCCTTCGAACTCAGTCTTCGTCCAGGGGTTCCAGACACCGTAGTGGTGGTAATGGTCGGGTGGTTGAATACGGGTTAGGGTTCCTCCGTTGGGTGCCTTTAGCGGGTGAATATAGCCACCCCGTCGGTACCGATCGGCTACCCCTTCGGGTACCGGAGTTAGTCCGTAGTGGTAAGTAACCACCTCCTGATCGTTCACCTTTAGGGCAACCCCCTCTCCGCTATCATCGGCCCTCACTCTATGGGATTGAGTAGTCTCCGGTACAATAAACTTGAGTTCAAAGGTACGACTACTTCCAGCGGGTGTGCTTCCGTTCAATACCCAGTGCAGTTGGGGATTATAGCCGGGTTCTAGCTGGGAAGCTACCGCAGTTTCATTCCCATCAGTAGTTTCCACTAGCTGTAAGTGATAGTCAGCCAGTTGCAGGGGTACGTTTTTCAATGAGGTGCTAACCGGAGTATTCAATCGTTCTTTAGCCCCAGCCTCTACTTTAATGAGCACTGCCGGAGTGGATTGGGCATTCAGCGCCGCATACCCACCAAAGGCGAAAAAAAGCAAGAAGAAAAAAAACGGCTCACAAAGAAAATCGGTAGGTAAATACTTTCGTAAAAGAGAAAAGTGCCGGTTGTGCATAGATGCAATGATAATTTGAAAAAGCTAGGCGTTGTTTTATGCAATAATTTACTATTTTTCCTGGAAAAGAAACCTAACGGCATAAAATTGTAAAATTTCCTATTTAATTGCAACCGATTGCATAAATTAAATTAGCCCTCAGAGATCAACTGGTTTATCTAGTTTGCTATCTTTCTATTGTATGCAATTGACTCACTTCAGTAGCCAATGAAGGACTCTAAAGAAGTTACGATCTACGATATTGCCAAGGAACTGGATATTTCAGCCGCCACTGTAAGCCGCGGTTTGAATGACCACCCGGCTATCAAAAAAGAAACACGACGGAAAATTCACGACGCGGCCCGACGGATGGGCTATCAGCAGAATATATTTGCCAGTAATCTCCGCAAGCGGAAAACCAATACTATTGGGGTAGTAATTCCTCACCTAAACAGTTACTTCACTTCTACCGTCATAGCCGGCATAGAGAAAGTAGCCAACCAGGCGGGTTATAACCTAATTATTAGCCAATCGCTAGAGTCGGTAAAAAAGGAAAAAGCGAATGTGAACACCATGTTTAACAGTCGGGTAGATGGCTTACTGGTTTCCCTGGCCAGCGACACTGAGGATATTGATCACTTTCAGTTTCTGCTGCAAAAGGGTATTCCGCTTATCTTCTTCGACCGGGTTATTGAGAATCCCGAATGCACCTGTATTGTCATCAACAACTTCCAGGCGGGTTACGAAGCCACCAAGCATTTACTGGAACAGGGGTGCCGACGGATTGTACACGTGGCGGGCAGCCTGCGCTCCAGCGTATATGAAGGCCGCTACTCTGGCTACAAACAAGCGTTAACTGATTTTGGATTGGAATTCGATCCTTCCTTGGTATTGTTTCCCGATCTGAGAGATACTGAACCCGGAAAAATTGCCCGAACCATATTGGCTATGAATCCTTTGCCCGATGGAATCTTTACCGCCAACGATACGTCGGCCGCGGCCTGCATCAGCGAACTACGCCGGACTGGTGTATCCGTTCCCGACGATGTAGCGGTGGTCGGATTCAACAATGACCTGCTTTCACGAGTGATTGAGCCCGCGTTAACTACCGTGCACTATCCAGGTCAGGAAATGGGCGAAGTAGCCGCCCGCACCCTGATTAACAAACTAAATAACTTACCTAACGATAGTCTAAACACTATTGTAATCCAGCACGAATTGCTGGTTCGAGACTCTTCTAAGCGACAAAAGAAATGAGATTACTGGCGAGTGGCAGATTCGTCTCCTTCAAACACTTTGTTCTTCAGTAGTTTCTCTACCGCAGTGGCTCGCTCTTCTTCGGTTCTGAAGTTAGGTAAGTTTACCAGAATACCTCGAATGATGGTGTAGTCATCCATGTAAGCCATGGCCTGAGGATCGGGCATATGAAGGAGGGTGAAGCGATGAATGTCAGCTTCGCTTAAGTCAGAGGCTAGTGCCAGCATCTCCTGGAATTTACCTGTCATTGCTTTATGCAATTGCTCCTGCCGAGCTTCAGCCTCTTTAATGGCTAGAATCTCCTTAAGTTTCTTTTCCTGTTGGTACTTACTATTGAACAGGTTGGCAAATGCCGTAACCGCTCCTTCTAAGCGGGCTCCGTTCATGCCTCCCCCCAGACTAACGGCCTTGGGATCTTTCGGATCTGGCCGCTCAAACAGTGGTTCCCCTTTTTTGCGATACATACTGAAGGGCTCCGCCTCACGCCGGATATACTGCTCGATGTTGTCGTAGGCTCGGATGGTTACCTCCTTCAACTCCCCTACGTACGGAGCTAGGGTAATTGTTAGGTTTCGCAGGCTGGTTTCGCTACTATCGGCCGGAACCAGAAAGTAAGGCTGGTAACCTACGCTGGTAAACATAATGGTATCCTGCCGTTGCACATTTACGTTGAAATAGCCTTGGGCATCAGTAGCAGTACCAGTACGACCGCCTTCGCCCCGAATGTGGACATAAGGTAGTGGAGCTAGGCTATCACCTCCAAGCACTACTCCCTGGAGGAATACCTGCTTATCGTTTTGCGCCTCAGAAATACTAGGCAACAGCCACAATAGATTAAGCAGCCCTACTCCTAACATCCAGTACCTTTTTCTTCGGGCTACCTGCATACACTTCTTCGGTTTTTACTCTAAAATAACGGATTATCCCCCTTTTTACAAACTAGCTCGTTACGACTTCAACGGTGAAAACGGGATATTTCGTTCTCTGGTGCAAGAAAAGATCGGTATTCAACTGATTTTACGCTCATTTATGTAGTTTAGACCCTATGAAGCGAAGAAGGTTTATCCAAAATATCAGTTTAGGAGGTAGCTCCCTGGCAATACTCCCCTCTTTAAGTTTTTCCCCATTAGCGAGTAGTTCAACTCTATTTCAAGCATCTCAGAACGAGTATGCTGCTGATTTGATTGTCGCTGGCGGTGGCCTGGGTGGCTGTGCTGCGGCATTGGCTGCTTTACGCAACGGCCTGCGAGTAGTGATGACCGAAGAAACCGACTGGATTGGCGGGCAGATTACCCAGCAGGGCGTTCCCCCCGATGAGCACCAATGGATTGAAACTCACGGAGCCACTCAGCTTTATCGGGATTTTCGGAATGCCGTTCGGCAGTACTATTTTCAGCACTACCCAGTAAGCCAATCTGCCCGAGGGCAGCAGTACTTCAATCCGGGCAACGGGGCCGTTTCCCGGCTCTGTCACGAACCAAGGGTAGCCGTAGCTGTACTGGAGGCCATGCTTGCCCCCTATCTGAGTACTCAGCAGCTTACACTCTTACTCAACCACCGAATTACCGCGGCCGACGTGGACGGTGACCAGGTTCGAGCGTTAACCGCTCAGGATATTCGTAGCGGAAAAGAAGTAGTGCTAACTGCCCCCTACTTTGCTGACGCTACCGAGTTGGGTGACCTGCTACCGCTGACCGGTACTGAATATGTGACTGGGGCCGAAGCAAAATCGGATACCGGCGAACTACATGCCGCGGAAGAGGCTCAACCAGATAACCAGCAATCATATACCATGTGTCTGGCAATGGATTACGTTCCGAACACCGAAAACCTGATTGAAAAACCTAAGGATTACAACTTCTGGAAAAACTTCGTACCCGAACTCACCCCCCCCTGGCCAGGAAAACTTTTATCGCTTACTTACACCCACCCTTCTACGCTGAAACCCAAAACATTGGGGTTTCATCCCGAGGGTGGCCCAACCGGAGATGTACTGAATCTGTGGAACTATCGAAAACTTATTGATCGTAATAACTTTGAAGCAGGTACTTATCCGGGCGATAGTACCATTGTGAACTGGCCGCAAAACGATTACTTTCTGGGCAATCTGGTAGATGTAAGTAAAGAAGAATTTGACCGCCATGTTCAGCAGAGCAAACAACTGAGTCTTTCGCTGTTTTATTGGCTACAAACCGAAGTGCCCCGCCCCGATGGTGGGCTGGGCTGGCCGGGCTTACGTTTGCGCGGGGATATTCTAGGTACTGATGATGGCCTAGCAAAATATCCCTACGTACGGGAATCGCGGCGGATAAAGCCAGTGTTTCGGGTGCGGGAAGAACACGTGGGTAAGGAAAACCGTCTGATGGTAGCTGGAGCAGAAGCCGGAAAAACCTCGGCTGACTTTTACGATAGCGTGGGGATCGGTTATTATCATATTGACCTGCACCCCAGTTCGGGTGGAGATAACTACATTGACTTCGCATCGTTGCCTTTTCAGATTCCGCTGGGAGCGTTGTTGCCCCAACGAATGAAAAATCTGCTACCAGCCAACAAGAATATTGGTACTACCCACATCACCAACGGCTGCTACCGCTTGCACCCGGTAGAATGGAGCATTGGCGAGGCAGTGGGAGCACTTACAGCTTTTGTGTTAGATAAAAGATCTACTCCCCATGCCGTTCGCGAAAGTAAAACTCTTCTGGCTGATTTCCAGCAACTCATTCGTAATCAAGGATTTGAGACCCACTGGCCAAATGCTTAACTACTTGAATCAGATGCTAGGAAGCATAGAATGCTCTCGCCTTTTCAACCTCTGAAACACACTCTTCATACTGATCATTTATTGCTTCAGGAATATGTTCCAACCTGGAATCATCTGGTTGCGAAAAATATATGGCTGCATAGTAAACATATTGATAGTGCTTATTTAAATAGTCGCCATAAGTGCCACTCTCAAACTCACTGAGAACATAATCGGACAAATCGTGAATTACGATTTCATGAAGAAAGAATTTCAATGATTCCGATCTAGTAGTTACTAATTCGTTGAACACTTCATTTCTAAGTTGTTCGTAGGCCCTTATTTGCCTAGACCAAATAAGTATGATAGCTTTAAACATCTTATACTTGCAATCATTAGGAAAATGAAGAATCAACTCTTCTATAAGCGATAGTGCCTCAACTTTTTTGATATTTAAATCGTAATACAAAATTACTAGATTAAAGGGTAATGGGTTAAAGTAGTTTTTTAAAAGAAATACAGATTGATAAATCGGC
>ERZ1740058.1036-NODE-1036-length-15353-cov-8.027781_pt1 | contig 15353 bp, 10 predicted proteins | sample MGYA00581745_ERZ1740058 | MGnify/ENA primary metagenome ERZ1740058 (study PRJEB43018, sample SAMN04849742) | marine metagenome | isolation source: floating plastic debris | place: Pacific Ocean | collected 2008-08-30 | study: EMG produced TPA metagenomics... | reverse complement strand
CGGAAGACCGAGATGGACATGAGGCGCTGGCGGGCGTGGGCGGTGGACTGGCGCACTTGCTCGGCCATCGCGACGGCGGCTGCTTCGTCGGCGCCGCCTCCCGCGAATTCCAGTCCGATGGCGTGCTCGCGCAAAGCGAGGGCGAACGGGCGGGCGCCGACGCGTTCAGCAAGACGCGATTGACCATCAGTGCAATCTGGCTCTGGTGGATCATGTACATCAGGTGGTGGTTGCCGCCGCGCTGTAGGACGCGGTCGTGAAGGTCGGCTTCCAAATCGCTGAGCGCTTCGGGGCTGAGTGCAATGCCAATTTTCTGCGCTGCGGCGACCCGTTTCTGCATATCGAAGTTTTCGCGGGCGTTGAGGAGCGGCGCTGCCTCGCGCAGTCCCAAAGGTTCCAGTTGTTCGCGCACGGCGAAGAGGTGCGCGACATCCCGCGCGCTGAGCGGCCCGACCTCGCCAAACCTCCAAAGCGTGCCCCCGGCTGATCGGCGGGGGCACAAAGAACGAGGCACGAAATTCCCGGGGGCAGATTTACTCACCCTGGAAATTGTGTGACTGCGCGCTGGGCTAAGCTGCCTGCAGGTTCACCGCGGAAGACTTGCCGCGATTGCGATCCACCTCGACCTCATAGGCAATCTTATCGCCCTCACGAAGTTCTCCAAGCCCGGAGCGCTCCACTGCACTGACGTGAACGAAGACGTCGTTGCCGCCGCTGTTGGGGCTGATAAAGCCGTAACCTTTAGTGGCGTTGTACCACTTGACCGTACCGTGTTCCATGATCGTCTTTCTCGAATTATCCCGTCAGATTTCGCGGGCTGGTTGTTTAAAGCTGCACTGTTAAGTCTGTGCGATCTACGCGGCCGTCCGGCCCGAGCCGTGAGAGGCTCGCCCTTTCTGGGGCGAAGGTGACTTGCCGCGATAACGCGGCTTTTTCGGCCGCGGCGCGCCGCGACCTCCCTCGCCCCTCGGGGACGGGGCGGAGTGTCTGCGCCGCGGCGTATGGTGCTCATCTGCGTCCGCTGCCGTACGGCTTGAGCGTTCATCGGCCGCTGCCGCGTCCACTGCCTCGGGCGCGATCGCCTTACCGGTCAACCGCTCGATGGCGCGAAGCAGCTTGCGTTCAGCCGGATCGCACAGCGAGATGGCAACGCCAGTGTGTCCGGCCCGCGCGGTGCGCCCGATCCGGTGGACATAGACTTCGGCCACCTCGGGAAGCTCAAAGTTGATCACGTGGCTGACGTCGTCCACATGAATGCCCCGCGCGGCAATGTCGGTCGCGACGAGGATTGGGGAAGCGCCGGAGCGAAACGCATCGAGCGCGCGCTGACGCTGAGCCTGGCTCTTGTTGCCATGGATAGCGGCGGCCGGCAGACCGGCGCCATCCAGGTGTCGCTTGACCTTATCGGCGCCATGCTTGGTGCGCGTGAAGACGATGGCGCGCGTCACGTCCTTGGCCGCCAGAATTTGAGACAGCACGTCGCGCTTGGACGCGCTCCCCACCGCGACGACACTTTGAGCGATCTCTTCGATCGGTCGTGCCACGGGCGCGACTGCCACTTCCACCGGGTTGGTTTGGAACCGGGCTGCGAGCCGGCGGATCTCTTTTGGCATGGTCGCGGACATCAGAACCGTTTGCCGCTGTTTCGGCAACGCCGCCATGATCGTCCGGATCGCGGGTATGAAGCCCAGATCGAGCATCTGATCCGCTTCGTCGAGCACGGCGAAGCGTGTCTCACTGAGGTCGACTGCGCGGGAGGACATGTGATCAAGGAGGCGGCCAGGCGTTGCCACGATGATATCAACGCCGCGCGACAGCGCGCGTACCTGCGGTCCCGGCTTGGCGCCACCGACGACGATGGCCACCGCCACCCGTCGGTGCCTCGTGTAGCGCTTGATCTCCTCGGCAATCTGCGAGGCGAGTTCACGTGTGGGTGCCAGGATCAGCGCCTGGGCGGTACGCGCTAAGCGGCGCTTATCGCTCTCAGCGATCAGATGGAGTATCGGCAGCACGAAGGATGCCGTCTTGCCGGTCCCCGTCTGTGCGATGCCAAGAACATCATCCCCCGCAAGAAGGCGAGGAATGGCACCGGACTGGATTGGCGTCGGGGTTCGGTACCCTTCGTCGTCAATGGCGCGAAGGAGCGTCTCGGCGAGGCCGAGATCTGCAAAAGTTGTCAAGTTGATAAGCTTCCTCAACCACCGCCGTACTCAGCGCGTGGTGCGTTTTGGTGGAAGCTTGCGTAGATAAGCTGCCAGGACCGCTTGCAGTTCCGCGGACTTCTCCAAGCCGAGGCCACAGCTGAAAAAAGAAACTCGCACCGTTCGGCGTTACCGACAGTCTACGCGCGGGCTGAACGATATATGCCGCCGCGCCCTCACATTGCAAGGGACCTCAACAGGCCGGCGACGCGCCACACCCTGGCCATGAGCATCCATGCGTCTATCCCCGCATGAGGTTGATCCATCCGAACCTTTGCAGTGCATGGCATGAACTGCGGCTGAGGGGTGAAACCACCATTTCACCCTACGAGAATTTTTAAGTAGTCTTTGACTCTCTAAGACCGCCGACTCCGCAATGTGGCCGTATCGCCAACGCAGCGTGGGGGAGTTGTGCGGCCCGCGCAAACAGAGAATGTCCACAGCGCAGGCGAATGAACGCCAGGCCCCGGCTTGCACGCACCACATGCAGAGCATCGCAACGGCAAGCCGCCCAAGTACCGTCGTGTATCTTAAGATGGTACACGAGCGGTCAGGACGATAACAAAAGCCTCCGGGTCATCGACAATGTTGGCGATCACATACTCCTCCCCGTCGGGCCCCATAGCGAACTCTGGTTCCACGTCGGGATCAGGTTGAGCCGCCATGTAGACTCGCCGCAGGTCGGTGTCCGCCTTTTCCGTTTCCAGTGCTTCGATGCGGCTCGCTATGCGCTTGGGGCTAAGTGAGAAAGTCACGGCATGCTTTCTCCATGATGGGTGCTTCTACAATCCGGCGAATGACGATGAGTTGCCTGCCGTCATCGGGTAAATGCGCTCGTCGGTGCGGTTTGCCCTCAAGGTCGTAGACAGTCTCCGGCGCTGGCTCCGCTGGCAGTTGGGTTGCCGTGTAGGCGAGATAGTCGCTGGCAGCGTGGCCTCGCTCTAGTGCGCCCAGCCGCTTGGTAACGGCTCATCACCGACGCTCATCAAGGCGAGCGATCCGCGCTTCAAAGTCGTGCAGCTCTAGGCTGCGCCCGTATGCGGTGAGTAGGTTGCCGATGGACTGGGCCTCCCCCGGTGTGAGGTCGCCGCTGGCGACGGCCTTCATCGCGGCACGGTTAGCCTCAAGCAAGCTGCCGCTGTCGGATAGCTCTGGAAGGGCGAAGTATACCGGTGCGCCCTTGCGAGGTGCGCGATCCTGTCGAGGCAAAGGCGTATGGCGGTCATATCACCGGCCAGAGCAGCATCAATCGCTTTGCGGGTGATGGCATCTGCCTCGCCGTTAAGAAGCGCCTCCACCGCCATTGTAGCCTTGTGCCGTGCCCCTTTGGGTCGGCCGCTAGGGTTACCCGATTGTCCGGGGCGAAAGCGGCCTCTGATAGGCTTTTCCTGTTTTCCCTCTGTTGTTTTAGGCATCGTCATCCTCCGGCTGACAGAACCGCAACTCCCACTCGTCCATGGTGATCTCTTCGCCTGCCCTAATCTTCAGCTCGATACTCCGCAGTGGTTCCTTTGAAGGGATCGGTTCATGCGGCGGGTAGCTCAGTATGACGGGGATCGGCCCATCCGGCGCGGCGTTCTCGATGGCGCCCAAGCGAGCGTGTAGGTTTCGCCTTATCATTCAGACCTCCCGAAATGTCTGCTGCCGTCCTACCCAGTCATCGGGCTTTTCAATTCGACTGGGCACCCTGAAACGAGCCATGGCTGCTCGCTGTTGCCGTGGGTTTTGAAAGTCCGGCCGTTGCATCACGGGCTCATACGGTGCGCGTTGATGAGGGCGAAGCGGATCATTGTTGATGCCCATGGTCGACGCTTCAGCGTTTTGCATCTGAAAGCCAGTGAAGGACTTTGGTCGTGGCGTTGGCGCTCGATTACCGCCCATCACGAATGGCCCCACCGGCTTTGGTTGTGGCATCGGCGTCACCATGCCGGGCGTTATCGGATGCATTGAAGACCGTCCTTGTAACGGGATGGGCTGCGGGCGGATTGGGTTGCGCTTAACCATGGGTCACCTGCGCGGTTTGGGGGTGTGAACGCCAGGGAAAGGCGGTGGCGCCATCGCCACGTTTCCGGCGAAGCGTGGTCCGAGAGCCTGATGGGTGACGGATAGCGATGGTGTCAGCGGTCACGTGTGTGGCGGTGCCACCGAAGTAGACGGCGCCCAGCAGGTCGTAACGCGCCCACGGAGCGACAGGATCAGCGCCGAATATCTCCAGAGCGTTCCAGCCGGCATCTAGGAGCGGCGCGGCTGCGCCGTCGGATAGAGTTTTTAGGGCATTTCTCGCGCATTCCTCGCCAACGTTTGACAGGCCGCAAATCAACAAATCTGAGAGCCCTTCATGGGCTTCTGGGAGAAGGTTTAGTTGCTCCTTTCTAGTCTCGCCTTGCCCTTTGCTCCGTTGGGTCCAAACACCATGGTTTCTGTGGTTGTCCGTCGTCAGGTAATTCGGGAGTTCGGAGGCTATGACGGTCAGGAGAGTCTGGCTCGGTTAGGTTAAGGCTACGCGGCGCAGGTCTGGTGCCAGCGCTCAATCTTGCCCTGCGTCTGAGGATGATTTGGCGCGCCGCGGACGTGTTCCATGCCGTTGCCCGTAAGCCAGGTGGCGAGGTCACCGGCGATGTACGAGGAGCCGTTGTCGCTGAGGAGGCGCGGCCGATGCAGCACGGTCGGGCAATCACAGCCGGACGCCTCCAACGCAAGATCGAGGGTCTCGATCACGTCCTCGGCCCGCATGGTGGTGCAAAGCTTCCAGGCAACGACATACCGGCTGAAGTCACCCGGAACGGTGCTCAGATAGTACCAGCCCCAGACGACGACCTTAAGATAAGTGAAGTCGGTCTGCCAGAGCTGGTTGGGCCGAGTGGTCTTGTCGTGGAACTCGTCGGCCGCCCTGACCACGATGAAGGCTGGGCTCGTGATGAGATCCTGCGCCTTGAGGATCCGATAGACTGAAGCCTCTGACACGAAGTGCCTTTTGGTGTCAGTGAACCGAACCGCCAGCTCTCGCGGCGAGAGCTCCGGTTCGTCGAGCGCGAGGTCCACCACAGCCTGACGGACCTCATCGGGGATACGGTTCCAGACCCGGCCCGGATGTGGCTGACGATCTGCGAGCCCACTCTCGCCGAAGGCCTGGTAGCGGTCGTACCAGCGGTAGAACGTTGTCTTTGGGATGCCGAGCATCTCGAGGGTACGCTTGGCCGGCAGATGCGATCGCTCGACGAGCCGGATGATCTCCAGCTTCTCGGAGGCCGGATATCTCATACGTCGTCGCTCCCATCCCCGAGCATACTTTTTTGAGCAAGCGGTTCTCGAGCATGACGTCGGCAAGCGCCTCCTTGAGGGCCGTGGACTCGGCGCGCAACTCCTTCACTTCCGGGCTACTGGCCTGGCGCGCGGTGTCGCCAGCCAGCCGCTTCTTGCCCGCCTCCAGGAACTCCTTTGACCAGCTGTAGTACAGGCTCGTCGCAATGCCTTCGCGGCGACAAAGTTCCGCGATGCTCTCCTCGCCACGCAGGCCCTCAAGCACGATGCGGATCTTCTCCTCGGCCGAATGGTGCTTGCGCGCGCGCCGGCCAATGTCCTTCACGACACGATCGGCCGGCGGCTTGGGTGTTCCGGGTTTCTGTCTCATCTCCACTCCTTGGCGGTTACGATGAGCCTGAAACCCTCCTTTGCGAAATCACCTCAGATGTACCATCGGCGCTGACGGGGGACACTGATGGCACCTCTGCAATACCCTTAATACGCCGCTATCAGATCAGGCGACCAAGGTACTCAGCGGCTTGCGGCAAGTCTCCTCGTAGAACGACTCCGCTTTTCCGTCAGTGCGCACACAAAGGCGCTGCACGTCGGAAAACACAGTGAACATAGCGTTGCGGTCCCTTGCGTTTGAGAAACACGAAGCCACAGCACATGGCTTCCGTGCCAACTTCGAGATCCGCGCCAATGAAAGCAGCCACTGGAGCCCAGATGCCGGTCGCTCGCCACCGGACGAAACGACTATAAAGTGTCCTTTGCGGCCCGTAGCGCTCCGGCACATCGCGTCAGGGCGTCCCCGCCCTGAACCGCCACAGGATGCCGTCGATCACCCAGCGGTCGTCGACCCGCGGGACGCCTCGCACCTTTGGCGGCAGGAGCGGCCAGATGACTGCCCACTTCACAACGCTCAGATCATGCCGGTCCATCGGGTGTTTCCGTCATGGATCAAAGCGCTCTAGCACCACCTGGAACGAGCAAACCTCAACAACCTTTAGTTTCGGTCCATGGGGTCACGGCCTCATAACTGGCGTGCTCTGGGCGAGCGGCACCATGGTTAATGTCTGTGCCGCTCGGCAAATGCGAGCGCGATGGATGATGTGTTGCTCCAGCGACCGGGAACACTTCAATAGCCAGATGAGTAGGAGCATTGTTCCTACACGGACGCCAAACCTCTTGCCTCGCTAGAAAGACCACTTTCACGCCTCAAGTTCTTCATGAAATCCCGCTTCAACGCTCGATCGAGGTCGTTGATACAAAAAAATCATAGCCGTTCTGGAACAGCGATTACCCCAAAAGTACGTCATCAATCCGTTCAATACTGAATACCACGTCCTCAAAATCTCGGTCACCGTTGCCCGTTAAGTCCTCGAATCCAAATACGAGAGCGTTGTTATCACCCGCGGCACCGGAAAGCACATGTTGGAGGCCGTCAACGTTCAAGTCGGCGTTGAACGAGTGAAAAACGGTCGCTGCGCTACGCTGGCCATCTGCCTCAAGGAACAGAGCCTCGTCGCCGAAGGCCGAACCAGCGGCGCCGCCCCCCGTCACAAAACTCAGCGTATCAGCATCGAACACGCCAGGATCAACTCGGTTACCGTTCTGGACGAGGAAGAAGCCCAGTGTGTTCCCGGCCTCAACACCGTTGATGATTGCTTCAGCAGTGCTTGGGTCGGAGCGGGCATCGCGCGTGTTCTCAAACAAGATCCTGGCGTCTGTGATTTCACCGGTGGGTGTGATTTCGTAAACGCCCAGCGTGTTTTGGAACGCTGCGAAGCCAAGGTCCTGAAGTTGAACCTTGAAGTTCGTGGTCCCGTCGCCGGTGAGAAATGCTTGATTGACAACGCCGTTGATCTCGTCATCAGCGCGCGCCGCACGATCCATCAAGTCCGGCAGGAAATGCGCGAAGCCGATGTCTGTATCAGTGCCATCGCCGAAGACGATAAAGTCACCGTCAGAGAAGTCACCGAGCAGTGTTGTTGTGATGTCCGAGGTGCCGTCCCGATCAAGGTCGACCTCGAGAACGGTCGATCCGGGGGCGATGGTCAGCTGGTCGCGATCGAAGTCCTCGCTCTCAACGGTAAGCGTGGTGGTTTCGTTAAAGCCGACAACCTTGATGTCGTTCAGCTCTTCGGGTGTCCCGCTCAGCGTCTCGCCCGGCTGAAGCACGACGACCTCGCCTGGCGTGTCGTCGGCGAAGGGGGAACCCTCCGGCCTGACTGTGCCAATCTCGAGCGCCTCCAGACGGAACCGGCCGCCGTCAGCGGACGACACGGCAACCGCATCGAAGCCAAAGCCGAGATCGGCGAGCGGGCTGCCCGGTCCTGTGGGAGCGCCTTCCTCCTGTTCAACGACCACGCGTTCGCCAATTCGCTCGTAAAGCCCGGTCGCGCGGTCGATGCGGTAAAAGTCCAGTGCCACTTCGGCACTGCCGCGACTGGCCCGGTCCACCCCGAAGGAGATACCGGTGCCAAGGAGCCCGTCAGCCAGCGTGAACAGAAGCAGCTCCGGTCCCGCGATTGCTTTGGTCGGGCCGCCGTCGCCGCTGAATTCGGGCTTGCCGGCGCCATTGCGGTCGATGCCGAACTCCACGCCAAAGCCGCTGTCTTGAGCGCGAATGCCTTGGCCGCCTTTCAACACCGTCTGGCTGCCGTCTGGCGCTGTCCCATCCCCGCCGTTGAGAATGAACGCCTCTGGCGCTTCGGTTGCGTCCTGCCGGATCTTGAAGGCCTCGATATTGACCACGTCCGTCAGAAGCGGGTTTAGACCTTCGCCCTCGCGGGTTTTAAAGCCGCCGATGTCTTGGACGCCGTCCTTCAGATCCCCAGGCTCGAGCTGCGGGTCGCTTAGCCGCCCGCCGCCCCGGCGCTGGAACAGCTCTGAGGCGATGAGTGTTCCGCCCTCGTCCACCCCGCCAAAGCGATCATCGTCGATTCGCTTCGTGCCGGCGTTGGTGTACTCAAGATTGTCGGTGCCATTCAGCCCGCCAAGGTGAAGCGCAGCTTGGAGAAAGAAGGGCTTACCGCCCGCAGCGAGGGCGAGCTTCGCGGTATCGAACTCGATGTGACTGTCCGCGATTGGCTCATTGACTGTGACCGATACAGTTGCGGTCGCCGTCCCTTCCGCGCCGTCGTCCACCACGTAGGTGAACGTGTCGATCCCAGAGAAGCCACGCTCGGGCGTGTAGGTAATGGTGCCGTCGTCTCCAACCGTCGTGGTGCCGTTATCGCCATCGGTGGCTGAGGCGACCGCTAGCGTATCGCCATCAATGTCGGTGTCGTTGTCGAGCACTGAGATTGTAACTGCGGCTCCCGCTGCGGTCTCTGCGGTGTCGTCCACCGCAGTTGGCAAGTCGTTTGCGCCACGGATGCCGATCTGTGCTGTGCCTGTTGCAATGCTGAAGCCGTCGAATACTGAGTAGCTGAACTCGATCAACTCGGCCGCTGGCTCAGGCATGGGGTTGGCCGGCAGCGCCTCAAACGCCCCAGCCGGGTCGAATGAAACGACGCCATCGGCTGTCACCGTGAGCTGGCCGCCTCCCGCAAGGGCCGTACTCTCGCCAAGCTCGACGATGGTGCCGTCGGGCAGCGTCACTGCGCTGACCACCAGCGGCAGATTGGGGTCGGCAGTGTCGTTGTCTAAAAGGTTGCCGAGCGTGCGTGTGCCATCGTCCTCGCTGACTTCGAAGGCATCGGCCACCGCCACAAGTTCGGGGGCATCGAAGCGGCGATCAACGGTGACCTGTGCCTGGGCCGTGCCGCCGTCTTCATCCACGACAATGTACGTAAAGACGTCGACGCCTGGGGTCGGGTCAATGCTGGTGTAGATCAGGCGATCATCGGTGGGGTCGGGTGTGGCACCGAAGATGAGAGAGACGTCGCCGAAGGCCCCATCCGTGAAGCTCTGTATCCGTAACGGACCGCCCTCCGGATCGCTGTCATTGGCCAGCACATCGATCTCGACCCCCTCGAAAATGCCGAAATCCAGGAAGAGCAGCTGGGCGGCATCGTCTACTGCTACCGGAGGGCGGTTTTGCGCCCGCACCGTCAGCGTGAGGGTGGTTTCATCCAGGGCGCCCGCAGTGTCGGTCACCGTGACGGGCAGATCGAACTCGGTGTCGCCGCCGAGGGGAAGGCTGTCGAACGCGCCGTTCTCCACCAGCCGCAGGACACCGTCCTCGACCACCAATTCGGCGCCTCCGGGGAGAGGCACTCGGGCGCCGGGGACGATCTGCGTGTCGCCGATCCGCAGCACGCTCACGATATCGCCGTCGTCTGGGTCGTCGTCATTGGCGAGGAGGTCGGTGAGTGCGATCTCGAACGGTGTTCCGGACTGCGCGGTGAAGGCGTCGGGCTGCGCGATGGGCGCGTCGTTCTCGCCAAGCACTTGCAGGATGACCTGCGCTGATGGCGAGAGATCGCCCTCGCCAAGGTCCTCCGGCGCCGCATCTGGGCGCGGCGGAGGTGTTGCAAGGCCCTCCAGAAGCAGCGCGCGCCGGTCCGGTTCCGCGCCGATGGCAAGGTCGTCGATGCCGTCGCCCGTAACATCGCCGACGCCGGCCAGCGCGGGGCCTATGCCGCGCGCCACACCAGCAAAGGGTGTTTCATCGATGGTGAATCCGGTCTGCCCATCAAGGGTGGCGATGTCGAGGGTCGCGCCGGTGTCCGTGCTGCCGAACACCACAGCAACGCTGTTGAGGGTGCTCTGCCGCAGCACGCCCACAGCGATGTCGTTGATGCCGTCGGCGTTCAGATCGCCAGCCGCTTCGAGGGAAAAATCTGCGCCCGCTGCAGTGAGGCGGAAGCCGTCTGTTCCGTCGAGGGCTGCAAGGTCGATGACACCCCCAGGGACCGGGTCGGCGCGGCCGAACACCACCGCCGCGCGGCTGCCATCTGGTGAAACGACACCGAAGTCGCCGATCCCGTCGCCGGATACGTCGCCAAGGCCGGTGATTGTCCAGGGCACGAAGGGCAGCGAGACGGCCGCACCAGTGTCGATGATCGAGAAGCCGGTGGTGCCGTCCAAGACAGCGGAGGGCGTGTCACTCCCGAAGATGACAGAGCCGACGGCCGAGCTCCCGGGCACGCCGGCTGCGGCTGCAAAAATGTCCTCCCGATTGTCGTCGTTTATATCGCCCAACAATCCGCCTGAGAGCGCGGTGGTGTCGATTGTTGTGCGTGTGGCACCGATGGTGGTGCGGTCCATCCCGCCGAGGATGAGCGTCAGGTCGCCGGTGCTGCCGGCGCCCAGCACGATGTCGTCCGTGCCATCCCCGTCCACGTCGCCGCTCGCAACGGGCGCTGGCGAACCGGCAAGCCCGAACGGGCCAGGACCGAGGGGGCCGAGGTCGAGACCCCGGTCACCGAGGGCATCAAGATCGAGCGTTTGCGGCAGATCCGTTGCGCCGAAGAGTATGGTTGCCGTTGCGACGTCCTGAGACTCAATCTGGGTGAACACCAGATCAGAAATGCCATCGCCGCCGACGTCACCGCCGGCAGCGGCTGCGATGGACCCGGTGAGCCGCAGCGCCGCGCCCGGTTCGGTGAGGTCTGGGATACCCTCAAGGCCGTTGGCGCCGAAGACAACGAAGCTCTCGCCGTCCCCCTGAATGAGGAGATCGTTGAGCCCGTCCCCGTTCAAGTCGCCCAGCGCGGTCACCTCCTGCCCCGTCCCGGCAACCCCGGGGGCGGCTAAGGGGGTGGTATCGTCGAATGCGTCCAGCTTGCCTGATGCGCCAAGGCCGCTTGGCAGGGCGATCTGGTAGCTAAAGGCCACGGTCTGGCTCGCCCCTGCGGGTAGGGCGTTGAACGCGCCGTTGCTGTCAAAGCGCAAGCCGTTGTCGAGCCGGAAGGTTTCGCCTGAGGTGCCTTCAACGGGGGTCCCGGGGGTGATAACTTCTTCGCCCAGACGCACGGGTGTCCCGGGCACGCCATCGTTCGCGCCGATGTCCAGGAGCGCGTTCATCGCGTCTTCGGACACGCTCAGCACATCATCGGAGAGAGCCGGTTGAGCGCCGCCGATGACGGTGATGAGGACCTCGGCTGGGGTTGAGACACCGCCTCGCCCGCCTTCGATGCGATAGGTGAAGGTGTCAGGTGCGGTTTCACCGTCGGTGAGGGTGCCGAGGACTGCGCCTGGATCGTAGAGCAGCTCACCCGTCGGCAGCAGCGTGATGGTCGCGCCAGAGGGCAAGGATACCGTATCGCCGGGCTCGACGGACTCGCCCGCCAATTCGACGATGTTGAGCGCCTCGCCGAGCCGCCCCGTGTCGTTCAGGCGCGGATCGAACCGCTGCGGTGCCCCGGCGGGCGTGGCGATTGCGTCGGCCACAGCCTGGACTGGGTCATCGTCGAGCACGGTCGCCGCTAACGGCTCGGCATCGTCGGGAACGAACACTCCTGGAGACGGCAGGATCGACACAGTCACCGCTTCGTCCAGCCCGACGCCCGGTGTATCGGACGTTGCGATCTCCACCACGGTGTCGCGTTCACCTTCGCCGATGATGACGCTTCGCCGCTCGGGATCCGCATCGCCGCGCTCAATCAGTAGGTCGAGCGTTACCCCGCCTGGCGGCGCAGGGGCATCGAGGGTGACTGTGACGAAGAGGCTGTCGCCCTCCTGCACCGTCTCGCCTGCGGCGGACAAGCTCGCGAGGGGCAGCGCAGCGACAGCGCTGGCGGCGAACAGCGGATCGCTAACCCCTTCAAGAAGAGCAATGACGGTAGTGCTACCGGGCTCGGTGACGACAAGTTCGAGGCCCTCGGCCGTCGCTCGCGTGCTGACGACAGATTGCGGTGTGAGGATCGCGCTGAGATCAAACTCATCGAAACCCAGTTGGAAGTCAGTGATGATGTCGCGCGCGGTGGGCAGCGATGTGACGCGGAAGATGTCGGCGCCGCCACTGCCGGTGATTCTGTCGACCGCACCGTCGCCCCAGCTCTCAAAAACGTCGACCCCGAAGCCGCCCTGATAGGTGTCCTCGCCGGCACCACCCATCAGTGTCGTGCCTGGCGCACGCGCGGTGAGTACATCGTTGCCGCCGCCGCCCTCCAGCCGCCCCGGCCCGGCCCCGACTGTGGTGAGGACGTCGTCAAACTCGGTGCCGATCAGCTCTTCAAAACCGCGGGCATCGATGCTGCCGCCCGGCACCGTTTGCACGCCATTGAAGCCGAGGCGGAAGGTGACGCCCTCAGTCAGCTCTGACAGATCGAGAATGTCGTCGCCGAGCGAGCCGGTGTATCGGTCGTCCCCAGACTCGTAGACAAAGCGGTTTGGGGCAGCACCGACCGGCACCGAGCCCGCGCTGGCGGTCACGATATCATTGCCGGACCCTGGACGGATGAGAGCGCCGTTGCGGAAGCCGCTGATGTCGTCATTTCCGGCACCACCGATGGCGATGCCACTGACGGACAGGAAGATCTCGTCGTCGCCTTCCCCACCGTCGAGGGTTGCGAACGCCCCGCTCAGAAAGTCGTTGCCGCCGCGCCCCTCAGCCAGCTCGAAGTTCTGGAGCCTGTCGTCGAACGCCGAGCCCTCCACCGCCTCGAAGCCCTCAAGGGTGACAAACACCGTTGGACCGCCCTGCAGCCCACCGACGTTGACAAGGTCGAGGCCCACCGGCGCGTTGGTAAGGTCGAGGACGTCGAAGCCCGGGCCGCCGCGCAGCGTATCGTTCTCCAAGACATCCAACCTGATGCGGTCGTCGCCAGGACCGCCAAGCACGAGGTCGGCACCGGTCCCGCCGCTGAGGATGTCGTCGCCTTCTTCGATGGCGACGAAACCGCCTTGTTGATCACCGCCGACGGTGTCGTCGCCGGGCCCACCGTCGAGCGAATCGTCGCCGGCCATCCCCCTGATGAAGTCCTCGCCCGTGCCGCCGAGGATAGTGTCGTTGCCCTCGCCCCCATCGAGGTTGTCGTTAAACGCTTCACCGTCGATGAAGTCGTCGCCTGGGCCGCCGTCGACGGTATCGGAAGAGCCAGCTGGTAGTCCCGATTGACTTCCGAAATCGCCGCTGTTGTCGCTCGCGCCGGCATCGCCGCCAAAGATTGTGTCGTCGCCCTCGCCGCCGAAGATGCGGTCGCCACCGTTGCCGCCGATGATCAGGTCCGAACCGGCGCCACCGTTCAGGAGGTCGGCATGGGTGGCAAACCCGAGCACGCCGGGCGGAATGGCAACATTATCGCCGCGGATGTCATCTGCGCCATCGCCGCCAAGGATCGTATCGCGGCCGCCAGGGGATGACAGAACATCGTCGCCATTACCGCCATCGATGTTGTTGCCCAGCAAGTTGCCGATGATCGTATCGTTGCCGTCGCCGGCGTTGATTGCGGACTGCCCACCGGTGAGGGTGATGTTGTCGTCCGCCGCGGATGCGGAGAAAAACCTCTCATAGGGGATTTCGTATTCCACCACGACAGGCGCGAGAGACACCGACTGAGTGGATCCCCCTAGTGAGATGGGCGCCAGGCTTGGCAATTCGGAACTGGACTCGAACAGCGGGCCGATGTCGAAGCCAAAACTACGCTCAATATCGATGTCAGGGGAGCGACCGGTTCCCGGTGGATCGAATTCAATATCGACGAAGCCGTTGACTTCGAGAAACAGCAACGTGATTTCGAAAAATGCCTCGAGATCTAGAGCGAATTCGGAAACCAGGTCACCGACCAGGTTGTATTCCGCCGTCACGCCAAGGGTGCCGGTCCCTTCCGGCACGTCAAACTCGAACTCGTCGCCCAGAAAACCTTCGCGACGTTGTCCATCTTCAGCGGTTAGAACAACTTCTATGGCATTGGGCGTAAAGTTGTAGTCCTGCAGAAGTAACGCTTCGAACCGAAGATCAGTGGCGAAGGTGGTGTAGGAGGCCTCAACATCCAAAAAGCTACCGAGCCCGAACGAGAGCGTGTCCTCAAAGAACTCGGGCGGGACGGCAAAGATGGATGCGATGGCGGCGGCAAGGTTGATCCGCCCGCCGAGCACAGGCTCCAGCGTACCCCCAGCCGATGCGCCGACCAGGCTGTCGTCGGCGCTGGCGCTCGCCGCATCCGGGACCGCGTCGCCAAAGCGCGTCCCGATGTCCCAAAACGCTTCGCGGAAGTTACCGGACAGATCCGAGCCGGTGAACTCAAGCAACGTCGCGTCAATATTGATGTCTGGCAGATCAAAAAGCGGGATTTGCGTCCCGATGTTGATGTCGGGATCGCGGCCGGTCCCATCCACGTCGGCGGTGAAGCGTGCGTCAAAGACGACGCTGGAGTCGATTTCAACGTCTACACCCAGATCAACGCTGGAGCTTGCCAGATTAATCCCAGGCGCGTTGATGGACGTGGTCGCGGTGAAGTCGGAGAGATCAAGCGTCACACCGCTGAAAGGGTTGTTGCGCGCCGGGATATCGTTTGCGAAGTCCACATCGAGGCCGACATCCACAGCGCCAATGTCGAGTTCTACGCCGATCGGCAAGCCAAACTGTGCGTCGAAGTCGATTGTTGGGCCGAGGCGAAAGCCTGCGTCCGCAATACCGATATCAAAGATCGGTATATTGAGGGGTGATGGAAGGGTTTGATCTACACTGAAATTTATTGCATCAAATTCTTGGCGCCCTCCGGCTGTTACGATTTGGGTTCCAGAAAAGCTTAAATCTATGCTCATTGGCTGGTCCTTGTTTCCGGGCCATGGCCTCATCCATCGATAATTTCCAATTGTTTGATTAAATTGTGGCCAGAGTTCGTCCGACACCGCTTCCATTAACGGTGCGGTGTCATCCGATGAATTCGGAGCGGACGGTTTTTGCCGCAAAGCTGCCGTTGATTGCCGAGGCTTTGCTTTTGCGCATGAGCGGATGATGCTCTCGCGCACCCTCTGGAGGGCGCGTTACTGGGGCAGTGCCAGTAGCCCGCA
>ERZ1740058.1035-NODE-1035-length-15395-cov-10.790026_pt1 | contig 15395 bp, 17 predicted proteins | sample MGYA00581745_ERZ1740058 | MGnify/ENA primary metagenome ERZ1740058 (study PRJEB43018, sample SAMN04849742) | marine metagenome | isolation source: floating plastic debris | place: Pacific Ocean | collected 2008-08-30 | study: EMG produced TPA metagenomics... | reverse complement strand
GCCATGCGCTTTACATAAACAGCAAACTCCCAGAATCTACTGAAACAGGCATCATGGAGGATTCATCGACCCTTTTGAAAGCCGAAAAATTTAAACAATTTTTCCATAAGTTCCGTACTGCCCAGGAATTAGTGAAAGCTGGATTACACGATATTTTCTTGGATCAGCAAAAGTACTTAAGAGACCTAATGATTTCTTCAAAATACCGATCAAGTTACCTACGTGTAGCCAGGATTCGGTGCAGCTTGGTGTAATTTATTTTGATTTGTCTGTATTTCTACTGTTGAAACTGGCTGCTAAATAGAAACTGAGCACCCAAGTCTCAACCTGACAGTTCTGCTAGGCGCTGCTCTGAGTCGTCCTAAAGCTGGGAAAATCAGCTGTTCGGGAGCTTGGTTATGGGGGGAGCAGCCTGTGACTATCCCTAATTAGACAACGGGGAATCAGGAACTGCGGTTCAGTCGTTGTGACGTTTCTACCCTGATCCACTGGCTGGCTCACGGTCGTCGCCGTAGCCCCAGATCGCTGAGGTTATGTGGTTTGACTAGCCAGCCTGGTAGCAGTCAATTGATGTAAGTTTTATAAGCACTTATGCAGTTGCATCCGGTTTTGGCCCCCTCGCTCCCAATTCCGGGGAAACCAGAGGCTGTGACTTCGGCGTGAAGGGACTGATGACGAGGGTGGCCTTTTGGACAAAGGTGGTCTTTTAGCGATAGAGGTAAAAGTTTAGAAGGATTTCAAACCCCATAACTGCGAGATCGCCTGGGGCAGCATCCAGATACCGAATCATGGGTCGTACGGCTACATCAGAGCGGTGATCAGCAGTCCTAGCAGTACGGTGAGGGAAATTACTGACCAAGGCGATTCCAAAAATCCGCCTGATCCTCCTTTAGAACCGCCACCGCCGCCGCCGCCGCCCCCAGGACCTTGAATCTCTTTGAACGCCGCTTTTAGTCCTTTGAGCAGTGTGTCACCCGCACTCGGTGGGGCAGGGGATCTTTCGGGTGCAAGGAGCGCTAGAAAGATACATATGACAAATATGATCGCTAATGCTTCCATGGAAGGTTCAGGAACTCCGCATCATAGCTTTCAGGTACCTTCTGGCATTTTCCGCAGGAAATGACAAAAGTTTCGAAGATTTTGCGTGAAAATTTGATACTGATTCGTAAAAATTGCACTAAGCTGCCCCTCTCGAAAGCGCACGCCACCCTGGTCCAAGAATCGGAACCTTTGGCAATACGCGTGACAGGAGCATGGGCTTGGCAGGACGATTAATTGCCCGGGACTTGGGGCGCTAAAAATTGCGCCGTTGCGGGTTCTTGCGCCTGCTCTGGGAGTGGTATTTTCCCTCAGGGAAAATCCAATGTTCCTGATGTCCGTTGAGAAGGCTTAGGCGATGATGTCGCCTAAAGCATTCAGGGGTTTGCATACTGGGGTGAGGCGTTGCCATGCATCCTGTAGATGCGTGGACGATTGCACGACAACGATGGAGATTTCAAGCTGCGGTCAAGGCCTGCTGCATCAAGCAATCAGCGATCAACAGCGCCCTAAAATATGAGTAAAGTGTGGCGCAAATGTACCCACTCTTTGGGTTTAAGGTTCACGATTTAGGGTTCAAGGTGGGTCACACCTTGAGGGTTGGGAGATTTCTGCCTGCCAGTAGAACTGTGTTCGTGATCAGATGTTTGATTCGGACACAGTTCATCTCAATGAACCGTTTGAGTAGCCAACTACACTCGTACTATCAAAAAGGCTGTCCCTGCTTGGTAGGACAGCCTTGAGGGACGAATTAAATTGTCAAATTCAAGGAAACAGGGAGTCTAATCTTCGTAGACGCGACACTCATCAGCATCGGGGTTCGCATCGCAATACTCTTCAAGTGAAGATTTTTTTTGCTCACCTTGGCGCTGGTGGGAAGCTTCAGCTTGCAGTTCTTCCACTGCATCCCAGGCCGCGGCACATTCGGCGGAACCTGCTCCAGCGGTGTCGCAGGCATCCCGTGCTTCTTTTAGCTCTTCTTGAATTTTGTCTTGAATGTTATTGCTCATAAAGACCTTGCTAGCTCGTATTGAACACTTATCTCAAATGTCACCGGTTACACATAATGGGCAATGGTGACAATGTTCTCGGCTTAGTTTAACGCTTTGCTCTAGGGAGAACGGTGTAAATCATGGCAAACGTTTACATGGTGCTTCTTTCGGTGGGTGGGCTGTAATATTCCTTGATGAAGAAATAGCCGGCGCTTGGCCAGAGGATTGGGGGGGAGTAGCCAGGAATGGCTCACATTCATCTGTTGTTCAGAAGCCATATCACGGTTTTATCGCGCTGGTCACTTTGCTTAGGACACCTCGGAACGCTCTGAATCCTTAGCGCCAGTAATCGAATATATATCGATCAAAGGAAATAACCTGTCACAAACCTAAGGGCAGGAATGAGGGAATAAATGGGTTCCTTTACGCATGTTGCTTGATTTGTCTTAGGCTTATGGCAAGTTTTAACCTAAGGGTGTTTGAGCGGTGGCTGTTGGGGCCAGGTGGGGCGATCGCAGCATGACGTCTTTCCATCTGCCTTGTGGGAGTCGCTCAAGCATGTTTTAGGCTCGGCTCGTCGCAGGAGATTTGGTTTCATGTCTGCAACTGCTCAGTCCATGCAATGGGTTAGTGCGCTCTCAACCCGGCCTTCTCTAGAGGCGGCGGTTCGCGAGGTGGCCGATCAACTGCGGCAGCAGCTACCGGCAACTCCCGATTTGGTCATGGTGTTCATCTCTTCAGCATTTGCGAGTGAGTACGCCCGGCTGTTGCCCCTGCTGAATGAAGTGATGCCTGTGCCCTGCTTGATTGGCTGTAGTGGTGGGGGCGTGGTCGGCACGCCGGTGGCAGGCAATACTCTGGAGGTCGAACAAAAGCCAGCGTTGAGTGTGTGTGCAGCGATGCTGCCGAATGTGGCAGTGAAGAGCTTTTATCTGCGAGAGCATGATTTGCCGGATTTAGATAGTTCACCCGATGATTGGATTGAGAAGGTTGGGGTGTCGCCAGCGGACTCTCCGAGTTTTATTTTGATGGCTGACCCGTTGACCTCGGGCATCAATGAGCTGTTGCAAGGGCTCGATTTTGCCTACCCTGACGCCGTCAAGGTGGGGGGGCTAGCGAGTGTGAGCAGTTTTCAACGCAGCAGCGGCCTCTTTTTTAATGACACGCTACAAACTGAGGGCATTGTCGGGGTGGCTCTGTCGGGGAATATTGTTCTAGATGCCATTGTGGCTCAAGGCTGCCGTCCGATTGGCGAGACGTTTCGGGTGGTGGCGGGAGAGCGCAATATTGTTCTAGAACTTGAAGCGGTCGATGATTTGAGTGCTGCGCCCCAAACGCCTTTGGTCGCGCTACAGAATATTTTGAAAGAATTGGATGAAGCAGATCGCGCGTTAGCGCAAAATTCGCTGCACATTGGGATTGCTCAAGATGGCTTTAAGGAAAACTTACACGCCGGTGACTTTCTCATTCGCAATCTGCTGGGAGTCGATCCCAAGATCGGGGCGATGGCGATCGCCGACCGTATTCGAGTCGGGCAACGGGTGCAATTTCACCTCCGCGATGCCCGCACCTCTGCCGACGATCTAGAAAACTTGCTGTCACGTTACCAGAGCCAGATGCAGCGGGAGTCTGCAACCCAGATTGGGGCCTTGCTGTTCTCTTGCATGGGGCGGGGTGAAGGGCTTTATCAAAAACCTAACTTCGATTCGCATCTGTTTAATCAGTATTTAGAAGCCGTGCCACTCAGCGGCTTTTTTTGTGGTGGCGAAATTGGCCCAGTGGGGGGCACCACGTTTTTGCATGGCTACACATCTGTATTTGGCATTTGCCGCCCTTCTGCCCAATCAGCGGAAGGCTGAGCCAGGCCGGTCACTGCCGACCGAGAAAGAGATTGAATCTTGCCGAGATTTAGGAGGCGTGATGCGGGCTAACGGTCATTGCGCCTCTACAGATCGACTGCGATCGCCGTCCACACTATATTTTGGCATTCAAAACGGAGTCCAGGGATGTTAACGCCCTGAGCTTCTACTAGGGGAATTGACGTTGATGGCGGCAGCCAACAGCGCCCCCCAACTCATGGAATTGGCCTTGCCGATGAGCCGGTTAGCCAGATCGGTCAGCGTAATAGCCCACGATGGCGGTGCGATCGCCCATCGAAATCAAACCAAATCCGACGATGGGAATTGCTATCGTCCGAGTGAATCTGCATTGTAGAGCTGACGCAAAACACGATGAATTATTTCTCGACGCTGATTACGCTACTGCGCGATCGCCCCATCTTTTTAGAAGAAATTCGCAACGGCACCAAACTAGAATCGAAAATTGTGGCGCTGATTGTTGCCAGTTCGTTATTTTTTGCGATTTATGGCGCAATTGTTGGGGCCTCAAGCGGTTGGCAGCAGATGCTGCTTTCGACGGTTAAGCTACCCGCTTTATACCTGCTGACGCTGCTAATTTGCTTGCCGACGCTCTACTTTTTTGACATTCTTTTTGGGTCGAAAGCTACCTTCAAGCAATACACCGCCCTCAGTCTGACTACCGTGTCGGTGATTAGCGTGCTGCTCTTTAGCTTTGCGCCTGTAACACTCTTCTTCCTCATTTCAATTCGTGACTATCACTTCTTTCTGTTGCTGAATGTGGCCATCTTTGCGCTGACAGGCTTTATTGGCGTACAGCTCTTTTATCGAGGTATCAAAAGCGTCATGAAATTTGACGAAAAGACTCCGCAGATTCGTCAAAGACTGCTCCTGTTTTGGCTCGTTCTATATGGCTTAGTCGGCAGTCAGCTGGGCTGGACGCTTCGCCCCTTCTTCGGTGCCCCCGGAGAGCCGTTTCAACTATTCAGGCCGATTGAAAGCAATTTCTACGTTCAAATTATTAAGAGTATTCGCTGGTTTCTGCTCGAAAATTGAATGTTTCTGGATGTAAATAGCAATCTATGAAGACTCTTTTCAGTAGAGAAAAACATGATTTTTCGATCTAAGGTGGCCAAATCAAACTGCGTATGAAATCTGATTTAGAGGATTTAATCATTAGTCAAGATCAGCTGGAGCAGCTAACAGAATTGGAAGTCGGAAAGATATTTATGGGCGGCGTGGTACGACCATCAGCGCTCCGGTCGCTTGGCCAACTCCTCTCGTTTTTAATGACGGAATTTTCTATCCTGGCGGTTGTTTTTATTGTGTGTTTGGGCGTTGGGTTAGTCATCGTTCGTAGCTGGGCCAGCTTTAACAACCTGCTCGGGCTGATCGCGGTCGTGATCGGGGTGACGATCACGGTGGCGATCGCCTGGAATGGCTATCAGTGGCAGCGCTATAAAGTTCTGAAGACGCTGTCACATCTGCTGGATGAAGTTGACCGGCACAACGATATCGTGCACACAATTCGGGTGATGGATGAGTTGCGTCTGGCCCAGTCGCCCGGCTCAGACCCTGGTATCCCTAACCGAGCCGAAATTATCGCAGCGCTGGAAGCGACTCGCGACAGCCTGATCTCGGCCCTGATGACGGAGCGAATTTTGCGCTGCCATCAGGCTGTACTCCAGCATGGGCGTGACCTCATGGGCAGCATTGAAACCAACCTGGCGGCGTTGCAGGCGCTCCATGTCAGCAATCAGTCAACGGAATATCAGCAGTTTTTGCAAGAGGCGCTAGAGATTGGGTTGGCGGTTCAGCAAGAGATGATGACTAAGACCGGTGGAGACAGCTAATCGTCTCTGGTGAATCCCCTTTGCCGGTGAACCTGCTGCTACAGAAGGCATCCGTAAGTTGTTGGATTTGTGCTGAAAATAGACTTCGCGTAGGGTGGGTCAACGCCCGACCGATCACGCTAAATTTCCTGCCAGAGGTCATCCTGGCCCACCAATCCTCAATCCCCTTTTCATCGCTTGGAGCGCCGCGCCCGCGTCATAAGCCATTGCGCTGAAAATGCTTGACTAAAGTCTGTTGCTGATGAATGAAGAAGTACGCTCAAATTCGCATAGTGAAAGGGGGGGAAGATTCAGCAACCGAACTTTCAATCATTCACATAAGCCCTGCAGCCTGAGCCCCGAAATGGTTGACGACAGAGCCGAAAGGTTCTCCATGCAGCTCAGCGCTTGGCTTGAATTACTTTTGGGAATCTACCGGTCGAGATAGGTGATGTCGGCCTGAAACAAGTTTCCGGGCTGGCGATCGCTGCGCTGACAGGGGGGGCGTGTCTAAATCATGTCAAATGGGCCTTTCGCATCCTGTTCTTTGCCGCAGTACATACATTTATTCAAGTGATGCTTGTTTAAGGCCCGTCCGCAGCTATCGCAGGAAAATATCTTCTTCCCGTTGGGGCCAAAGTCGCGATGCTTGATTTCTGCCAGCTTTTCGACCAATAACTCATTCGGAAATTTCGCTTTGGCTTGTAGAATCTCCCACATGGCCTGACATAGAAGGGTGAGATGCTCAGTGCGAGCCTCAATTTCACCCAACTTTTCTTCCATATTTTCGGAATAGCGATTGGCGCGGGAAGCCGCTCGATTCGCTTCGTTAATCCTCTGATTTTGTCTGAATTCGTGTCCTAAGGCCATAGGATAATGTCTCCAGCATTACATTGGCATCGGTTTCGTCAGCTAAAAAGCTAGCCCTAATATACCCAAGGCCAAATCGAGAGAAATTCTTTTCAGAAAGTAAAGTCTGGCTCGTCCCATTAACAAATCTCAGGGCTTTTCAAAACCCCTGGGACTTAAGTCAGTGGTTATTTAAATTACACCGTGGCGAGTTCAGGCGCGAGGCGTTTGAAGATGAGGCGATCGCGTTTCCTATCAGCGCAGAGGCGAGCCTCTAGAATTGGCATATTGCTCTACAAAGAGTGCTATGTGCAGTTCATCTTAGATGATGAAGACTCAAGAACTTCTCAAGGAAGTCGGGTTGAGATGCTGCAGCAACAGCGGGAAGTCTTTTCTGAGCTAATTCTCGAAGCGCTAGAAGATATGGGTTTGGCAAAGGTGATAGAAGAGGGCGAAGAGACCGATATGGGATGAATCTGATTTTTCCCATTGCCCTAAGGCAACAGCTAGCCGCACTCTCAGATTTTTGACCGGTTGAAATTCTCCCCACCATTCAGCAATGCCCTCGGTCTTCTACTCGGCTGAAAAGTTGTCTTTGGGTTTTAACTTAATAAATTTTGTTGATAGTGAAATGCTGCTGGGTCGCTGAGCTTAAAGCGCGAAATCCGGCTGATACGATAGCTATAGGCCAATTTTTGTAATTCCGAGACCCTTCTGTGGGCACTCTTGAGTGAAAGCAATGGTTCAGTTTATAAATTTCTATTCATTACAGCCTTATGAAAGCAAACCAACTTTTTGTCTTACTACTGGGTAGCGCCATGCTACTGACAGGGGGCTGCTCTGGTGCTAGCACGGTCGAAGAAGATGCCGCAGCGACCACCGGCACGATTAACGTGGGGGGGTCGGCAGAGGCCTACGATGCGATAGAACTCCTGGTTGATGGCTACAACGCTGAAACTGGGGAGCTTGAGACGACCTTTCTCCCGGCCAGCCAAACTAGCGGCGGCATTGAGGGGGTGAAGCAAGCTGCCCTAGATATTGGTGGCGTGAGCCGCCAGCTCTCAGCCGATGAGATGGGCAATGAGTTGACCTATGTGCTGATGGGGGAAACGCCTCTCGTCATCGCCGTACATGAATCGGTTACCGGCGTCACCAATATCACCCCTGACCAGATTCAGGCCATTTATCGAGGTGACATTACCAACTGGCAGGAACTGGGCGGCCCTGATGCCGAGATTATTCTTCTAGATTTGCCAGAAGATGAGAACGAAAAGCAGGTGCTCAGAGATGCCTACCTCGGGGATGATTTGGAAATTACCTCTAAAGCGATCGTTTTCCGTGAAGATGATGAACTGCTTGAGACAATTGGCAACTCAGATTTTAGTATGGCGGCAGTTCCGCTGGAAGATGAGATTGATGAATTACCCGTCACTATTTTGAACATTGACGGCGTTGCTCCCTCGCTTGAAACCATCCGGTCAGGCGACTACAAGATGTCTCTGCCTATCGGGTTTGTCATTTCGCAGTCGCCTGCGCCAGCAGTTCAGGCTTTGGTCGACTTCATGGCGACTCCAGAGGGTCAAGACATTCTGGTGGAAGCCGAGTTCATCGCTCCATAAGCTAAGCAACCGGGATCTACCATGCGTATAGCCTCCCTCGATCAAATAGGGTCACTGTTTGATTGAGGGAGGAGGGCTGTCCTTTTTAGTGACCGTTGTCGTTTTTCAAGTCTGATTGATGGCGGTGCTGCGGTGGCCTTACCTTTGCCGCTTCTAGGGTGCACAACCGCTCTCTAAATGCCTGCTTCTTGAAACCTGCTGAGTTCATGGCTTCAATCAATCACATCTTTAATTATCGCCGATCGCCCTTACCGGTTAAAATCGCGCTGCCGTTTATCCTCTTGTTTCTGGCACTGTGGACGACAGGAACTTTCGTCCTGGGGGAATATTTCGCCAACGTCCTGGATCGCAAGCAGAGAGAGAAAGCCACTGATTTGGCCAGCCTAGTTGAGCGGGACTTAGAACAGAAACTGCAGAGCTTACGGCGCGATGCTCGTTTGTTGGCGGTCGAACCCGTGATTACCCGCCATACCGCTGAGGGCGATCGTCCAGCGCTGCAGAAGAAGCTCTTACCCCTCAAGCCAATTTTGGATGCTGATGTTATCCAGATTTTAGATACCGATCGTCAAGTTCTGCTGGATACTCGGACCAATGCTGCGCGCGGTGCCGACCTCGAAAGAGAAGTTCTCCTCAATCTGTTGTTAACGGGGTCTGACTTTGCAACTGTCGTCACGGGTGGCGATGCCGCTCCCCCTATTCTAGTGGGCACGTCTCCCATCAAGACACAGCAAGGCATTGTGGGGGGGGTGGTGCTAGGGATTGCGCTCAGCGATGAGCTTCTCACTCAAATTAATCGGGGTATTATCGAAGAGATCTTGCTCCTGTCTGACGGGCAGGTGGTGGCGTCAACCTCTGAACCCAGTCCCCAAACTCTGCAATGGATTGATTCCTTCTATCACGACGACCACGCTTCGACGCAACTGCAGCAAAACAACGACTATCTCACAAAGGTTTTTTCTCTAAATGGTGCCGACGGCGAACATTTCGACGTCGCCCTATTGATTTCTCGAAAACCGGTACAGCAGGCTCAGCGAGCGCTCTGGTTGGTGATTGTGGGGATATCTGGCTTGGGCTTGGGGCTGGCTGCGATCGCGGGATACTGGATAGCGCGCAAGATTGCCAAACCCGTCCAGGCGATTACGGACACGGCTAAGCAAGTGGTCGAGCAGGAAAACTTCAGTCTACGGGCGTCTGCTGATCGTGAAGATGAAATCGGGGCTTTGGCTGAGGCCTTGAATCAACTGATTGGATGGGTGGGGCAATATACTCATGACCTGGAGCTGGCGGGCCAGACCCTAGAAGCTAAAGTTGAGAGCCGCACCGCAGAACTCACCAGCACCCTGGCAGAGCTAAAGGAAGCCCAGTCGCAGCTCATTCAGACAGAGAAAATGTCGAGCTTGGGGCAGATGGTGGCGGGTATCGCCCATGAAATTAACAATCCCGTCAACTTTATTCAAGGGAATATCACCCCTCTAAAGGATTACATTCAAGATTTACGGGATCTCTTGGCAACTTATCAGCGTGAGTACCCTGAGCCGACCGCAGAAATCTTAGCGAAGCAAGAAGAGATTGACCTGGAATTTGTGCTGGAAGATTCGAGCAAACTGTTGCAGTCGATGAAAATCGGGACGCAACGAGTCCAGGATATTGTGGTGTCTCTGCGCAACTATTCCCGACTAGACGAAGCGACTATCAAAGATGTGGATATTCACGAAGGGCTGGAAAGTACCCTGCTGATTTTGAACCATCGCCTCAAACATCGCGTTGACGTGATTAAAGAGTATGGCGCTTTGCCCTTGGTGCGCTGCTCGCCGGCTCAGCTCAATCAAGTTTTCACCAACATCATTGCGAATGCGCTGGATGCCATGTTTGAACACGACAGCGACCCCAAGCAATTAACGATCGCGACGCGAGTCTTTGCGTCTGACCAGGTGCAAGTCAGTATTCGAGATACGGGGCCTGGCATGACCCCTGAGGTTAAGGCCAAGATTTTCAATCCCTTTTTTACCACTAAGGCTGTGGGTAAGGGGACGGGCCTCGGGTTGGGCATTTGTTTCAAAATTGTCGAACACCACCGGGGCCATATTGAGGTGAATTCCCAGGTGGGAGAGGGCACGGAATTTTTGATTACCCTGCCCATTACAGCTTTGCCAGCAGATGTGAACGAGACCGCCCAGACGGATATCACTCTGCTTTCGCTTCATAGCAGCTTTGGGAATTCGCTCTAAGCTTGATCCGTGCAGGGTCAGCGAACACGCTCAAGCCTGCGATCGCGCTCTTTCTCAGCATCGGGGTGATCGCTCTATCAAAAATCTGAAGCAGACTCCTGTCTCGTCATTGGGCCATTAGCTCGTTAACGCAGCTGATCCAGATTTTCATAAAGGTCAGCAATGGCACAGGTAAAGTCAATGCTCGAAAATTCTATGAGATCGCTGTCACGAAAGATGTGAGGCACCCAGAGGTTATTTGCTTTTCGCTGAAATCGCTCGACTAGAGCCTGCTTCTGATGAACCAATACGTATTCTTCAAGCACTGGATTGGACTGATAATCGGTAAATTTATCGCCCCGGTCGAAGGCTGCGGTCGAGTCTGACAAGACTTCAATAATGAGTTTTGGGTAGAGAATGAAGTCCTCATTAGACTCACGATCTCGTTCGTCGCAGGTCACCGTGACATCGGCGTAGTAAAAAAGATCTAGCTCTGGCAACCGCACTTTCATGTCAGCCGCGTAAGCCAGGCAACCAGAGCCTCGTAAATGGTTGACCAGTAACGCCGATAGGTTGCCGGTGATGATGACGTGGGCTTTACTCGCACCGGCCATCGCAATGATTTGACCCTGCACATACTCATGCTTAATCGGGCTAATGCGCTCGATTTCCAAGTATTCTTCAGGGGTGAATGAGGCGTAGTGCTTGCTGGCAGTCATGGCTTGGTGAGGGGCTAGTGCGATCGCCTTACACCTTATTTTGGCATTCAAAGGCAGAGCGTTGGCGAAAGCCTGTCCGTAGGGCGATCGTACTTTCCTAGCAGTGTAGGGGCGATCACCCTGCCTCCCCCTTAAGCAGACCGCTATGACGTCAACAGAATGATTGATCGATCCACTTCAATGGCTAAATCACTGATCTATCGTAAGGGGAGAAACCTCACTTGCCCTTCCCACTCGCCTTCCAGACTGCATTCGGCAATTAAAATAATTTCCTCAATCGCGAGTCCAATAGGAACTCGGCGACTGACCTCAAACAATCCCGGCATAGCTAATCCAGCCTGCATTCGTTCGTAGGCAAATGTGATCATAGTGGCAACGTCGTGGGTCAGCACAATACGGTTTTCTTGGGCGGCCCAGGCTAGGACGGCTGGGTCATCGCCCCCCGATAAACCGATATCTTGAACACGAACCATGTCAATCTCTGGGCGTTGACGCAGAACCCCACGCACGATTTGATTGTTGAAGTTTTCATCAGCCAGAAAACGAATCATTGCAAGTTATCAGGGCTGATTTCGTCTGGCGAGGAGGCGATCGCGGATGCTGATAGGATTAAAGCGTTGTTCCACTTGCTGTTGAATAACGGCGGCTTGCTGTTGTCTGTCGGCTAAATAGATGTTCACCTCATCTCGATGTCTGAGGTAATAGCCAATAACCAGATAAATCTCGGATAGTTGCAATGACGGATACTGTTCTGCAATTTCTTCGGGCGTGCAGCCCTCAAGAAAGGCGGTCACAACGGTATCGAGGGTGACGCGAGTTTTCGCTACTCTGACAACGCCTTGTTCGTCAATCTCTATCGGGGCAGGTTCAAGGGCGATCGCTAGCGTCATAAACAAAATGAGGTTTCTACTCGATAGGTTAGCAAATCCGAAATTTGTAAGGCTGGCTGACCAGTTCGAGCCAAAGCGAGTTCTCTACCGATGAGGATAGAAGCGATCGCGCTGCCAAATCCTTAAACAGGCTGCTGAGTTGTCGTTAGGGCGATCACTGAACCAAAAGTCAACCTGACTGAACTGGAGCAAGCCACCCCTTTATCTTTGAGACAACAGGCAGATTACTCTCAGCACTGAGCAAAATCGAGTTCTCAAAAGTATTAACTTCAGAATGATGGCTCTAACTTGATAGCTCCTCTCGCATCGGTTGAAAAGGTGTCTGAGTCATCCAGGGTTGAACCTCAAGATGGCAAAACCAATCTTTGACTGTTGGAATCCAACCTAAGTCATCTTGCACATGTTGCTCTGCAACCAACCGAACAGGGACTTGCTTACCTGAAGTATTCTCTATCGTAATTCCAAAAAGTCTTTCACAAAGAAAGATGCCCTCGGCGTGATGGCGAAGCGCCCGGTGGCGTAAATCGGGTAAGTAGGCTTTTGACTCATCGAGCCAGTTATGAATATCGAGATAGTCTTCAGGGACGCCGCCAAAAAGAGTCGCTGAACGAGTTGCGTGATACCAAGGATGAGTCATATGAATCACTGCTCCTGCTCATCAGTTATCTGGCCAGTCTTCAGGTTTGCTTTGAAAGCGCCTTTCATCGAATATTCGCCCGTGCCATATCCTTGACCCAGCAAGCGAGTTGCCAAAAAACGGGCAAACCCATCCAGATAAAACTCTACACATTGTTCTTTAGAAGGCGACCCAATGTAAGAGTAATAGCGGTTTAAATTCTTAGACTTTTTAATCCCTAATGAACCCTCGGCGAGTTGATGCTTGAGATCATCAAACTCGATTATTTCGTCCTTGAGCTTAACTCCACTTAGATAAGCAAACCCTTCATCGTGGCCTCCATTGTACCTACAGTAAACAGAAGTTACGCCCAGCTCGGTTAGCACATCTAAAACATCATGGGAGTCTAGATCAAGATCCTGAGGACTAAACTGACCTCTCGCGAGTTCGTACTTGTATTGTCGCTGCTTCGGAAATCTAAAGTACGGCATGACAAACCTCAACTTTTACGGTGCGGGCTACTGGGACGGCAAGTTATGATTGACTTGATCGATGGAAGTCATTTAGAAAAGTGTCGCTTTTGTTGCTGAGACACTGGGTTTGCCTTACTTTGTCAACTAAAAAAAACTGCTGGCAATCGCCCTTCCAACTCCTCTCAGTTATCCAGAACCTCGGCTTGTGACGGTGGTTTATCAGCTTTGGAGACAATTCATGGCACCTAGTGAACCCAGCAAGATTGACGTAAATGAAAACATCCACACTGACTTTGAAAAAGCATTTCAAGATGGTTGTCAATGTCAGTACTACGTAAACGATCGCGGGTTGCAAACTATCAAATTTGCTACTTATCAGATTGACAAGCTGGTGTTGCTATCAGGTCGGTTAGTGGCGTGCGATCCTCTTCTAGAACCCGATCCCAACAGCGCCTTCATACGATCTATACAGGCAGGGAGCTATCCTGTCGTCCTGAGTCTAGCCGACCTAAGTTTCAGGCCAGAGAGAAGAATTGCTTGCGCCATGCTGCAATTAACCCTCCAGACACCCATTCGATATGAACTAGCAATTCTAGCTCCTGATCAGCCTTCAGAGTATCAAAACTATGGTGTAGATTCTGGCACTGGCAGCTTTATGGATGCTGAAGTTGCTCGTGCTCTTAAACAACTCAGCGAACCCAATTCTGGAGAAGCAGCCGCTGTTGCTGTTGACAGATTTAAGAGTGAATATGTCTATTGCGAGTCCGTGATTAATGCAATGCAGCGGAATCGAGCCGCCGCAATCAGTAATGAGTATCCCTACGATAGAAAGGGAGACTGGGCTAATATCTGCATTGATGAGAACACCGGAGCCAACGTGATTGCCTTCGGGACAGGTTGGGGAGATGGTGGCTATGCGTCTTACTGGGGCTACGACGCTGACGGTAACATTGCATGTCTCGTGACTGATTTTGCACTTTTCGGCAGTGATGATGAGGACGATGAAGAATAATCGTACGGTTCCTCAACACCAATAGATTGGAAAGCGATCGCCCCACCCACCCCCTTTAAGTGCCCAGAACCCCGGCTTTTTCAAAAAGCCGGGGTTCTTTTACACGTCTAGCATCAAGTTCAGGACGGTTGGGGAAGCAACTTCCACATCTGCCATGAAGGCTCGATAGGCGGCGGGCGATCGCCACTGCTGACCGAGCGCATCCAACTTGGGTAAAGTGCCCTGCCGCAGACCGACGTATTCTGGATAGCTGGAAAACTCCCAGTTTTCGGGGTGATCGACAAATCCGGCTTTGACTGGGTTCAGATGAATATAGCGGGTGAGGGTCAACAAATAATCGGTCTGCTCGACCAGAATAGCGTGAAATCGGCCTTGAAAGAGTGAACCAAAGCGGTCATATCGTCGATTCATCGCTTTGGTGTAGGACAGCGTGAATCCTTGCATGTTGAAAGAAAGGTCGTCTGTTCGTAACCGCACCAGGAAGTGGTAATGGTTCGGCATCAGGCAGTAGGCGATGACCTCTAAGATACCTTCGTCAATAAAGTAACGCCGGAATTGAGTGAGGAAAAATAAGTAGTTCTCTCTTTCAAAAAATATGTTCTGGCGATTATGGCCGCGATTGTAGAGATGGTAGTAGCTGCCGGGTACGAAGGTGATTTTGCGGCGTGGCATGGTTGGATTCCCAGGGATGCATCCTGTTTTCAGGTTTCCCTAGGGCGTTATCAGGTGCTCAGAACCCCGGCTTTTGGAAAAGCCGAGGTTCTTTGGGGAGCCTTACACCGTGGCCAGTTCGGGAGCTTGGCGTTTGAAGACGAGGCGTTCATTTTCGACATCCGCGTAGATGCGATCGCCGTTCACAAAATCGCCCCGCAGGATGCCCTTCGCCATGGGCGTCTCCAGTTCCTTTTGGATGGCGCGCTTCAGCGGGCGTGCCCCGTAGACCGGGTCGTAGCCGACTTGAGCAATCCAATCTAGCGCTTCTTCCGACAGCGTGAGGGACATCTTGCGATCGCCCAACCGCTTCTCCAACCGTTGGATTTGCAGCTTGACGATTTCGCGAAGCTGCTCTTGGCGCAGGCTGTGGAAGATGATTAGCTCATCCACCCGGTTCAAGAACTCAGGGCGGAACTGGCCACGCATGGCTTCCATGACGCGATCTCGCATGAGGTCGTACTTCTCATCATCACCCGCCAAATCCAGAATGTACTGGGAGCCGATGTTGCTGGTCATAATCACGACGCAGTTGCGGAAGTCCACCGTGCGGCCTTGGGAATCGGTCAGGCGACCGTCAT
>ERZ1740058.1034-NODE-1034-length-15404-cov-8.212913_pt1 | contig 15404 bp, 13 predicted proteins | sample MGYA00581745_ERZ1740058 | MGnify/ENA primary metagenome ERZ1740058 (study PRJEB43018, sample SAMN04849742) | marine metagenome | isolation source: floating plastic debris | place: Pacific Ocean | collected 2008-08-30 | study: EMG produced TPA metagenomics... | reverse complement strand
CCCACCTCCCCGCTGGATTTTCAGGCCGACGCAGTTATACTGATCTTGAAAACAGGTAGTTAGGAAAAATTTAAACAGGCTCTTATTAATTTTTAATACCCAAGATGATCAATCTCCTGCTCGTACACAAGTATGCTTTTATTTTTAATATGGTAACTATGCAACTTGTCTTGAAGGAGCTTTCATAAGAGTACAATCTTTGCATTAGAGGTTTTAACCAGCGGTCTGTAAAGTAGCTGTCATTTGAGAGTAGCTCTAGTGCTAAGAATATTCAGTTGTTTGAGGGCAGTTCCACAGACAATTTTTCAAACTTCATCAAGAAGCTTATGAATAGTAAACAACGTTTTGTGCTTCTCCTTTTACTAGTAGTATCATACTGCCAAGCACAGAAAACAGATGCCGAGCTAGCGGGTGCATATGTGTATAAACACGGTCCGAGCACTATACTTATTCTTAATAAAGACCACACATTTGCCTTACGAAATCGAGAAAAAACCTTTATATACGAATATGAAAAGTATGACACAAAGGGTAGCTGGAAAAGGAATGGCAAAACAGTAATTCTGAATCCTCATTTGAAGCCACGTAACAGGTCGATTGAAGTAGTAGAAAAAGTAGCGTATTCAAAGGACTCGCTATACTTTAAGATTAACTACTCGGAGCAGTTATACGAAAATGAACAACTCATTACTGAAAAACCAGTCTCCTACGGATTAATGACGGTTCAATATGGAAAGGGAAAAAGGTATTATCGTTTAATGGAGCGTCCCTATGAGCGGAGGTGTTTTCACGCAATAAATATTAAACATCAAATACCATTGGATACTGATCAGCTTTTTAGAGCACTTCGCCCCGAGAAACCCTTTCAAACCCTAAAGATTAGGACTTTTGCCTTTGATCGGTTTATTCCTATTACTATTAAAAATCCTGAAGCTAACTACTTTGAAATTAACATCATACAACCCAAGGATAAAGAAGGAACCCCAAGAAGTAGGGAAGTAATTATAAAAGGCAGAAGAGCCTACATTGAAGTCTACAACGGCAAGGTAAGTACCTCTATCTTTACCACACCACTGATAAAAAGGCGTAAGTACCAAGAGATATACGCAAGTGGAGCGTTAGACAATGACTAGAAAAGTACTCACCTTATTATTAGAGAACCATTATATCTACACAAAGCACCCATTTACTCATTCCGCAAAGCCTCCACTGGGTTGGTAAGGGCTGCTTTGAAAGATTGAAAGCCAACCGTCAAAAAAGCGATTATCACGGCTATAATGCCACCCAAAGCAAACATCCACCACTGTAGTTGGATACGATAAGTAAAGTCTTCTAACCACTGACGCATAAAATACCAAGCTACAGGAATAGCAAGCACAAAGCCAATGATTACCATTTTTAAGAAATCTTTAGTCAGCATGTGGGTAATATGTTGTGCAGTAGCGCCCATTACTTTGCGAACCCCTATCTCTTTTGTTTTTTGCTTGGTGGTGAAAGCAGCCAATCCAAAAAGCCCTAGTGAGGCAATAAGAATCGCCAGCATTGTGAAGAAATTAAAGGTTTTCCCTAGCTTTAAATCGGCCTTATAGAGCTGGTCAAACTGATCGTCCATAAAGCTGTAATTGAAAGGGTAGGGGGAGTATTGCGCCATCGTTTCTTCTAGGACTGCAATGGTCTGTGGTAAGTTCTCAGGACTAACCTTAACAGAGACATAAGTAGACAACTGCTCCTTGAGCATTAACATCATAGGCTCTATGGGTAAATGTAAAGAGTGAGTGTGAAAATCTTTCATTACACCAATGACCGTATATTTATCAGGGTCTTGCATACGATAAAACTGCTTGCCAACCGCTTCGCTAGTTGTCCATCCCAACGCTTTTACAGCTCTTTCATTGAGTATACATTTCCGCTCAGCATCTGTTCCAAAGTCTGGAGAGAAATTACGCCCCGCCAACAACTCAAGGCCAAATAGATCGATATAATTGTAATCTACTTTGTTGTTGTAAATGATAATCTCACTCTTATCATCAAAGTTTTCGACGTTGTTGATCACAGTGTTCGAATTACTATTAACGGGTAAATCTTGAGAAGTACTCACCTCCAATACTTGCGGCTGTTGTAACCATTCTTCTTTCATTACTTTGAATTCTTCGTTCAGCGAAGGGTCTTGTACTTGTATGCTAAGGATATGTTCTGTCTCGTAGCCTAGCTCTTTGTGCTGTATGTATTGAAATTGATGATAAATGATTAAACTGCTGATAATTAGAGTGATAGAGGCCGCATATTGTCCTATGATTAGCCATCTTTGTAGCTGGATGCCTAAGTTTTTCTTGCTTAGCTTACCTTTCAATACCTCTACTGGATTCAGCGAAGACATAAAAAGAGCTGGATAACTACCCGAAAGGATACCTACCAATACCATCAAAAAGAAGAGTCCAAGTAATAGCCAAGGAGTAGCCACTACATCTAACACCAAGGGGCGCTCCACAAATTGACCAAAAATGGGTAGTAGAAGTTGGGTAAGTACCCAAGCTAAAGATAAAGCTAGGGCAGTAATCATAATAGACTCCAGTAAAAACTGGCTGATTATTTGACTACGTTGGGCACCAACTGCCTTTCTCAACCCCACCTCTTTGGCACGACGAATAGAACGAGCGATCGCTAAATTCATATAGTTGATGCACGCTAATAACAATACAATGAGCGCGATCAATGAAAATAGATTGAGGTAGCGAGGATTACCCTTCAGACCAATGTCGAAGTTGATATTGGTTTGTAAATGTAGGTCGTGCAAAGGTTGTACAAGATAAGTACTCTCAAAAGCGAAGTTTTCCCCGTAATCAACATGCTTTTCGACAAGTGCAGGCATTTTTCTTTGTAGGTCACGTGAGTCTGCTTGCTCGTTTAACGTAAAGAAAGTGTGGTAGGCATTGCTGTTCCAAGTTTCTTTCTTGATGTAATCACTGTAGTTGGCATTGGCCTCAATATTTATAATGAAAGAAAATTGAAAGGAAGTATAAACGGGAGGATTCTGTATGACACCAGTAACGGTATACTGCTCGTTGTTTTGGAAACTTAGCTTTTGCCCAATGGGGTTCTGTTTTCCAAAGATTTTTTCAGCCAAAGAGGCCGTGAGTACAATGCTTTCTTTTTGAGTAAGGGCTGTCCGAGGATTTCCTTGTAGGAAGGGAAATTCAAAAACTTGGAAAAAGTGCTTGTCAGCCCACAAACCCTTTTCCCAAAAATAGGCTTTCTCTCTCCCTAATAAAGCCTCGAAATCTTCTATGGTCGTTGCCTGTGTTACCTCAGGGTATTCATTTTTTAGTACAGAGGCCAAGCCAGCAGGAGTAACCGCAAAATAATCACTACCTGAATATATGTTCCCTACTTGCTGTTGATATACCCGATAAATACGATTGGAATTGGGGTAAAAGCGATCGTAAGAGTGTTCGTGTTGTACATAGACGAAAATCAGCAGGAAGCAGGTAAGCCCAATGGCCAAACCGCCAATATTGATAAAAGCATAGAGTTTTTGCTTGTAAAGGTTTCTCCAAGCAATTTTAAAGTAATTTTTGTACATACCTACAGGGATGAAAGGGGTGTTACTTTTAAAGGGACGCAACAGGTTCAATTTAATTAAGGAGACTACTTCGAGAAGGAAGTACCATTTTGCTTTTTGGGGGCCTTTCTCGGCTACTTGCTGGGTGAATATTTCTAGCAAATCGCCTTCAATATCTTCTTGAAAGTCAGGATGGCAGAACCAGCGGAAAAAGCGTAATAGCCAGGTGGGTGGGGTAGTTTTTGAAGACATATTTATCCAGCTTGAAGGTTCAGGATAATCTTAGGAATGGCGTTCCATAAACCAAGCCGTTGTTCTTTGGTTGCTTGCAGTATTTTTAAGCCCACATTGGTGACTGAAAAGAACCGTTTTCTTTTTCCTCCTCGCTCCTTGGTCGCTTCCCCAAATTTGGAAGTTAAGTAGCCTTTCTCTTCTAATCTTCTCAAAACGGTTTGTAAAGAGCCAATGCTTACTTTGCGATCGAGCCTTTCCTGTATTTCTGTAACGATGGCGACTCCATAGGCCTTGTCGTGTAAAATGGCTACGGTTAGCATCACCACTTCTTCAAACTCTCCGAGATGATATTTACTCATAAATTTATATTTACCTTAAATGTAGTTTTTATTTCTTTATAAATCAAATCGTCTGTTCGTCATTTTTAACTACGTTGTAAAAACGCATTCTAATTTTTTATAAAAGGTTATTGAGAAGAGATCTATGAAACATTATTTACATATAAAGTTGATCCCACTCTTGATGAGCCTGCGCGCAATAGGGATTTGTGGTTACATAGCCGTTTCGTGTGGACATTTTCACCTATATGTAACCCTAAGAAAGGTGTCTTACCCATTGCAGACTAAAAGGTCTGTAATGTAACTGTGCTTTTCAACATCTAGAAGAAAACTTGAGGTACCTGTTTCTTATAATTGGGATTCAACTCGATACCTCATTCAAATCAATTCACTTCTCCTACTATGATGGTTGAAGAATGGGTAGGATGTACTTTAATAAGACTTCAAAACAGAGGAGATGCTTCCAAGAGCCTTCAGCACCTCCATTAAATGTAATAGTAGCATTGTAATCTTCTAAAATCATCATGGCTTGACCAGCATTTCCAAAAGAAAATAATACTTCGGTTTTAAAATCTTTGTAATCAATTACTTCTCGATACCAATAATAACCGTACCTCGCCATGTGGTGCTCTGCCTGCTCTACCCCGGCTACGTCAACAAATGACATATCAATTAATATTTCGCAATTGGTAGCCTCTTCTATCCATTCTTTGCTAACTATTTGTGTTCCTTTCCATACGCCTTTGTGATGTACTAGCTGAGCAACTTTGAGAAGATCTTTAGGCTTCATGTAAAAGGACCCTGCGGCGTAAGCTCTTCCTTCTGGGGTATGATGCCATCTGTATTCTTTGATTTCTAATGGTTCGAACAGGTACTTTTTGGCAAAATCTTCTAGCTTCATATTACTTGCCCTTGCAATAACAACTCCTAAAATATCGGGCTCTAACGAGGAGTATTCCCATTTTGTGCCAGGAGCGTGTTTTGCAGGTACGCTTAAGTAGTATTCCAACCAATTGTCCGTCTTCGCCATCTCAGCTTCACAGTCGGGACCTCTTCCAAAAAAACCTTCGCAAGCAAGTCCTGATCTCATTTCAAGAAAGTCCTTGATTTTTATATCGCCTCTAGGGTCATCTTTCCATTCGGTTAAGAACCTGCCTACAGGATCATTCACTGAAAATAGATTTTGATCTACAGCGATCCCAGCAAGTAAACTTGTGATGGGTTTAAGTGAAGACCTAATTTGATGGAGACTGTCTCTATCAAACCTATCGAAATATTCTTCAATGATCGTTTCGTCGTGTTGTGCTACCAATATTCCTTCAATATTGGGATACTTACCATTTAATATATGCTTTCTTAGCGCTGCCAATGAATCTTTAGCAGAGGTTTTCTTTATGCTAGAGTAGCTTTTAGTAAGGTTGAGTTTAGCAATAGGAGTATTCTTGATTTCCTGAATTAATTTTGCATCAATCCAATAAATATCCTTATTACTTGTGTAAAATAGGTATTTTCCATCTTTAGTGACAAAAGGAGTCGTCTCTGTCTCTTTGCTATTGATTTTAGCGCCCATGTTTCTTGCTTGTCCCCAACTACCATCTTCTTCTTTAAAACTAATGTATAAATCTCCTTTGCCATAACTTCCCACTCTTGTAGAGGAAAAAATGATATATGCTTCATTTGGATCTACGAAAACACCTTCTTCATAAAAATAAGAGTTGACGGCATTACTCAAGGGCGTAGGTTTTTGAAATGATCCATTTGAAAAATCAGACTGATAAATGTTAAAATCAAATTTATCTTCTCGGTTAGATACAAAGAACATGTTGCCTGCATCAGTTAATGACATATTATATTCATTTCTGTCTGAGTTTATTTCTTTACCGCCGTGAATTGGCGTAGACCAACCATCGGGTTGTCTTTCTAAAAACCAGATATCATAATCTTTAGGATCACTTTTACCATCCATAGCGCTTCTTGAGATGAAGTATAAGCGGTTCTCATCGGGTGAAAGGAATGGAACGTTGTGCTCATATGCTAAGCTTTCTAAGAGTTGTACCGGCTCCATCCAAGACCCTCCTTCCAACTTAGTATACAAGATTTTTTCTTTCCCGTTGACAACTCTTGAAAAGAAGCATTCAGAACCCTTTTTGTTAAAAACAGCACTGAACTCATATTCGTCTGTCTTAGAGATGAGACCAGGCGCAAATACTTCTGGATGGGTTGAGGGAGGTTGTTGTGCTAAGTACTGTAATGATTTTTTTAAGGAAGAAGTGCAGCCTAGCATTAAAAAAAATGATAGGGCTATAAGGAAGTTTTTCAGCATCATTATTCTGAGCATTAATGGTTGATAGGGCATAGTAAAATGAATAAATATGTGTCTTTTTCGATTTTATGTTTACGAAGAAAGCTTTTCTTGGCCACTAAATGTGACATTTTTCGTCGTTAAATGTCCTAAGTTATAGTTTCGGACTATTTCTTGACGATTACTTTTCTTTATGAGGCTAGTTTCAATAAATGTTTTATCAAAGCGAAATAAAAAATTAGCATTTTAAGATGCCAAAAAGTTATTAAAAGCTCGTTATCAGAGCTAAAAACTAAAATTCTAAACGGATGACGATATCCTTTTATGAGTTTCTCATTATTTTGATTATCGGTCAATGTGTTTTTTTGATTTTTGCTATTCAGTATATTCCTAAAAAGCACACTGGGGCAAATAGAATCATACAATACCTATTGGCTATTTATAGTTACTATTTATTGGAAAGAATTATATTCCGTGAGGTAGAAAGAGATCTTATTTTTCAATATGGCTACGCAAGGAATACTTTTTATCTTTTTATAGGGCCTTTGATCTATACTTATATCAGGCGGTTACTTTTTTATAAAAATGGGCGTTATCGATTAGGATATATTCATTATCTACCAGCTTTACTATACTTTTCGTATAGCCTTTTTCATATCTATATATATGACTCAATACAGGATTTCGATCGCTATCGCTACCTACTTTTATTTTGGATTGAAGTTACCTTTTTCATTTCAATTGCTACTTATTTAATCAAATCTAAAACACTACTAAATTACTATCATAAAAATGAAAAACATGAGCTATCCTTTAATCAGACCATTGTACAATATGTAAAAATTTTGCTTGCTTGCTTATTAGTTTACACAATTTTTTGGTTTTTAGGTATTCTTGAACGGTTTGTTATTGAATTGCCGATCAATATCAGCTTGGTCTACGATATATCGTGTTTAATTTTTGGCATACAGATTTATATTGTTGGCTTTTATAGTTTAAAACATCCAGAAGTATTCAAAATTCGTTTTCTCACTAAGAATGACAATGAACCTATTGTAAAACATAGTATGAAGGAAGAAGAGGTTAGTAAGATTAGCGATTTAGTAGATGCTTACTTTAATGAAAAGAAAGGACATAGGCGTACTGATCTAAGTTTATCCGTCTTAGCGAATGAAATTAATACTACCACTAATAAATTGTCTTGGGTACTCAATAATGTTTATGAAAAAACTTTCTATGAACTCGTTAATGAGTACAGAGTTGACGATTTCTTACAAAGTATTAAAGAAAATAAGCATAAGGAATTTACTGTAGTCTCCATTGCACTTGATGTTGGCTTTAATTCCAAATCAACTTTTTATAAAGCCTTTAAAGAAATAATGAAAGCTACCCCTACAGCATACATTAAAAGTATCGAATCGAAACAGACGAAGCATAGTGCTTAGTAATGAAATAAGCACTCAGGTATTTCACATATAGCTATTCAGTGCTTTATATATTTTTATGGATAGTGAAGGGTTGAAGGTGGTAGTAGAGAAGACAAAGGCTTTATCCACCCTGCCCATTCTCTAAATGAAGCGAGTAATAGTGGGCTACTATCACAGAGAGTAGGAGGAAGGCTACGTATAGTGCTAAAATCCAGTAACGCTTATTCCCTTTGATGGCAAACCAAAGGAAGTAAACGATAAAAAGGGCATTGACAACGAAAAATAGTGGATACAACACAGATTTAGAGAAATGAGCATAAGTGGTAAGATGTCCGTCAGGAAAGCCTATGAGGCTGTAGGAATAGTAGGAAATCATGCCAATGATGAGGGTTAGTGCGAGCCCTAATAAAGGTGCTATTCTGTCGGATCTATTCGGTAAGGTTCCTTTTTGTTCCATACGCTAGTGGTTAATGTGCTGCTCGCAACGTTTAAGTGTTTTCTTTTATTTTTCCTTTCCAGTTTTTAGCCTTTTCGACTACATAGGCTCCGTCTATTTCAAAAACTCTACCAACTGAATACTTTTCAGCTTCTTCCTGAATTTCCTTCAAGTTTATTTGCTTTGGATTATAAATGCCAATAGTCAAATAAAAATGTCGGGCTTGTGTCAGGCTAACGCCATAGTTGGGGCCTCCCCATATCTCGTCAGCATGTTCATTGTCTTGTCCATCATCTTCCCACCAGCATATTGTACATATTTCAAATTCGCTTCTATTTTCTAATGTTTTATAACCACAACAAGGACACGGAATTAAATCGACAGCACTTCCGGTAGTTATCTTAATGCCTGTTTTATTTGATAAATACTCATTTGTAACCCCTTTGTACTCGTCTCTTAGTTTAAACCTTAAAATCTCATCGTATTTTTTATCACTATGGTGGCCTGTTAATTTATCATTACTGAACTCCTGCTGAATACCCTTAGAAAGATGAGTCCATCCATCAACATCAGACCAATTTTCTAGAAGTAACTGCTCGATTTCTTCCTCTCGTTCCTCTTTAGAGTAGTTAGCAATTATCGAGGTGATATGTTTTTCCAGTACTTCTTTTCTGTCCATCTTAATGAAATCTAACGGATATTTTCATGTCCCCAAATGGCTAAACTGGGGTTGTTAGGGTCAACATCAGTAAGTTGTGTTAAATCTTGCGTTCTTACCAACGTAACTCTTAATTGCTTTTCTAGTATGATGTTTTCTAGTTTTTTACTGATGAAAATATTTGCCATACTTTGAGACATCCTAAAAATATTTCTATTGCCTATTACATCCTCTAACATCATTAACTCAGTGATTTTATCGGCCCAGAATTCATTTTTATTAGCGGCTGTCGTCCTTTTTATATATTTACTATTTTCCCAATCAAAGCAATCTAGATATCCTAGAATATGCATAATATAAAACTTGGCTTTTTTGGTATAATTAGAGTCACATTCAAAAAATTGAATATACCTTTTATCGCTAAGCAAATCTAAAACCTTTTTAAGACGATGAGATACTATTCGAAAACTTGTTCCAACGCCACCCACATAGTCAGTTAGCTTGGCAGATTTGTTGCTGAAAGTTATGTTTGGACTACCAATATTATCTATAAACTCCGATTTGTAACTATTCTGTTCGGCTATCTTATTGATCCCCGTGACCTCTTTGATCCAAAGAGAGTCTTTTGGTTGATAAGTCTTTAATCTAACAAATTTTGGCATTTTCTATCTATGATGGTTAAGAGCTTAGTGCTTCTTGACAAATGGCTTAGATCAACCCTCAGATGTAATGGACTTTATGTGTATAAGCTGTTATTTTTGAGATGCTTAACTTTTATTCTGGTAGTGTTCGTTATTACTCTTCTCCTTTGGTAGGTGACTTTCTAATCATGAGTTCGTATTTCCCTAGTGGTATAAATGACTTGGTTGCTGCTTCTAGGTCTCGATAGGCGCCTAAAATTAAGGAGAAATCTGAATCATTGTAATCAAATGCTGTATTTGAAAAGCTACCAGTGCCACTAGACCAAGAGATTTCCTTTGATCCGTGCTTTCCAGTTACTTCAAAATACAGCGTCCTCATTGTCCATTTTGCGTTATTTGGTCCTGGTATAAGTTTTTCTTTTGTACAACGAATAGAGAAGTCAGGAAATACCAGTGTTTCAAGTAATTCAAACTGTACTACTTTGTTATAATTGTGCGTAGGTTGCTCGCTCATTTCAGTTACTTGGTTAGACTGTACATCACTCTTGAAGTTTCCACCTGAACTACAACTAGCCAAGCTTAGGAGTAATGCTATTATTCTGTGCATCATAGAAATGCCAATTATTTATAATGGAAGAGTTAAATGAATACTAGCTAGCATAGCTATTTCATAAAATAATCAATAAAAGATTGTTTGTCAAGGGATATTTGCTGTCTGGTTGTGGAATCATTTTTTACTACGTAATCAAGCTGTAGAGATAGCCTAACTTGATTGTCTCTGCAACTTTTATGGCTTTTACGCTTCAATAGTCAACCAGAATCTTTCTTTTGTTTTAGAAATTCCGCCAATTTTTCGATAAAAGTAGATGGTTTGTTGGTTAAAGATAGGTGTTTGCCATTGTATCATTTAGTTTTTCGTAAATCGGATAAAGATAAAAAGTATATCAATGATTTTATTTCCAACTTTGAGGAAGATTTTTCAAAATTTTGATTTGCCTAGCTTGCCACTAACGGGTGGGATGGTGGGTGTCGTTATCCCAGAGGGGAGCTATGATTTTTTAGTCATTGCTAGTAACTGATTTATTCCTTGTAGTTGAAGTCTTTAATTTTAATTTTACACATTTCTCCATTATTTATATTGTGCCAAACGATTCCTTCTATCCCACAATCATTACCAAATAGGCTCTTTTGTTGAGGCAACCATTTTTTAAGTTCTTCAAAATCTGTTGGTACATCTGGATAAACAACTTTCTGTCTCCAATCATTTAGAGAGAATATAAAAAGCGTATGCCCTTTTAGGTTCAATGGGTTGCCTTGTATTTTTTCTCCTAAAGCCTCAGCGCTCCATTCTCCATCTGGAACATCCGAAAAGTCAGTATTTTTAACTGCATCGAATAGGTAGGTATCTGCTTTGTCAAATTCATCTGCATCAACATACCAAGGCTCTTTAATTCCTTGTTTCTTTTGAATTTTACTCGGATTTCTTCTTTTTTCAACTCTAACAATGGTATGATTTCTAACAGTCACACGAATATTCATTCCATCAAGCTTTTCGGTTGCAATAGCATTTCCAAAATCAAATTCTGGAACCACGAGTTTTGAATTTACTTTCCTATCCCCGTCCCAATTTCTATCAAATATTGTAGGTATTTTTTCCATTTATCTGTAAGAAACCAATTTTACTTCTGAAAGTATAAAATAAAAGTTTGCCTGTCAAGGGGTAGTGTGTTTGTTGTTTAGTCTTGGGATCACTTTCTACTGTAAGGGGTTTTTAACAGATGGCTTCTGCTTTACTCTTTTTTAAACAGTTCAACACTCTTCTTTGTCAGAAAGAAGCAGGCTATTGTACCCATTATATTGTAGGGAATTGAAAAGCCAATAATGAGCCATCCTAATTCGAGTCCCCATATAAATCCTTTACTTACCATAATGGAAATCCAATTTGGAGGAAAGTATCCTGCTTGCATATCGTGAAAGTGCCAGAGCATGCCACCAAAAGGAGCACTCACCGAAATGGTAAGTGCAATAATCAACCCTGTTATAAGTATACGCCCAAGGGTCTTTCTATTTTGAAATAGATTTGCTAAAAGGGTAGCGATTATCCCATAAAAAAAGCAGGGGATGGCGATGTATTGTAATGGAAACTCCCAGTGGTATAAAAACATTCTGTACAGTGCGCCAAAAACCTGATGACCAGGTAAAACCAGCCGCAATAGGTAATACATAGAGGAAGCAAGTGTAAAACTAGCCAACCAATAAAAAAGTAGCCTTTTTATTGTTACACTTCTATGCATCTGTAGTATTTTATTTAGAATGATCTATAACCACTGCGAGGGTAGTGTATTTGTAGTAAGCTTCTTTATCTTTTTCCACCACTTACTTCTTGTAAAATAATGAATAAATGAGGAACCATCAAGAGATAGCGACGTACGACTGCTCCTCTTAGAGAACATTTAAAAATTAAATTCTGTATAATTAATACTTTATGAAATTTTCATCACTTATCCTTCGATTTACCTTTCGTTCATTTTTTGGCTGCGCCGAGCTCCTTCGCCGGTTAGCTTCGCTGAACTCCACTTCGTTTCGGTTCTTGATGCAACTGAGCCTCTGGCGAGCTCAGCGCAGCTAAATCCAAAGCTTCCGCCCACAAACCAGCCCACCTCCCCGCTGGATTTTCAGGCCGACACACTTATAATAATCTTAAAAACAGGCAGTTGAAAAAAATTAAATAGGCTCTTAAAGGTATTTCGGCTACGGCTTTATTCAATAATAATATCGGGGTTGAGCTGCCTCAGCTTTTCGAAGTCACTTTCAGGGATATTGTTACCATTGAGTTTGATATGCTCCAATTTTTTAAGTTGGAGAATTTCAGGAGGGAGCTTCTCTAGTTTATTGAATTCGATGTCGAGGTATGTTAGATTCACAAGGTTTTCCAATCCTTTGAAGTCTTCTAATTGCATAGCACGTCTGATTTCAAGGAAATAGTTATCGCTATCGTTCATCCTCAACCTTTTCTCAAAGTCTTCCAACTGTTCAGGGTCATTTTTTAACCTTTCTCTTTCTTGTTCAATTTTACTGGTTGGTATCCACTTATCTATCATCCCAAAAGCATCAATTTTAAGCCTTTCTAAAGAGGTGATTTTAAAATAGTTTTGCAATATTGTTTGCTTTACGGGTGGTCTTGTATTTATCGAAGGTCGACCATCTGCTTCAAGTTCTTTTAAGTTTTTTAATTGGCTCAAATCAGGTAACTCTTTTACGTAACACAAAGCGGAATTCAAATGCAAGGTTTCTAGCTTGTCTAAGCCTAAAATTCCTTTTGGTAAATTCTTGAAGGAGTTATTGCTTGCCTTTAAGACCTTAAGGCTTTTCAATTGAAAGACCCACGCGGGGAAATCAACGGGTTCTTTTATGTGTATATACCATCCGTATATATCTAGTTCTTCTAGATTGGAGAGCTGTGTGATCTCTTCGGGAACTTCTCCTTGAAAGCCCCACAATGTCAATTTTTTCAGGTTTTTTAAATTTCCAATATTAGAAGGTAATGTTGCTAGATGGCTACAGTAATTGAGGTTTAGCTCTTCCAAGTTTTCCAATTGGCCAAGGGTAGAAGGGAGACTGGTAATACTTGTCCCTCTGAGGTTGAGTCTTTTGAGTTTTTTGAGATTCCCCAGCTCTTCGGGAATGGAGGTAAAGCCATTCTTTTCTAAGATCAGCTCCTCTAACGTGTCTAGTTCAAAGATGGCTTTGGGCAGCGTCAATAGTTTTTTATCTTTGAGGTCTAAGTGTTGTATGCCTGCACCGTCTTTACTTTTTTTGGCCAGTTTTGTAATCATCTGTTCTACCAACACCCGATTGGGTTTCGCGCCTTTCTTGACGGGAGGTTTACCAGCTTTCAGTAAGTCGATGAATCGCTCATAGTCTAACTTGTTTTCATCGTTCAGTGCTTTTTTCGCCAAAACTTGAGAAAGATCGTCTCTATAATAATCATAGGTGAAGAAGTCATCCTGATCTGAGTAGTAGTTGATGACAACGGTATTTTCTGCGGGAGTCAAGCTCGTATCGTGATCGGAGTTGAGAATGTAGGGTACGTGCGTGGTTCCTTCAATAGTGATAGCGCCGTGATTATAATTACCGTTGAAAGCGTATTTGATGTGGGCATCTCCTGTAATGTGTACCACATTGTCAAAACTGTGCAATACTTCACAATGTACCTCGCCTAGTACTAAAAAACAGGGCATCTCTTCTTGAATACGTAGCTCACCATTGACTTTCAAGTTACCTTTGATGATAAATAAGAGGCTTTCTTCTTCGGGAGCTTCTTCTCCAAAAAGAAGTTGCTCGGTTGTTTCTTCTGTCAAGTCTTCGTTGAGTTCAACATCGCCTTCAAGGTATATGAAGCTTTCAAAGGGAATATCGCCCAGTAAGCCGTATTGGTCGAGGTCGAACTGCTCCTGCGCTTCTTCTTCAGATAAAAATTGTGGTTTCATAGTCATATCTAAATAAATATTTCAATTGTAGGATTTAATTCTTTGAGTTTTTTGAGATCGTCTTCAGGAATATTGCTACCTTTTAGTTTGAGCTGCTCCAATTTTTTAAGTTGAAAAATTGCAGAAGGTAGCGCTTTTAAGTTGCGGCAATAGCGAAGATCTAATATGGTCAAGCTTTCTAGTTGCTCAATCGTAGAAGGAAGGCTGGTAATGAGTGTATGCTTAAGGTTTAATACTTTGAGGTTTTTCAAATTCCCTAACGCTTCGGGTATAGCGGTGAAACTGTTTTCTTCTAAAATCAATTCTTCAAGCATTTCGATTTCAAACAGCGCTTTAGGCAACTTTGACAATCTTCTTCTGGTCAAGTCTAAGTGTTTAATGCTAGCTCCCTCTCTGCTTTCTTGCGCTAGTTTTACAATCGTCTCTTCCATCAGTATATAGTAGGACTTTGCTCCTTTTTTGAAAGGAGAAAACCCCTTCTCAACGATATTAAGGAAGGCCATGCGGTCAAACTCAGCCTCTTTCTCCTGCTCATATTCCACTGGCTCATTCAATAGCTCTTTTCGAAGTTGATGCTTAAAGCGTTCCTCGTCGAACACTTCCTTTTCAGCCTCCTCATTGGTGGTGTAAAATGCCTCTTTTACCAAGAATTGAGGAAGCTCATCAACGAAATAGTCGTAATAGAAGGCATCGTTATAATCGGAATAGTAGTTAATGGTGATGGTGTCTTCAGTGGGAGTCAAGTCAGCATTATGATCATAATTTAAAAGATAGGGAACATGGGTTGTCCCTTCGATAGTCGTATCTCCCTCATTGCCATTACCATCAAAAGCATACTGGATGTACACATCTCCAGTAATGTGCGTGGAATTGGCTTCACTGACAAGCGTTGTACAATGTACATCACCCAATACTAACAGGCAAGGAAACTCCTCTGGGATACTGATGTCACCGTTGACCTTGAGGTTACCCTTTATAATAAATAAAATATTTTTGCCTTCGAGTGCATCTCCTTCAAAAAAAAGGTCTTGAAGAGTTTCCTCATACAAACCTTCTTGGAGTTCAAGATCACCTTCAAAATATACATAAACATCAATAAATCGTTCATATGCCACAAGGTTTTTATATGCTACAAGGTTGAATTTCTTCTGCGCTTCTTCTTTGGATAAAAATTCGGGTTTCATGGTCATGATTAAGAATACGTGTAGGAATTAAATTCTGTATAATTAACACTTTTCAAAACTTTAGTTGCCCCTGCTTTAGCTTACCTTTCGTTCATTTTTTAGCTTCGCTGAGCTCCTTCGTCGGTTGACTGCGTC
>ERZ1740058.1033-NODE-1033-length-15451-cov-7.593076_pt1 | contig 15451 bp, 13 predicted proteins | sample MGYA00581745_ERZ1740058 | MGnify/ENA primary metagenome ERZ1740058 (study PRJEB43018, sample SAMN04849742) | marine metagenome | isolation source: floating plastic debris | place: Pacific Ocean | collected 2008-08-30 | study: EMG produced TPA metagenomics... | reverse complement strand
ACCGCCTTGATGCGCTCTTCGAACTGGCCGCGGTACTTCGTGCCGGCGACCATCATCGCCAGGTCGAGCACGACGATGCGCTTCTCGTGCAGGATTTCCGGAACGTCGCCCGTGATGATGCGCTGGGCCATGCCCTCGACGATGGCGGTCTTGCCAACGCCGGCCTCGCCCAGCAGCACGGGGTTGTTCTTCGTGCGGCGGCACAAGATCTGCACCACGCGCTCGATCTCCTTCGACCGGCCGATGACCGGGTCGAGCGTGCTCTCCTTGGCCAGCTCGGTCAGGTCACGACCAAAGCTGTCGAGCGCCGGCGTGCGGCTCTTGCCCTTGCGGCCCTCGCTGGTGCTACCACCAGAGACGCCCGCGCCGGCGAAGCCCTCTTCGCTGCCGCCGCCCTCGCCCGAGGCCCCGAGCAGGTTGAGCACCTCCTCGCGAACCTCGTCGAGCTTCAGGCCCAGGTTGCGGAGCACCTGCGCCGCGACGCCGTCCTGCTCACGCAACAGCCCGAGCAGCAGGTGCTCGGTGCCGACATAGTTGTGGTTGAGGCTCCGCGCCTCTTCGATGGCGTACTCGATGACCTTCTTGGCGCGCGGCGTCTGTGGCAGCTTGCCCATGGTCACCATCTCGGGACCGGCCTTGACGAGCTTCTCGACCTCGAGGCGGACCTTGCGCAGGTCAACGTCGAGGTTCTTGAGCACGTTGGCGCCGACACCCGAGCCTTCCTTCACGAGGCCGAGCAGGATGTGCTCCGTCCCGATGTACTCGTGGTTGAGGCGTTGGGCTTCCTGGTTGGCAAGGCCCATCACCTTGCGTGCTCGGTCGGTAAACCGTTCAAACATGCCGCACCTCCAAAGGCTGATCCGGACAAAATCCGTCCAGCCGGCTCCCGGGGCCTTGGAGCTCCCCGGGCTGTGGCCCAAACCCATCGGACACCAAGTCGTCCGAGCATCGGCCCATTCCGGGGTATCGGTTGCACGGACCGTGCCAATTGGCCAATCCGCCCGCCCCGGTGCGCAGTGTCCGCCAGTTAGGCCCCAGAACCCATCTCAGGGCCGTTGCCACCCAAAACGCTGGGTTCTGGGCGGCTTCCGGCGGGCCCGAGCCAGGATCCCCTGCCGCATCGGCAGGGCTCACAGCCCGAGCAGGTATCTATACGTGGGATTACCGGTCCCGGGTCGATCGGTTCGCCAGCCGAGGGTCGGCGACGATCTCAATAGGGATGACCCGTTCATCTTCCGAACCGTCGGCCAGATCCCGCAGGATCACCTTCAGCTGATACCGCCCCACCGTCAGCGAGGACGGCAGATCGATGACCGTGCCGAGGTAGACCTCGGTGCGAGGCCGATCGCTGCGGATCGCCACCCGCTCCTCGGGCCGCCGCCAGGCCAGCATCGAGCCCCGCTCGTTGAACAGCCGCAGCTCCAGCCCCAGCCGCACCTCGACGGCCCCGGGGTTCGACGCCGTCCCCGAGCTCTCCGGGTCGGCCGTGGGCGTGCTGACGAACCTTGAGGGCTCGGTGTACAGCAAGACCCGGTTCGATCGGCCGGCCAGGAACGCATTGCTGTAAAACGGCCGGTACGCCGCGAAGCCGTAGATGTCCGTGGCCAGTGCGGCGTCGCGGATACGCACCGGCAGCACTTCGGCGAGTTCGAGCACGGCTTCTTCAATAGCCGTCCCGGCGCGCTCGGGTGCGTCATAACGCTCGCCGCTCGCGATCGCTTCGAGTACCGGCTCTAAGGCTTCGAACATCTCTCGTTCGGCCGGGCTCAGCGCCTGCGAAGGCCGCGACCCATCATCGCGATCGGCGTACAGGCGCAGCAACCGGGCCATCATCGACGCGGCCAACGCTCGATCGGCATCGCCCTGATCGTCCTCGAACCGTTCGAGCGCCGCCTCGATGGGATCGATGACGGGCGCAGCTTCGATCTCGGCCGCGGGCGTTTGCTGCTCGGTCGGCGCCGGCTCGACCGACTCGGTGGGCTCTTGGTCTGACAAACCCGACTCGTCTTGCTCGGCCTGCGAAACCCGCGCCGAGGGAGGCTGCCACGGATCTCGCGGCGTGGACGCCTCAGTGCCCGCCGGCGTTCGCGGCAGCGGGCGCCCTTGCGTCAGCAACTCGGTCAGGTCATCGGCCGAACGCCGCGCAGCCTCGGCGAGCGACAAACCCCCGGTGGTCTCTTCCGATCCACCGCCAGCCACACGCGAGGGATCACTCGGCGTGCCAAGGTCCTCGAGCGCGGCGCTTGGAGCCGAATCGCGGGTCTCGGTCGGCGTTGCACACGAAGCCACCAACCCAAAGAAGGGAACGAGCGCGACGGACCATCGGCGTGTACTGCGTTGCACGGGTCGCCTCCTGCGACATAGGCCACGCCCGCGCGCGGCACAGCCGGGGACTCCGCCCCAGCGCTCTGTTAGCGCGTATCGGCCCGCCGGCCCAGCCCGCTTGCGATTTCGACGCACAGTGTCTCGAGCGTGCGGCGGCTGTGGGCCCCACGCTTGATCGCGGCGTCGGCCTCGCACGCCCGCTGGTGCAGCTTCGCCGCCCGCGCCGGCCCCAACGCACGAGCCGCACGGACCACCGCCCCACCGCGATGCGCGGGCCACAGCTTGAGCTTCTTGGCGATCGCGCCCTCGGGCGTGCCCGCACCGGCCATGCGAGCCGCCGTCGCAAGCACGCGCGTGAGATCAACGCATGCCCACATCGCCGGCACCGCCTGATCGCGCGGCGCGTTGCCCATCCACAACTCGATGTACGCGAGCGCGCGAGCCGGGTCACCCGAGAGGATCTCATCCTGCAACGGCCAGGGCGTCTCCGCCTCACGCGTTGCGCGGACATGCGTCCGCACGAGGTCGATACCGACCTCGGGCAACTCCCCACCACTCTCGTCGGCATCGGTCGCCAACTTCGCCAGTTCGGCGTCCAGCCGAGCGAGGTCGACGCCGACCGAGTCAACGAGCAGCTGCGCGGCATCGGCCTTGAGCATCACCTTGTGAAAGCCCTTGGCCCGGCCCGTGGCCCACTGCGCCGCCTGCTGCGGACCCACGGCATCGCACGACATCACCTTGCCGACCTTCTCGACAGCCCTGTCGAGCCGTCCCGGACGCCAGGCCTCGGACCGCAGCACGAGCGTCACACGGTCGTCCGGCGCGTCGGCGTACTTCTCCAGGCCTGGCCGCGTGCTCTCGCGCACGAACTTGGCGGCGTTGTCCACCACCACCAGCTTGTGCACCGGCAGCAGCCCCGGGCTGCGACACTCGTCCAGCACGTCGGCCAGCTCGGCGGTCTCTCCGTCGAAGCGGATCGTGTTCAGATCGAGCCCGGTGGCCTTGCCCAGCGCCTCGGCCAGCCGCTCGAGGTAGTGCTGCCGCAGGAATGCGTCGGGCCCCTTCATGATCACCACGCGCTCGCTGCCGTCCGGCGGGGCGTTCTTCGCGGACTTGGATGGGGCTCGCTTGGCCATGCGGGGGCACGATATGCGACCGAGCCGCCCTTCCGGGCGTATACCACTGGCGTGCTGGTGCTCACGGTCATCGAGGGGCCCTCAAAGGGCAAGCGGTTCGAGCTCCCTGCCGACGAGCCGCAGATGCTCGGGCGGTCGAGCGAGGCCCTGCCCCTGGGAGACCAGGCCGTCAGCCGGCGCCACGCCGAGCTCACGCCCGACCGCGGCGAGTGGTACCTGCGGGACCTGGAGAGCCAGAACGGCACCCTTGTCAACGGCAACGCCATCAACGACCGCGTTCGCTTGCAAACGGGCGACACCATTACCGTCGGCCAGACCACCCTGGCCTTCGGTCGCACCAGCATCGTCGACGAGCTCGACATGATCGAGCTGCTCAAGCCGGGCGAGGTTGCCACGAGCGTGGACGCAACCCTAAAGCGTGAGGGCGACACATCGCCCGCCGAGCCGGCGCACAACGGCCGGGGCGCAACCGAGGCCGAGCGGCACGCGCTCGACCACCTTCGTGTCATCTATCAGATCACCGAGCTGGCGGCCAAGTCGTTCACGCGCGGCGCGCTCTTGCACGGCTTGCTCGAGCTGGTGTTCGAAGAGTTCCAGCCCGAACGCGGCGTGGTCATGCTCATCGACGAAGACGGCAAGCTCGCGCCCGGCGCTGTCAAGAACCGCGCGCTCATCAAGGGACGTGAAGACGATCGCATCCAAGTGAGCCGAACCATCTTGTTGCACGCGATGCGGACGGGCGAGGCCGTCCTGTCAACGAACGCGATGGCCGACCCGCGATTCTCCTCGGGAGACTCGGTGCACAACCTGCGCATCCGCAGCGCGGTGTGCGTGCCCGTCGAGCACCGCGCGACCGTGTTCGGCGCGATCTACATCGATACCTCGGCCAGCGATCAGACGTTCGACAACGAACAATTGCGTCTCTTGCACGCCGTCGGCCAGCAGGCCGGCATCGCGCTCTCGAATCTGCAACTCAACCAGGGCAAGCTGCAAACCGAACGACTCGCGGCGATGGGCGAGACCGTCGCGAGCCTGAGCCACTCGGTTAAGAACATACTTCAAGGTCTGAGCGGCGGCGCCGATCTCGTCGAGATGGGGCTTGATCGAGAGGATCTCGAGATCTCCCGCCAGGGCTGGAGCATCCTGCGACGAAACCTTGACCGCATCGCCGACCTGACAACGAACATGCTGGCGTTCAGCCGACAGCGTCAGGTGGAGATGGCGTTCGCGCCCCTGCGCCCGCTAGTCGAAGACTGCGCGCAACTGCTCGAGTCAGTGTGCGAACAGGCGGGCATTGCGCTCATTGTCGATGCCGAGGACGACGTACCGCCCGTGCCAATCGACCCCCCACTGATCCACCAGGCCGTGATGAACCTGCTCACGAACGCGCTCGAGGCGGTACCACGCGAACACGGGACCATCACCGCGCGCATCCACTACGAGGAGCCCGACTCGCGCGGGCCGGGCAGCCCGGGCGAGGCGCACATCATGGTGATCGATAACGGGCCCGGCATCCCCAAGGAACGCCAGGCCTCGATCTTCGAGCCATTCCAGACAAGCAAGGGCCTCAAGGGCACCGGGCTCGGCCTCGCGGTGACCAAGCGCATCGTCGAGGACCACCGCGGCCGCATCATGCTCAGCAGCGAGCCGGGCAAGGGCTCGACGTTCACGATGGTGCTGCCCGCCGATCCGGGCCGACCGATGGACCCCGCGGCAACGCGAGGCCCAGGACACCCCAGCCCGTAGCCGCTCCGTGACTGCTGAGGTTACTTCTTCTTTGCCGTGTACTGTCCGCGGCTCTTCTTGGTGAACACGTCGGTGTGCTTGATCAGGGTCTGATTGACGATCGTGCGAAAGTTGGGGCTCGTCGTCTTGTAGCCAGCGACCTGGACCGCTTCGGCAACCTCGGACACCCCCATGGTGGTGCCGCTCAGTACGGAGCGCAGCGCCTCGACGAGATTCGTGTCATTGCGATGACGCTTGCGCGAGCCGCGCGGCTTCGTGGGCTTCTTCTTCGTGGTCGTGCGTCCGGCGCGCGCCGCGGTCTTCTTCGCCGTCTTCTTCTTGGAGTGATTCCTGCCCTTGGTGCGGGAGCGATTGCTGCTGCTCTTTTTGGCGGGAGGTGCCGAGCCGAGTTCATCGAGCATCGCATCGATCTCGTCGATACGCTCGATCAGCTCGGCGCGCTCCTCTTCGAGTGCGACGGCTTCTTCGTGCCGGCGTTCGATTTCCTCATTCAACTCTTCAATCGAGAGATCATGGATCGAAACGGCGGTCGACTTCTTCTTACGAGGCATGCATGCTCCAGGAATAACGGATTACTCGGTGCGTCTTTGCCGGCGCAAACAGAACCGGCGAGCGGAGATGTTACCTCATCCGCCAGCTTATGTCACCTATTGGGGGGATCCGAGCAGTTTATGAGGATTCGAAACCAAGCCGGCTCATCAAGCCATCAAACTGTTCGAGCCCGAAGAACTCGATAATGAGCTTTCCTTTGTCACCGGTGGCCGCAACATCGATGCGGACACGTGTCTGCAGATGCTCGCCAAGCTTCGATTCAAGGTCTCGCAAGTTGGCATCCTGATCGGAGGATGTTGGTGAGGACGATCCGCCACTCGGCTCCGATTGCTTCTTGGCAAGATCCCGCACGGCCTTCTCGGTCTGTCTCACCGACAAGTGCTCCGAGACGATGCGCTCTACGAGTGCGCGTTGGTGTTCGGGATCCGCTATCGACGCGAGCATCTTGCCGTGGCCTGCAGAGAGCACGCCGTCTGCGATCATCGTGCGAACATTCTCGGGCAGTTCGAGCAAGCGCAAGAAGTTGGCAACACTCGATCGGTCGAGTCCCACTCGATCGGCGACGTCGGCTTGCGTCAATGAGAACGTGCCCATCAGTGTGCGGAACGCGTTCGCACGCTCGATGGGATTCAGATCGCTGCGCTGCACGTTCTCGATCAGCGCAAGCTCGGCCGACTGGCGATCATCCGCGTCGCGCACGACAGCGGGGATGGTCTCAAGGCCGGCCAATCGAGCCGCGCGCCAGCGGCGCTCACCGGCGATCAACTCGTGCACGCCGTCCTTCGCAGGCCGAACCACGATCGGCTGCATCACCCCCACTTCCCGGATGGACGCCGCCAGCTCAGCCAGGTCGCGATCGTGAAATCGCACGCGCGGCTGGAACGTATTCGACCGAATGTCATTCAGCTTAATATTCTGTATTTGTTCAGTATTGTCCGATAACCTTGCAGGTTCAACGGCAACCGGTGCTGGTGCCGAATCTTCGAGGAGGCTCGAAAGGCCCCTGCCGAGCTTGCGTGGTTTTTGGTTTGCCATGGCAGACTCTATCGACCGGGAGCGGGTGTTCCACGTGACACGCGGCTCAACGGCCGCTGCTGGAGCGCCGATGCTGGTGGGATGGAACGCGAACTCGCCGAGCCAGAGACGGCCCGCACGAACGACTCGATCGCCGCGGCGATCGCTCACGAGGTGAACAACCTTCTCACCCCGGTGATCGGCCTTGCCGATCTGCTCGAGCACACCGAGGGTGATGAAGAGATCCGCGATCAGCTCATCGAGCGAGCCGTCGAGCGTTGCCAACGGGCGGTCACGATCTGCGCACTTCTCATGGACATCGCCAAGGACGATCGAGCATCGCACCCCCACTGCGAACTCTCTCATGCGGTTCAGGCGACCATCTCGACAGCGAAGTCCAGGGCCGATGAGTCGGAAGTCAGGCTGGAAGCAGGATTCGATGGGCCGGGAAGCGTCGCGATCCCGTCCGCAGTGGTTGAGCACGTGTTCCTCAATCTCGTGCTCAACGCGATCGCTGCATCGACGCCGACAAATGTGGTCAAGCTCTCGGCGAGCTTTCGACCGGCCTCACAGTGGCAAGGTGCTGCCTGGACGATCTCGGTGAGCGATCATGGACGTGGCCTCGAAGAGCGCAACGTGCGATCCATCAACCAGGGCGGCCTGCCTGTTGGCTCGCCCGGAATCGGCCTCGCCGTGGTGAGGCTCCTATGCCAGCGGTGGGGTGGTAAGCTCCGCGTCGAGTCCGAGCTCGGCGTGGGCTCAACGTTCCACGTGGAACTCCCGGCTAGCTAATCAACCAGGATAACCGCGTCGTCGGGCGATACGGTGAGCGAGACACGCCCCTGGAAGGCACTCCGCGGCCCTGGCGCAAACTCCGAGATCGCCAGCTCCCCCCCGCTTTCGTGCGTTGCGCGGTGGGGGGCAACTCGCCCAAGTACGTCGTAGAAGCAATTGAGGCCGAAATTGAGCCCGATTGAGCCGTTCTCAGGCTCTCGGGGCGGATCGACACGCGAGCCCGTGCGCCAGACTCGGCCGCCTGCACCAGCGTGCCGGGGATCACGCCCATGGCGGTCTTGAGCTCCACAATCTGACCTGCGGTTCCGCCACGCTCGAGCTCGCCCTCTATCAGATTCGTCTCGCCATGGAACGATGCCGCGAAGGCTGTCGTGGGTCGACGGTAGAGTTCCATTGGCGAGCCGGCCTGGACGACCTTGCCATCACGCATGACCGCGATCCGATCGGCCACGCTCAGAGATTCTTTTTTGTCGTGGGGCACGTAAACAGGCGTGATGCCTGCGTCCTTACAGATCCGGCGGATCTCCTCGCGAAGATCGTTCCGAAGCCTCGCATCCAGATTGGAAAGCGGCTCGTCGAGCAGCAAACCCTCGGGCCGGATGACGCGCGCCCGCGCCAGGGCAACACGCTGCTGCTGGCCGCCCGAGAGCTCGCCGGGCTTGCGATCTGCGAGGTGCCCCAGTTGGACGTCCTCCATCGCCGCCTTCGCACGGCGGAGCCGCTCTTCCTTGTCGAGCTTGCGCACCTTCAGGCCGAAGGCGACGTTCTCGATCGCCGTCATGTGCGGCCAGAGGGCGTAACTCTGGAACACCATTCCGGCGTTCCTTTTGTTTGGATTTAGTCTGGTAATTTCGTGGTCATTGAAGTGGATGGAGCCGGAGGTCGGCTGGATGAAACCGGCGATCATGCGCAGCAGCGTCGTCTTGCCACAGCCCGACGGGCCGAGCAGGAAGAAGATCTCGCCGGGCTCGATGGTGAGATCGACCTCATTGACGGCCTTGACCTGGCGGTTGGCACGTCCGAAAGTCTTGGTGAGCTTGGCGATGCCAATCCGCGTCGTCATGGGCCGAGGATATGCCGGTGTTGGTTCTGATCGGTGGGGCACAACATCCAAACATTTAGTTAAAATTGTGCAGCCACACCCTTTCGTTATCCGAACACATTGACATGCAACGCACTCTGAGCCATTCCGAGAGCCTCGCCCAGGTCGACCGCCTGCGCCAGTGGCGTGTCCGATCGCCGCGGCTCGACCTCGCTGATGCCTTCCAGCGTGCCCGCGAGGAGTACGAGGCGACCGCGCACTCGGGCCAGACGCTACAGCAAGCCTGGGAGATACTCGCGGGCGAGCGTATCGGGGCAGGGGCCATGGCCGACCGCGTCACGCGCGGCGTGCTGGTCGTGAAGGTCACCAACGGCGCGCAGCAGCACGCGGCCGCCCGGTGGCTCCGCGGTGGGGGAGCGCTCGAACTCGCCAGGGCCGCGGGCGTTCCGATCCGGCGGTGGAAGTTCGAGTACGCCACACGGCGCGGGTCGTAGCACTCTCGTACGCGATCATGTGAACATGCGCGGCGCGACGAGCATCACCCAGGCGGTGATGACGCACGCGAACAAGATGTTGAAGACCACGCCCGTGCGCGCCATCTGCGCGATCGTGACGCGCCCACTCGAGAATGCGACGGCGTTGGGCGGCGTGGCCACGGGCAGCATGAACGCGCACGACGCGGAAACCGCCGCCGGCAACAGCAGGTAGGCGGCGTCGACTCCGATTGCGACCGCTGCAGCCGCGAGCACGGGCAGCAAGGCCGTTGTCACGGCGGTGTTGCTCGTCAACTCGGTCAGGAAGGTCACGAGCAGGCACAAGCACAAGACGATGGCCCACAGCGGCAGGCCATCGAGCCGAACGAACTGCTGGCCGATGGCCACATCGAGTCCCGACGCCGAGACCGCCGCGGCTAGGCTCAGGCCGCCACCAAAGAGCAGCAGGATGCCGTACGGCGCGCGTGCGGCGGTGTTCCAATCCATGGCGAATGCACTGAACCGGCGATCGACGGGGATCACAAACAAGGCAACGGCGGCCAGCATGGCAATCTGCGCATCGTGCAACCGCAAAGTGGTACCGGACATGGCGTCCAGCTGATTGATCGGATCTCGGAGGATCCAAAGGCTGGCCGCAGACGCGAACACGAACATCACAACCCACTCGCCGGGCTTCATGGGCCCCAGGGCGTGCAGCTGCTCGCGAACGGCCGATCGGGTACCGCCAACCGCCCCGCGCACGCGGAACATGGGCCCGGTCAGCAACACGAACGCGAGTGGCAGGAGCACGATCACGAGTGGAAGCGCGTGCAGCATCCATCGGCCGAAAGACAGCTCGGTGATGCCCTGGCTCTCGACGAACCCGGCGAGCACGGCGTTGGGCGGCGTGCCGATGAGCGTGGCCACGCCGCCGATGGATGCCGAGTAGGCCACGGCAAGCACGAGGCACGTCGCGAATCGCTTGCGCGCACCGGGCGGCGCGTCGGGCGACTCGGGAAGCGTTGCCAGCACGCTCGTGGCGATCGGGATGAGCATGATGACCGTCGCCGTGTTCGAGACGAACGCGCTGAGCACGGCCGTGGCGATCATGAAGCCGGCGATGATCGAACGCGGGCCCGAGCCAAAGGCGAGGATGGTCAGCAGCGCGATGCGCTTGTGCAGGCCCCACCGCTCCATGGCCAGGCCCAGCATGAAGCCGCCGAGGAATAGGAAGATGACCGGGCTGGCGTAGGGCGCGGCGGCCTCGCGCATGCCCGTGGCACCCAGAAACGGGAACAGGGCGAGCGGCAGCAACGCGGTGGTGCTCAGCGGGATGGCCTCGGTCAGCCACCACACCGCCATGAGGCTCGCGACGGCGGCGGTGATTCGCGCGGCGTGGCTGAGTTCGACGGGACCGTCGGTACCGGGCACGGTGTCGGGCAGCAGCAAGCCGACCAGGACCGCCAGCACCGGGCCGAGCGCGAGACCAACCAGCTGCGCGACCCGGTAGACCCCGGCCGGCTTCTCGTGTCCCGAGTTGTCGTCGAGGTCGTTCATGGTTGGTGCAAGCCTACGGGGGGAAGCCCCGTTGTCCGAAACGGTGGCGCGAGGCGGGCCATAGGTGCCTCGGCGGGCATCCTGCCCTCGGCCCGCCCTATTGGAGATTGCAATGTCGCTACGAGAAGGTATGTGCGTGCGTGCGCTGGCGGTTGGCGCTTCGGTTTCGGCGATGGCCATACTCGGCCTTGCCGGCCAGGCGCTGGCCCAAGGTGGGGCCCTCGCCGCCGATCGCAAGGCCGAAGGCGCAGCCGAGCCGTACCGCGGGCACAAGCTGGTACGGGTGCCAATGGCGACACGCGGCGTCGTCGACGCGATCGACTCGCTGGACGCCGATGTCTGGACGCACACCATCGAGCCCATGCGGCCGATCGAGCTCCGGCTGAGTCCCGAGCAGTACGCGCGGTTCATCGACCTCGAGCTTACCCACGACGTGCTCGTCGACGATCTCCAGGTCGTGGTCGACGCCGAGCGGGCCCGGATCGACGCGCGTTCGCAGCAGGACGACCTGACCTTCTACGACGAGTACCGCACGCTCGATGAGTATTGGGTGCGCTGGCAGGCCATCGCGGACATCAATCCCGACGTCGCCGAGTTCAGCGTCATCGGCCAGTCGCTCGAGGGCCGCGACATGCCGGGGTTCGTGCTCAACGGCAACGGCGCGACGGGCAAGCCGGTGATGCTGATCAACTCGTGCCAGCATGCGCGCGAGTGGGTCAGCCCCGCGGCGACAACATACCTGATCGAGCAGCTCGTCACTGGGTATGGCACCGACGCGCGCATCACGCGCATGCTCGACGAACTTGAGTGGGTGTTCACGCCGATGCTCAACCCCGACGGGTTTGATTTCACGTGGACCGACGAGCGGTTCTGGCGCAAGAACCGACGCGACATCGACGGCAGCGATGAGTTCGGCGTCGATCTGAATCGCAACTGGTCGGTCGCGTGGGGTGTGCCGGGCGGTTCGAGCGATGACCCCGGCAGCTCGACTTACCACGGTACCGGGCCGTTCACCGAACCAGAGCTGCAGACGTTCTTATCGTTCGTTAACGACTACACGGATCGCGTCGTCATCCACCTGGACATCCACACCTACGGCCAACTTATGTTGCACCCGCTTGGGTACTCGTTCGACCCCTCGCCCGATGACTCGGTGATGCAGGAACTCGGCGAGGTGTTCGCCGAGGGCGTGTTCGACACGAGCGGCGAGTTCTACAGGGTCGGCCAGGGCAGCAGCGGCTTGTATCTCACCAGCGGCTCGGCCAAGGACTGGGCGTACGGCGAGTTCGATGGCGAGCCATTCGGTTGGACCATCGAGCTGCGGCCGGCTTCGCGGAGCGCGGGCGGTTTTGACCCCGATCCGGATCAGATCCTGCCGACGGGCCGCGAGTTGACCGAGGGCGTGCTGCGCATGGCCGAGCGCATGGCGGAGCCGTTGCGTTTCCACGTCACACCGCAAGCCGAAGCAGCGCCCGCGGGCGAGACCGTGCAGCGGGCCTTCGAAGTGCGCAACGGCACGGCTGTGCTGGACCCCGCCACGGTGCGCGGGTTCTATCGCACCAGCCCGAGCGAGCCGTTCGCGCCGGCGACGATCACCGCCGTCGAGGGCGAGGACTACACGCTGGAGGCCGGGCCGCTGCAATGCGGCGATGAGGGCCAGTTCTACCTCGAGGCGGCGACGGTCGACGGCGAGGTGTTCCGCTTCCCGGCGGCCGGCGTGCTGACGCACCGTGTTACTGACCCGGTCCAGGTCTCGCGCGATCCGGTCGAGATCGAGGGCGACTGGATCGCCGGGCTCCCCGACGACACGGCCTCACGAGGCTTGTGGGCGCTGGGCGATCCGGAAGAGACGACCGCCCAGCCCGAGGACGACGCGTCGCCCGCCGGCGTGAACGCGTGGTTCACCGCTCCGCGCGCGGGCGGTTCCGCGGGCGCGTTCGATGTCGACGAGGGCTTCACGTCGCTGGTGTCCCCGGCCTTCGACGCCACCGTAACGGGCGGCAAACCGAACCCCGTGCCGTACGTGTCGTTCGCGCTGTGGTACAGCAACGACCAGGGCGCGTCGCCGGGGCAGGACACGTTCACGGTGCTCATCAGTAATGATGATGGCGCGACCTGGGAGACGCTCGACGCCATCGGCCAATCGACCTCGGGCTGGGAGACCAAGCGCTACCGGATCCAGGACGTGATCGAGCCGACCGCGACGATGCGATTGCAGTTCATCGCGGCCGACGAGGGCGACGGTTCGCTCGTCGAGGCCGGCATCGACGAATTGGTGCTCGAAGTCGACTGCGCCGCGCCGCATCCGGCCGACCTCGACCGCGACGGCAGGCTCACGCTGTTCGACTTCCTGCTGTTCCAGACGCTGTGGGAAGACAACGACCCGGCCGCCGACATCGACCTCGACGGCGAGTTCACGATCTTTGACTTCCTGGAGTTTCAGACGCTGTTTGGTAGCTAAATGAGCATCCTGCCCCCCGGCAACCTATCGCTGGATCAGCTGTATCATGGATATAGGCGAAGGACTAAGGGGGGCCATTGAAACTCCGAAACTTGCTGGCGTCGTTGTGCGTCGCGTCGGTCGCGCTTGGTCAGACGGGTGAGCGTCCGTACGAGGGGCACAAGCAGATACGCGTGCCGGCGGCCACGCGGGCCGTTGTCGAGGCCCTCGACACGCTCGAGGCCGACATCTGGACGCATCGCATCGTGCCGATGCGTCCGATCGATCTCCGCCTGAGCCCCGAGCAGTACGCGTCAGTCTTGGAGCTTGGGCTCGCGCATGTTGTGGTCGCCGACGACCTGCAGGCCGTGGTCGACGCGGAGCAAGCACGGATCGCCGCACGTGCGGCCCGCGATGACATCGGTTGGTACGACGAGTACCGCACGCTTGACGAGTACTGGGTCCGCTGGCAGAGCATCGTGGACGCCAATCCCGGCATCGCGAGCATCGATGTCGCCGGCCGGTCCATCGAAGGGCGCGATATCCCTGTCATCGTGCTCAACGGCGATGGACGCACAGACAAGCCCGTGTTCGTTATCAATGCGTGCCAGCATGCGCGTGAGTGGCTGAGCCCGGCGGCGACGACATTCACGATCGAGAGCTTGGTAAACGGCTATGGCAGCGACCCACGCATCACGCGGCTGCTCGACGACATGGAGTGGGTGTTCCTGCCGATGGTCAATCCCGATGGGTTCGACTTCTCGTGGACCGACGAGCGGTTTTGGCGCAAGAACAAACGCATGATCGATGATCGCCTGCGAGGCGTGGACCTAAACCGCAACTGGGACATAAATTGGGGCGGCCCCGGTTCGAGCAGCAGCCCTGGGAGCCAGACGTTCCACGGCGATGGCCCGTTCAGCGAACCAGAGCTACAGGTGTTCCTCAGCGCGATCGACTCCGTAGGCGATCGCATCGTTGGGCACCTCGACGTGCACACACACAGCCAACTCGTGCTCAGCCCGTGGGGCTACACGCGAGATGCGCCGGCCGACCTCGCCGAGTTGAACGAGGTCGGCGAGGCCTTCGCGGACGGCGTGCTTGACGCGACCGGCGCGATCTACGAGGTTGGACAGACGGCGACCGTGCTCTACCTCGTGAGCGGCGGCGGCAGCGACTGGTTCTACGACGAGTTCGGCGCGCTGTCCTGGACGATCGAGCTGCGGCCTGAGGGACCGATCACGCTGCCGGGCTTCGACCCACCGCCAGACCAGATCCTGCCCGCGGGCGAGGAGTTGCTCGAGGGCACGCTGCGCCTCGCCGAAGAATTCACGCGGCATCCGGCCGATCTCGACCGCGACGACAGGCTCACGCTGTTCGACTACCTGCGGTTCCAGGCGTTGTGGGCCGAGCGCGATCCGCGTGCCGACATCGACGAGAACGGCGAATTCGACGCGGCCGATCTGGCGGCGTTCGATGCGCTCTTCGGTTCGTAATGGCAGACGGCGTTAGGCCGCGTGGCGTTCGACGGCCTCGATCGCGCGCATGACGTCGCGGCAGATCGGGAACAGCCGGTCGAGGCGCGTGAGCTTGAATAAGCACTCGACGTTTGCCGCCGCGTTGACGAGCGCGACACGGCCGCCGGCCTTCTGCAAGCGTGTGAGCAACTCGACGAGCACGCCGATGCAGGCCGAGTCCATGTAGTCGACGTTCTGCAGGTCGAGCACGACATGGCGCGCGGGCACCTGGCCCGGCTCGGTGAGCTTGTCGGTGAGCGAGACGACCAGCGCGGCGGCCTCGTTGCCCGACAGCGTGGTTTCCTTCAGCGTGGCGATGATGGTCTGACCGAAACGATCAAAGCTGGCCAGTTCGCCGGTTCCGTGGACCTCGGCGGCCATGGCCGCGACGTCGGCGTGGGCGTTGGCGGGGTTGGTCTTCTTCGAGTTGTCCCTGCCGAACAGTCGCGAGAGCATGGCGATCCCCGTCGCTCGATGGTGCAGTGGCCGGTGGGGCGAGCGATGCCCTAATGGACCCAGCCGTGGGCGGGCCCGGTATTCTCGGGCCGGTTGCGGCGGAGCGGCTTGGCCTTGAGCCGACCGGACTGGCCATCGGTATCCCCGGCGTCGTGGTCGGGAATGATGGCCGGCTGGGCGGGCGCCTGCGTGGGCGCAGGCTGGGCCGGTGGGAACGTGGCCTGCGTCTGCGGATGCCCGTTGGGCGAGCCGTTGACGCCATTGGTCGAGGTCGCCGGCGTCACCGAGCCGTGCTGACGCTTGTGCTGGGCCTCGTCCAGCGACCGATCGAGCTTCTGGAGGATGTCCCGGAGAACCCTCGGCCGGCGAGGTCATCCAAGTGCCTGGCAAGTTCTCGGACC
>ERZ1740058.1032-NODE-1032-length-15468-cov-4.930319_pt1 | contig 15468 bp, 12 predicted proteins | sample MGYA00581745_ERZ1740058 | MGnify/ENA primary metagenome ERZ1740058 (study PRJEB43018, sample SAMN04849742) | marine metagenome | isolation source: floating plastic debris | place: Pacific Ocean | collected 2008-08-30 | study: EMG produced TPA metagenomics... | reverse complement strand
GCACGGGAAACCAGGAGCTGAGGGCCCCGATGTGAGCCTTCAGACACTTTTTTGAGCACGGCTCGAAATTTAGAGTTTGGACGGTAATTGTCATTAGGTAACTGGTCACGCTTCAACAACTCGGCTTCGACCTCGGGTTGCCCCGTGCCGCTGCTGACGGTCATAATCACTGACTGCCGTTCAAATCGCTGCACCGTAGCCATCAGCACGGAGCCTTCCAAATCCTGAAATTCTTCTTGAATGAGTTTGCGTTGTTGGTCACGCAGTTTTTGCGCCAGCACTTGCTTAGTCTGAATTGCCGCCATCCGACCAAAGTCTTTTTGTTCAGGGGTAACGTCGAGCACGACGACGTCACCCACTTGGGCCTCTGGTGCGACTTCTAGGACTTCGGCCAACGCGATTTGGTGGTCGGGGTTATCAACTTCTTCCACGATGGTTTTACTGGCCAGCACCCGAAAGCCCTGATCATCTTCGTATTCCACATCGAGTTCGACGTCAAAGTTGTCAAAATATCCTTCGTCAAAGTTGGCGCTATCGGCTACCCGCTGGGTTCGGCGAAAGCGCTCGTAGCCTTTCAGCAGAGCTTCTCGTAAGGCATTCTCAACGGCGTGTTTGGGTAGGTTACGCTCTCGACTAATGCTATCGATCAGATCTTGTAGATTGGGCAGGCTGACTAGAGACATGGCTTAGTGTTCCTTAACTCCCTCAAAAAAGTGGCGATTTTGCGACCGGGTGGCTGATGGGGCATGGTTGCTGTCGATTCAGCATTGGGTGACTTATTCCACGGTTTGATTGCTTAACTCCACACTCGCTACGAGCGATCGCGGCAGCTTGGTCGATTTTCCCTTATGGGTCAGGTACACGTGACCAGCGTCGCGTTTGAGCAACTGGCCGACCCAGGTTTGCCGTTTCTTATGAGCTTCAGTCAATTTAACTTCGACCATAAACCCCTTGAATACGATGAAATCGCGATCGCTCAATAAGGTCGTAGAAATCCCTGGACTCGATATTTCAAGTACATAGGCATCAGAAATGAGACCCGTATCATCAAGCACCGTTGCAAACGCCTGACTCATCTGCTCGCAGTCTTCCAAGCTCGTGTCTTCCGCTTGATGGTTACGGACATCAATTCGGAGTACCGGAGGCGCGTGGTTTGTCTGAAAGACGGCATCGACAACCTCTAACCCCAAACGCTCAGCGACCGGGGCCGCGAGATCTAAAACTTGAGGAACTAGAGGATGAGTCATATAAAACTCCAATAAAAAAAGTGGGTGCGAAGCCCACTTCCTAGAACGTTCAGTATCAGGAAGGAACGAATCGACCTCGATCCGCTCGGCTATCAATACTAGCGCAAAACTGCCGGGCAGTTGTCTGCATCCTGTAGTCAAAACCTGAGATGCCTCTTACTGTCGGGCTTGTGTTAGGTCGTAAAGTTTGTAATTCTCTTCGCGCAGGCGATCAATATCTTCAAACGAGAGTTGTTTGACGTAATTGATTTTGATCTCCTCTAGGAGGGCGACAGTCCACTGTTCCAGCTCATCTACCGTGTTATCTTGCTGCACCTCATGCCGCAGCGTGTCACCAATTTTAGTGAGCAAATTACGGCCCAACGCTGCCCCCTGCTCATCTTCGATCACACCAGTCGCCAGCTGATAGAGATTTTCCGATACCTGACCAACGACCTGTTGAGCGATTTGGTCGGATAAATTGCCAATCCCGGGCAAACCTTGAAAAGCTTGGAAACCGGGCGCTTGATTGAGCGCTTGCATGACGCTATGCCGTAGCAGTGCATCAATTTCTGGTTTTACGTTAGGCAATACTTGATACATCGTAATGGTCGTGAGCTTGGAGGTAATTGCTTCGACCTCGTTGACGCCATTAATGTCGATGTACTGTTGCTTTGCTCCTAGCGCGAGTAACCACTCAGATACATCACCCTCACGGATCAGATTTTGCACTTGATCCACAATTCGGAGCACCACGATTTCGGTCAGCTCAACCGCAAATGTCGAGATAAAAATGCGGTTAACCCGGTTGCGTAAAGGAATCAAGTTGACTAACTGCGATTGATTGACTCGTACCGCGACTGGAATCACCCGCAACCAGCGCCAAAATGGCAGAAAGAAAAATAAGTCATACCAGCGCAGCAGCAAGGCATCTAGCCAGGTGTAATTTTTGTAACGGCGGCTAATGTAAAACGTCCGTAAAACTAGCTCAGCGGCAAAGAAGGCCACAAACCAAATATCAATTTTCCAGAAATCATCTGTGGGGCGACCATTCTCCCCAATGCCCCGAAAGTAGTTGGTCTCAAACAGGGGCACAATGTCTTCGTTGAAATAATTGATTTCTTGAGTCCAACCTTGCTTCGTGAGGTAGTTAGTGCTCCAAAATTCATTGAAAGCCGCCTTAGAGGATTCGACCTCGACTCGATCGCGCACACTATTTTTGATCCGCTCTAAAGTGCCGGACTTATCGGCAATCTCAAAGGGGTTTTCATCGATAATGGCTTCACTCTGTATCTGCAAATCGGCGAGTAGTGACTCAGCCTGCAGAGATTGCAGCCCCGTCTGAGCCACATGCTCTTCTAATTGGTCGATGGTACTGAGATACTTGACGGCTGTGCGTTCAGGGACGATACCTTTGAAGACTTCTCCATACCATTGGGTGAAGTCAGGAAAAAACTGCAGGTAAATATCGCGAAATCGAATATAGCTGACGTCAAACAGCACTAGCAGCAGATTGATGACAGCCAGAATGGCGACGAAACGCTCAAACCAGAGCGATGTTGTCCTGATAATGGGGCGACGTTTTTGCTTAGAGCGGGTGAGTGCTGACATAGACTTACGAAATCCAATCGAATCGCTTAATCGAGATTAATGAATTATCAGGGCTCGCGTTTAGCCCCGCATAGTGCCTCAGTCCTGGGGACAGATTGAATGTGCAATCCTAGTGGGAGCTGTGAGCCATTACGAATTTCACGGCGTCAGTCCCATGACATCTGTTCGTGACAATAGGATCGTTTGATCGCTTTTCTCCAGAACATCCCAGGTATTTTTGGTTTTGCGGCGACATTTTCTCAATCATTCAGTCGCTCAGCCTCCTTTTTAAACCGTCCATATTGCCTTCTCTTAATCTCATTGGAAATGATTAGAATGAAGCAGACGTTATATACATTTACAAAAGCGAGCACCCATGACTGCTGCGATCGCCCCTAACATTCACGCGGTACCCTCGCTACTGGGCACCCGTTGGCAATGGCAAGGTCACGATATTTATTACGTTAAAGCGGGCACTGGTCACGGCGATCGCCCGCCACTGTTATTGGTGCATGGTTTTGGCGCGTCTACTGACCACTGGCGCAAAAATATTCACGAGCTACAGATCGATTTTGAGGTGTGGGCGATTGATCTGCTGGGGTTTGGGCGATCGGCAAAACCAGACCAGCAATACAGTGGTCAGCTTTGGCGCGATCAGTTACACAGCTTTATTCAAGAGGTCATCGGCCGCCCAGCCGTCGTTGCCGGCAACTCTCTGGGAGGATACGCCAGTTTGTGTGTCGCCGCTGATCATTCTGACTCAGTAGCTGGGGTGGTGCTACTCAATAGTGCGGGTCCTTTTCAGGACGAGGCTGCCAGGCCGCAGCCGAATCGTTTGCAGTCGGCGATTCGACAAGCAATTCAAACGTTTATGCTGCAGCCGTTGCCCAGTTGGCTGCTGTTTCAATACGTACGGCAGCGGCGTAATATCCGCAAAACCTTGCAGCAGGTCTATGTCGATCAAACCGCGATTACCGACCAACTGATCGAAGATATTCGCCGTCCAGCCGATGATCCAGGGGCTGCCCGCGTATTTGCGGCAGTCTTCAAATCCCCCAAAGGAGACTCGATCGACACCCTCCTGAGCCGCATGTCGGCACCGCTCTTAATCCTCTGGGGAGAGGGTGACCCTTGGATGGATACTCGTCGCCGCAGCGAACAGTTTCGCCAACACTATAGTCAGCTGAAAGAGCATTTTTTGCAGGCCGGTCATTGTCCCCACGATGAGGTGCCACAGCAGGTCAATCAGTTACTGCGAGAGTGGGTGCTAGACCTGTAGCTCTGTGCATGTTCAGATTGGTCGCATCGCGGGGGGCGATGACTCGTCCCAAAGATTAGCCAGGGTGTACGGGCCGTCTTCCACCACCCAAAACGAGCCATCAACATAGCGACGGTGGCGCTCAAGCGTTGCGATCGCGTTCATGTCTTCTGTCGTCAAAGTCAAGTTCACTGCAGCCAGATTCTGTTCGATCCGAGCCGGATTTACGGACTTGGGGATCACCACAGTGCCGCGCTGCATGGCCCAGCGAATCAAGATTTGCGCCGGGGTGGCTTTATGGTGGGTCGCAATTTCTACAATCGTGGGGTCTTCGAGCAAGATCGGCTCGTCTTGGCCTTTCAGCGAGCTAGGGCGATCAGCCGAGCCCAGAGGTGAATAAGCCGTCATCAAGATGTCGTGATCTTGAGCAAATTTCAGCAGTTCTGTCTGTTGGAGATAGGGATGGAGTTCAACCTGATTCATCGCTGGGGGGATGTTGGCGGTTGCCAGTAGCGATCGCAGTTTATGAACGCTGAAGTTAGAGACTCCAATATGCCGAGTCAAGCCCTGTTGCACTAGCGCTTCCATTGCTTGCCAGGTAGTGGCAATGGGGAGGACTTCCAACGCAACCAGCTTTTCCTTCGTTAATGGAAAACCCTCACCTTTTTTGATGGCCACGGGCCAGTGCATCAGATAAAGGTCCAGATAATCAAGTTGGAGAGCGGCTAAAGTTTGCTCAAGGCCAGACTGCACATCAGCAGGGGCGTGGGAGTCATTCCACAGCTTGGAGGTGATCCATAACTCTTCACGAGTCACCACCCCTGATTGCAGGCATTCTGTTAGCGCGCGACCAATTTCTGCCTCATTGCCATAAATGAGGGCACAGTCAATGTGGCGATAGCCCAGCCGAATGGCTGTTTTGACCGCTTCATACACTTCCCCAGGTGCCGATTTCCAGGTACCCAAGCCGATCATCGGCATCGTGTCACCATTGTGATGTTGCAGCGTTGACATCGGCGTAGCCTCTTAGCAAGTGCGACTATCTGACTTTAGCGAATTCCTCTAGCACCCGGTCCGCGTCAGGCGGTGATTACATAGACACCGCCTGACGCGGCAGGACCGCTGAATCAATGGATACTTGAAGTCCTTGACTGCAGAAAAATTCAGGTACATTTCTGCCATTAGCGGACCGGCTTGGGGGGCGTCGAGCCGGCACACTGGGGATAAAACTGGGGCGGCTGAGGGCCAACGTTTTTTTTCAGCAGCAGACGAGAGGATTGGAAATTCAGCAGTGAAAATAGGGTGGGTTCCATCCGATGAATTTGGTAGCCCATCGTTTGATAGAGCTGTCGGGCCTGATTGTTGTTAGCCATGACATGCAATGACAACTCTTGAAAGCCCCAGTCAAGCGATAACCGCTCGGCAGCTTGTAGCAAGCGTCGCGCCACGCCTTGACGGCGATATCCTTGGCCGACCGCCAAATTAGAAAGATAGACCCACTGCGATCGATTAAAAGTCCACAGAGTGGGCTGACGATAGGCGACCTCGACAGTCCCCACCACGGTGGGTTGACGGGTATGGCGATCTGGAGCGATCGCGGTCAAACAACGATAATGCTCGTGTCCTCCCTGCAATCGCTGTTTGAGATCTTCGTAGATGCTAAAGCGAAAGAGGGGGTAGAACCAGCGCTGCCAGCCCAAGGGAGGATAAAAGCTCTTAGCCAAAACCTCAGCGACTTCATGCAGATCGGCTAGGACTGCCGGCCGAACATTAAAAGACCCAGATTCAAACTCGGCAGATGGAAACGCAGGCATAGCCATGAAGTTGCGGCAATATTGTGTTTGTGGTGTCGGTAATGGGCACTATTCTAAAGGTGCGCCACATTTGCACACCAAGCTATTTGTCAGTTTAACCTGCCTAATCTCAATGTTTTATCCGTTGATGTTGTTCGTCATCAGATTGTGTCATCACGCTTCATGCGGCTCGCTGGTGATTGCCCATGGGCGACACTGGCAGCCTAGGTTGACAGGGTCGGGGAGCCAGTTAACCCAGGCAACGATTTTCCTGACTGTTCGCCGATTATCCCGTAGATCATTAACGCGACCGATATTGAGTAGACCACTCAATTGTGATGTCGCTTAAGTCCGGTTCTAGAGTTGGCGGCGCTTCTGGCCTCGCTTTTGCCTAAATAGAATTGCTGAGCATGATATGAGTTGGTTAGACATCAGCGACCCATGCACTTTTAGAAATCGTCAGGAGGGTCTGGCAGTTTTTGCCAGGAGTCTAGGGCAGACTATAAGCAGCTTGCGTCAATACTTGCCCGACTCATCATTGATTTAGTCTTGTCCATAACATCAGGGATTGTCATCCAGCTGTAAAGCGTTCAATACCAGGTATCAAGGGTTGTCTTCTATTAAGCCGCGTCGAGAATTTGCCAATAAACCCAAGTTACTGGTTGTTGATGACGAACCAGACAATCTTGACTTGCTGTATCGCACTTTTTATCGACAGTTTAAGGTGCTGCGGGCAGAGAACGGCTATGTTGCCCTAGAGGTGCTGGGTAAGCACCCCGATGTGGCAGTGATTATCTCTGACCAGCGGATGCCAGGCATGAGCGGCACTGAGTTTTTGAGCCATACGGCCGATCAGTATCCCAACATCATGCGGATTATTTTGACCGGCTACACCGATGTTGAAGATTTGGTGGGTGCGATCAACCAAGGTAAGGTCTTCAAATATGTGACCAAACCGTGGGAAGCGGATGACCTCAAAATGGTGGTGGCTCAAGCGTTAGACGCTCACCAGTTGCTGCGATCGCGCACCGAAGAGCTGGAGCGCATTTTACAGCAAGAGACGTTGCTCAATGCCATGACGAATACGATTCGTGGTGCCGCTACAGCGCAGGCCATGATGCAGACTGTGGTTGAAACGGTGGGGCAGCATATGGAGGCTGATATCTGTGTCTTGCAGCCCTTGGAGGATTCGCGAGACGCTGTAACGCCAGCACTTTACACCAATACGGCCCTGGCCATTAATGTCGACGCGCTGTTACCGCAAACGGACTCCCTCGCTTGGGAAGTCAATGAGATGACGGTCTTGAGCCCGAAGCACGAAACGCCAGCTACCGAGAGTCAGGCTTGGCAGGATTTGGCCGATTTAGATGTGCAGGCAACGCTACTCGTGCCGTTGGTAAGTAAACAACAACCACTCGCGATCTTGGCCTTACATCGATGTGGCACCGTGGACACCTGGGGGGATAGTGATCGTCAACTCCTCACCACAGTGGCTGATCAAGCAGCGCTTGCCCTCTCTCAAGCGATTACATACGAACAGATGCAAGCGCTGGCGCGGCGAGAACAGTTGCTCAATGCGGTGACTCAGGCGATCCGATCAAGTTTAGAACCGCAGGCAATTTTTGCGGCCATTACCCACGAGTTAGGGCAGGTGTTATCGGTTGATAGCTGCGTCCTTTCGCTCTGGACGGCAACAGACGACTATATGCAGTGCGTGGGTCTCTACGAAGCCCATCCACAAGATGATCTGGCGTCCCACATCGAGAACTTTGATAGCCATCTCCCGCGATCGCAGACGCCGATCAGCAGCAACCCTGTCCTGCAAGAGCTACTAACGACTAAACAGCCCATCAAGATTGACGACCTCAGCCAACGCCCTGAAATGATCATGCAGGATCAACCCTTGCAGGCTGGCGGGGCGCGTTCTCTATTGGTCGTTCCCTTAATCACCGAAGGTGAGATTATCGGCATCATTTCGTTACGCCACATTCATCAACCGCACCCATGGCGACAGGGAGAAATCGATCTGGCTCAGTCAGTCGCGATCCAAGCGGCGATCGCGGTACAGCAGTCTCGCCTGTATCAGACAACTCGGCAGCAAACCGAACAACTGATGGTGCTAGACCGCCAGAAGACCGAGTTTTTTCAAAATATTTCCCATGAGTTTCGCACCCCGCTAACGCTGACCCTGGGGCCATTGGAGGCTGCTGTCAATCAATCTAGGGGTCTTGGTTTTGAAGAATCGACCGTCGCATTACGGAATGCTCGGCGCCTGTTGCGGTTGGTCAACCAACTCCTAGATCTGCAGCGGCTCGATGCAGGGCGCATGCAACCGACCTTTCGACCTGTCAGTATTGAGGCTTTTATCAAAGATGTCGTCACGGCTTTTCAGCCCTACTGTGAGCGGCAAGGCTTGCAGTTAGAAACACATCTGACCGCTAATCCCACCGTCTTTTTAGACCTAGAGAAGTTTGACAAGGTCCTCTATAACCTCCTATCAAACGCCGTGAAGTTCACGCCTGCTGGAGGCACCATTTCTGTCTTCCTAGAGTCAACTGCAAGCCATTGTAGTGTGCAGGTCACTGACACCGGTATCGGTATTCGCGAAGATCAATTGCCACACTTGTTTGAACGGTTTCGCCAAGCCGATGGCTCCGCCAACCGACGCTATGAGGGCACCGGTCTGGGGCTAGCACTGGTAAAAGAGTTAGTCGCCCTGCATCATGGCACGATTGACGTCACTTCTAACTACGGCCAGGGCACGACGTTTGCCATCAAACTGCCTCTTGGCCGTCATCATCTGCCCGCCGAGCAGATTGTGGATCAGGTTATGACCACAGAAGTTAGTCGTGCCAATGTTGAACTCGCTGATATTGTCACGGCGTCAGCGGCATCTGTCTCGGCTGTCGCTTCTGAGGAGTCCCCGGCGACACTTAAAGGCATGCCTCATATCCTTGTCGTGGACGACAACCACGACTTGCGAGCATATATCTCTAATGTGCTGCAGCATCAGGGTTACCAGGTGCGAACGGCAAATAATGGCACTGCTGCGCTGACCATGCTGGAAACGTTTGTGCCCAATTTAGTGCTTACTGACTTGATGATGCCGGGCATGTCAGGTTTAGAGCTGCTCCAGAAGATTCGTCAAGACGGTCGTCTCAATAGCATTCCTGTGGTGTTGCTGACGGCCAAAGTAGACGATGAAACCCGGATTGAGGGGGTTGAGCAGGGAGCTGATGCGTATTTAGGTAAGCCCTTTAATGATCGCGAACTGCTGGCGGAAGTCCGTAATCTGCTGGCCCTTAAAGCCAACGAACAAAAGGTGCGAGAACTCAATCAATACCTGACGGAGTCGGTGCTGCGAAGATTTTTGCCTTCGGCTCTCGAGAATAACGCCGCAGCGGGTGAATTACAGTTAGCGTTGCACCCAGAGCCTCGTATGATTACGGTGCTGATTAGTGACTTTGTCGGCTTTACCCCACTATCTGACCGATTGGGACCTCGACGGCTAGCCCAGTTGCTGAATGAGTATCTGAACGCCATGACAGAGGCGATTTTTGCAAGTGGTGGCACCGTCGATAAATTTATGGGTGACGGAGTGCTGGCGCTGTTTGGGGCGCCTGAAGGGTTGCCACCAGATGAACAGGCAAGATGCGCGATCGCGGCTGTTCATCAGATGCACGACACGCTCACTACTCTCAATCAGCAGTGGCGTCCCCAAGGCGTGCCCGAAATTCAAGTGCGTTATGGCATTCATCAAGGCGATGCGGTCGTTGGGATGTTTGGCAGTGAAGTCAGGGCGGACTATACCGCGATTGGTCCTTGCGTTAATATTGCTTCGCGCTTGCAAGAAATCGCTGATCCCAACGGCGTACTCATCTCCAATACGCTGACACAACACTTACCTCAAGAGACGGTGTTGTCTTGCTATGACGCTGACCTGCGAGGCCTTAAAATACCCTTGAAAGTTTGCAGTATTCAGTTGTAGGGCCGCCCGAGGCGTGAGCCTGAGCCTCTTTAATAACTCTGTGGCAAAGCGGGAGACAAATCATTAACTGGCTAGGTCGAGTGGGCTGTAACCCTGCCCAACGTCTACTCTGACTAATCTAGACGGTTACTCTAGAAGAGTCAGTGACGATAGGGTGCTCCAACAACTGTGTTGCGGGGAAACAAGTTTCAAACACCACGATGGATTTGGCTCAACAGCGCGATCGCTGCGGCCATGTTTCATTCACTCTTCATGTGGTGGGGACTCTCTGCCTGGCAAAATCGCCACGCGACCACCACTCCTTTGCCAGCCCCGATCAGGGTCATAGCCCTCCCGAGCAGTAATGCTAGTGAGCCGTCGGCTGGTGCAGCAACCGTAGGCGATTCACTAGCGTTTGGGACATCGGCACCCCGCTCAGACAATGCGGGTCAGACCGCACCCTCTGCAGGCGCTGCGACTAATTTCCCGGTCTCTAATCAGGCTATATCCCCCAATAACCCGTCACCCACCCAGCCGCCGGTCACGACTCAGCCGCCAGCCCAAGTTCAGTCGTCGTCTCCAGTCTCTTCGGCAGCAGCGCAGACGACGACGGCCCCGGTGCTCCCCCAGTCTGCCATTACGCCCCAACCCGCAAATCCGACGTCACAGTCACCTGCGGTTTCTTCCCCTCGGAGTTCATCATCGCAACCCCCCACATCATCACCGGTGACCCCCACCCCACCGGTAAACTCTGGATTAGGAGGGACAGGGACGCCATCCCCCACGCCTCCCACCAATCCCGCCACTGGCCCAGGGTCGACGGCTTCGCCTGGGTCTGCCCCTGGCGAGTCCGCATCTGGTGGGTTTCAGTCTCGGTGGTCACAGAATCAATACACAAACGGAGGCGCAGACATCCATGAGGAAGTTCCTCAACTGCCCCTAAGTTGGCAGGCTCAGACGGCGACTCTATTAGAAGATGCGGGCTGTGCGGCAGGCTTGATCGCGCCGGGCACTTCTGTGCGCTTGACGATGCGACCCACGGTTGATGCCCAAGGTCGAATCCTGGAGTTCTTGCCTTGGGAGGCTGGCAACAGTGTCCCCAGTGCCGTGGTGCAGTGCGTAGAAGGTCTGAAATCGCAAATGCCGCCGCTGACTCCGGCGCGAGATGGCGGCGAGGCGATCGCTTCGGATGCAATTTTGTTAAACATTGAGATCCGCAACTCACCCTAACCATGGATAAGTGAGGCCTGATGGGATGCTTTAAGAACTCGACAGTCGCTGCACGGTTTTGCCCTTGAGACGCTGGTGAGTGGCTGCCAGTAAAGTCGGGATTTGATCAGCGTGGGGGCTTTGCGCGATCGCGGCGCGAATATCGACCTCCGGTAGCTGGTCGGCTTGGTTGCCTGGAAACCAATGGCCCCCGTTGCCGAGTAGGTTGTAGCGCGCTTCGGCATATTCCTGCATGTCAAAGGCTTCTAGTAGATTGTGCAGCCAGAGAATCATTGGGATGTTGATTTGCCCCGGCGTTTTATCAGGGCTCGGCAATCCTAGTTTCCAAGTGCGTAACCAGTCCGCCCCCAAGGCGTCGATGGCTGCCTGCTCAAGACTTTGCAAGATTGGCGGCAGTATCGTGTCAGTCTGATCGAGCAAGGGCAGTACTTTGAGGTGCTCGTCAAAGTCAGAAGGTTGCGCCGCGCCCAAGCTCAGGGTGTGTACCTGTGGATGACTCAGGCAAAATAAATCATTGAAGACGATCGGGCTTAGGGTCGCACAAAGCTCATCCAGCTTTGGGGGGGGATTATAAAGGTGTCCGCCTTTGTCAGTGGGGCTAATGATAAAGACCCCCATGTCTTGCTGCGTGGCTGCCGCGATCGCGGGCCAGTTGTCCTGATTGATGTAGTACCAGTGCAAGTTCACATAGTCGAACTGGCCAGTGTTAATCGCATCCACAATAACGTGGGTCGGCCCATGGGTCGAAAAGCCGATATGGCGGATGCGGCCCTGTTGCTGAAGTTGTCGCGCTTCGTCCAAACAGCCACCGGGGCGCACCGTATCGTGCAACAACTCCAGGGTATTGATGCCGTGAATGCCGAGTAAGTCAATGTAGTCCAACTGCAAGTTTTGCAGGGACTGCTTCAGCGTCATGCGAAATTCTGTGGGGTCAGGCTTCGGCGACACCTTGGTTTGCACAATCAGCTGCTCACGAGGCAAAGTGGGGAGTACTCTGCCCAACTGCACTTCGGAGGTGCCATAACCCCGAGCGGTTTCAATGTGGTTGATGCCAACTTCGAGCGATCGCCGAATGGTAGCGTCTAAATTTTCCTGATTTTTGTGAGGAATTTGTGACGGAGGGACGTCTTGCCAGGAGTGCTGATAGCGCATGCCCCCGCAGGAAAACACAGGCATCTGGAGTTCAGTTCGGCCAAAGCGTCGATATTGCATTCTTCAGGCGATGGGGCTGAGTAGTGATCAGAGACAGTGCTTATCCTAACGATTTCTATTGGGGAGCAAAACGCTGGGCCGGGTCTCGCGTTTAGCCAGTTGTCATGGATGCGGCTAGCGTTTTTTGTTCCAAAATAGTTTGGTTATAGACAAGCGATTAAGGTGGGTATAACAGGTTTCTGCTGCTGCATCTTCCAGGTGTTATTCAGGAGGCCAGAGTAGCCCCCATTTTCTTTGTTGATTTCCGGGATGATGATGCGCATGTGCCTAGCTGGTGGCCCAGTATGCGTCCGAGCGCAACTGACATGTCTTTGACTGGCTCAGCTTTTGGTGCCTGTGTGGCTGCTCCATTATGCTTCGCAGACTGAATATAGCAGAATGCGGAATTCGGAATACCCTTCGGGAAGGGCAGAGCCCTACGGGGTTCGGAATAAGAACGCTGTCTGTGTGGTTATTTCAGAAATTACGCCTGTCCTGACCTAATTGCGGATGGCTATATATGGCAGGCAAACATTCACATTTAGGACCGTGCGGCGTACATTTGCCTACCGTTCTTCAAAGCCGGGAGGCAGCGGGGCAGGGGAGCCAGACATTAGCAGGACAGGGAGACTTTTGCTATTGACTTTTGCGATTGAATAAATGCTAGTGGCTTGGCTCTGCTCGCTTCCGAGGTGCGGGCTGGCCCAAATGCTTGGCATCAAGTCAACCCGCCCACCCGTCTACTTATTTCAAAGGCTACGCACCGACGCTGTGCCGTCTTTCACTTCTCCAACGAGGACTTCCGTAGCAACGCCGACAAACAGCCCATTCTCCAGCACACCTGGAATATTGTTCAGGGTGGCTTCCATTTCAGCCGGATTCGCGATCGCGGCAAATTTTGCATCCAGCACCATATTGCCCTGGTCAGTAATGACTGGGCCGTCCTTACTACCGACGACGAATTGCTCAGCTAAGCCATCGACAAATTTTTCGCGGGTATGAGCCGCCCCGCCCCCTTAGATCAAGATGAACTGTGGATCAACCTCATCAGCGCCATCGATCGCAATGTCAATTTTCTCAATCTCGTCCAGCGTCGTTAGCGGAATGCCATACTGCTTGGCTAACACCGATGCTTGAAACGATGTGGGGACTCCTTTGATATTTTTGAGTTCACCCGAGGCCAAGCGATCGCCCAAAAACTGAATAGCAAATGCTGTTGTTGAGCCGGTGCCCAAGCCCACAATAGTATCTGACTGCACCTTGGCAGCGGCGACTCTGCCAACTTCTTGCTTCATCAACTTGACCGGATCCATCTCTGCCATCGGTGATCTCCCAACTGGAATTGCGTTCGCTAATAGCATAGAGGATGTTTGGAAGAGAATTTTAGACGGCAGGAGGCAGCGACCCCGGCGTTCGACGATTCCTTGTTGTTCAATTTGTCCTTCTCAAGCTCGATTGCCTCCGCACTCTCTCACTCTTCCAGGGTTTCAATCAACAGGTCCACCTGCTCTTGACGGGCTTGTAGAAAGTCTTCGCACTGACGTAAGTGCTGGACGGCTTGCTCAAATTCTTCAAACACGGCGGCAAGCGGGAGTTCGCCTTGTTCGAGACGCGCGCCGGTGGCTTCAATTTTGGCCACGGTCTCTTCGTATGACCAGTTTTGAGGTGTTTGAGCAGTTGATTTCATCGCGTTGAATGGGGACGGGTGGGCATTGGTATCGTTCTCTGGGCCAAGCGTTTAAGTGAGCAGTTGGCGAGTTCATTCAATGGGTGGCATCTCGAAGGTAGCGTCCGCAGGCGATCGCTGTTTGACTTCTACAGTTAATGAGCCCCGTGCTAGTTGGATTTGCAATGAGTCTCCTACGTTGACCTGTTGGGCATCTTCGATGGTGCGATCGCCCGCCGCCCGCACCACGGCATAGCCCCGTTTTAGCACCGATGCCGGATCTAGGGTTTGCAGAGTTTGGGCCAGATAATGACAGTGTTGTTGCGCGACCTGTAAGCGATGCTGCATCAGTTGCCGCAGCTGTTGTTCTTGCCAGGCTAGCCGTTGTCGGGCTTGGCTCAATTGTTGATCGAGTCGGAGCTGCTCTAGGCGACGGCGCAGGTCAGCAACCTGTTCATAATGCATTTGTACGGCAGATTGTAGGGCACTTTTCGCGGCTTGTTGGCGGGCTTCATGGTCGGCCCACAGGTCAGCAAGGTGAGGCACCGCACATTCTGCGGCGGCGGTTGGGGTATGGGCGTAGATATCTGCCGCTAGATCGGCGAGGGTTTCATCGCGCTCATGACCGATCCCCGTCACAACGGGAATGGGACTATCCGCGATCGCCCGCACCACCTGTTCATCGTCAAAGGCATCCAAATCTTCGCGCGCGCCCCCACCCCGCGCCACAATCAGCAACTCGGCTCGTGGCGCTTGACTGACGCGATCAATGGCTACCGCAATGGACCGCGGAGCCTGGGCGCCCTGCACCGTGGCAGGAGACAGCAATACCCGCAAGCCTGGTTGCCGCTGCTGCAAAGTGCGCTGAATATCGCCCCAGGCGGCGGCTTGGTTTGAGGTGACTACAGCAATGCAGTGCGGGTAAGCCGGTAGGGGCCGCTTTAAATCCTCGTCAAAGAGCCCTTCTGCTGCGAGTCGTTCGTAGAGTTGACGGCGTTTGACGGCTTGCAGTCCGGCTCCGGCCGGTAGCAATTGTAAGACGCTGAGCTGATATTGACCTCGGGCTGGATACACCCGCATCTGCCCCAGCAAAAAAACTTGCTCTCCCGCAGTCGGCAAGGTGACCAGTTTCTGCCGCTGCGATCGCCACACCACCGCCTGAATTGCGGCCGCAGCCTCTGGATCTTGCAGGGTAAAGAAGATGTGGCCGTTGCGATTATTCGCACTCGATACCTCGCCCATAACCCAAATGGGATTCAGCTGAGCGTCTTGCTCTAGCAACGCTTGAATGTAGTCAGTAATGCCCGCCACACTGAGGGCAGAGTCAGGAATGTCAATCGGCATGCTTAACATTTTTGCCAGGAAATTAAACGGCAACGAGGGGCCAAAGTCACAGCCGCGATCTCTAGCATTTTAGTACACCTGTATGTATGATTAAAACGGTGAAAAAACAAGTTTGTCGCTAGACTAATCGTTAACTTTGCTCAGCACTCTGCGACCTAAGGGACTGTATGGCTAAAACTACCACTGGCAACACCGAGAAAGAT
>ERZ1740058.1031-NODE-1031-length-15470-cov-15.007071_pt1 | contig 15470 bp, 10 predicted proteins | sample MGYA00581745_ERZ1740058 | MGnify/ENA primary metagenome ERZ1740058 (study PRJEB43018, sample SAMN04849742) | marine metagenome | isolation source: floating plastic debris | place: Pacific Ocean | collected 2008-08-30 | study: EMG produced TPA metagenomics... | reverse complement strand
CGGCTCCCGTGCCCGCGATGATGGCGATCTTGGTATGACCTTCGTTGATTTTGCGGTACAGGTCGTTAATCAGTTCGACCTGATAGGGACGCAGCTGCGGAGAAGAAGGGCCAGACATAAAACGGGCGATCGCTCACAAGTAACAGTCAACACCCTTTCGATAATACATCGGCACTATCCCTGCTGGTGCCGGTGCGGCGATGGGGCGATCTCCGTCATCCCGTGCTGTGGGGACAAGGGGGAGCAGCGATCGGACTCCCAAGGCAATCTTGGCAATTTCGAAGATTTGAAGAGAGGGCAGATGTTTTGTCTGGATTTCAGGGCGAATCGATTCAAACCCATGTCCCCAATTAGAATTGCCCGGTGCTCCCCAGCCCCCCAGCTCCCCGGCTCCCCATATTCTTCACTCTTCCAAACTGAGCCCGGTGCTAGACGCCCCCTACTCCGTCTCTGCCTCGCCCTCCACCTCGGTCTCCGGTTCCACTTCGACCTCATCTGCCGGATTTTCGTCTGTTTCCGTCTCTGTCTCCTCTGCGGCGGCTGGTGTCAGGCGAGCTACTCGTTCCTGAATGGCGAGATGTGAGGCGACTCCTTCATAGGCGTAGCGGTTAAAGCCGCCGACCTCGACGATTTGTTTGAGATAATCGACCCGCTCAGCTGGGGCCGGGTGCGACGAAAACCAGGACAGACCGCCCGTGCCGCCGCTTTCTTCCTGCAGGGTAATCATGAGATTGTGCAGCCCATCGGCGGCGTAGCCCCCGGCTGAGAGCAGCTGTGTGCCTAAAATGTCGGCCTGCCGTTCCATCTCGCGGGAGTAGCTGCTAAAGGCCAGGCTGGCGGCAATGCCGCCCACCTGTGGCAGTGGAATGATGCCTGCTACGCTGCTGATCAGGTTGCCGTTGGTCGCCATTTGAAAGCCATGGGAGAGGACAGCGTGGGCGAGTTCGTGCGCCACGAGACCTGCTAATTCAGCCTCTGAATCGGTTTTGAGGATGGCTCCCGAGTTGATAAAAATCTTGCCGCCGGGGAGGGCGAAAGCATTCAGCTCGGGGTCTTCAATTACATAAAAGTCGTAGTCAAATTCGTCGCGACCGGCGAGGCTGGCCAACTTTTGCCCCATGCCGTCTAAATAAGCATTGACTTCCGCATCCGTCATCATGGGGGCTTGCGTTTTAATTTGCTCTGCCGCGCCCGCGCCAACGGCTGACTCCCCCTGCAGCAAAATCATGGCGGAGTTGAGGGCGGTGTAGGGGCCGATCAGACCGCCGGTCAAGATCAGGCCCGCTGCCCCGGTGACGATGTTGCCGATCAGGTTGCCGGTCAACTCTTCATTCATAGCTGCCCGAAACCGATCCAAATTCTCCTGGCTGAGGGTTTCCATACTGGCCTGGTCAGGATGCTCAGGATTGAGCAACACGAACTGTTTGGCCGTGATGGCGGCTTCAATCCACTGTTCCAAAGCCATTTGGGTTTGCGTCCGCGCCTGCAACAGGTCGGGCTGGCTGGGGTAGATCATCAGCGCCCGGTCGAGGATCTCGTCGGCTTCTTCGGCGCGATCGTTGGCAATCAGGTAATCCGCATAAAACACCTGGGCGGGAATGAATTCGGGATACTCATCGACCAACAGCTCCAATGGTACCAAGGTGCGGTGGGTCAGCCCCAGCTCGTAGCCCGCCTGGGCTTCGCGCCAATAGACGGTGCCGCCCGGTGGTAAATCAGCTGGGTCGTAAATCGGCAGTGGTCGCAGCGTATCCGGATCAACTTGCCATAGGGCGTCTTTCACCTGGCGGTAGAGCACCTCGGCGGCGTCGCGATCGCCCGCCAAATAATAGTCATCTGCCGCCATCAAGATTTGCTGCTGTTTCGTAATCTTGGGCGGTTCTGCGGCCTCACCGAGGGATTCAATTTCGGCGTCGTTCCAGGTTTCATCGGCTTCGGTCGGCAGGCTTTCAGCGGGAAGCCGGGGTTCAAAATCAGGCAAGTTGAGGGTGTCTTCCGCTGGGTCGGAGTCGGGTGAGGCGGCGTCATCCTCAGGCAAACTCAACTCGTCAGCGGCGTCGGGCTGAGGCTCAGTGGTGGATGGCTCCGCTTGTGCCATTTGCCTCGGCGGAGCGGCTTGAACGGCTGATCGAGGCCATCCCCAAAGGTTGAGCCCAGCCGCCATCAAAAGCCCGACTAGGCTCCAAGCTAAGAAGCGTTTTCGAATCGTCATGCTGTTGTCCTGCTATGAGACCGCGTACCCATGCTGTGATGCTTGATATCGCCAATCTAGCAGTATCACTGGGCTGTCGATAGGCGATTATTAAATTCTGATCGAGGGCGGCGGCAAAAAGTTCCTGGCTGGCAAAACGACTTTGCCAAATGAGTGTGCCTGCTGCCTAACTGGGCTCCTTCTCAGCGTTGCGGCACGAGACTATCCCCAATGAGGGCATAAGCAGGGGTTAGCGATCGCCCGCCTCACTGCCCCACATCCCTTCCAGCGAAAGCTGAGCCGCCGCTCGGGTCAGGGCCGCTAAATCGGTGGTCTTGGTGAGATAAGGCATTGTACCGAGGACGGGCAGCTGAGTCAGGCGCTCGATCAGTTCAACGGGTGCCCAGTTGGCTTGCTGTTCCGGCGTTAGCGGCGCGGCACAGTTGAGCACAATGCCTCGGATCGCCAGCTGATGCTGACGGGCGAGAGCGGTGTTAGCCACGGCTTGGGCGATCGCGCCCAGTTGCACGGGCACCACTAGCACAATGGGCAGTCGCCAGGCCGCCGCCACGTCAGCCACAGTCCATTCCTCGGTGACGGGCGAGCCTAAACCGCCCAACGCTTCGATCAATACAAAGTCACGCTCAGTCAGGAGCTGGTTGAGGGTCTGCCAAACGAGACTTAAATCCACCGTTTTGCCCTCTTGCGCAGCGGCGAGCGGGGGCGCGAGGGGAGCCGCAAACCGCTGGGGCGCGATCGTCTCCGGCAACTGATCCAGCTCAAACAGCTGGGTATAGGTTTCAAAATCGCCGATGCCAGACTGCACCGGCTTGATCAGGCCTAATGCTGACTTCGGAAAATGCTGCAGCCAGTAAGCGGTCAGAGCCGTGGTGAGGATGGTTTTGCCCACCTCGGTATCGGTGCCGGTGATCAGCAGCCCGTTGGCGATCGCGTTGCCCATGGCTACTGCACCCCAAATCTTAAGGTGAATTCAGATGCTTCGGCAGCGGAGACATCGATGATGAAATCGCCGCCCACCGGCACCGGCTCTTCCCAAAGTTGCACATTATTAGCGAGCGGATCGCCCGTGGGCAGGGCCACCGTGAAGGTGGTCGGAGCGGTTGAGCTGTTAACCTCAACGGTGAGCACTTCCCCTTCGCTGACGTTGATGACATAGCGGCGCACGCGACCCGGCCCGGCACTGTTGGCAACCAGAATGCTGTCTTGCCCTGCCGGAAAGCGCACCCGCTGCTCGGAAACAATGTCGGGTGGCTCGGGTTGGGTTGGTTGCTCAGGTGTTTCGGGTTCAACCGGGACTTCGGGTTCAACCGGTGTTTCCGGGTCAACCGGTGTTTCCGGGTCAACCGGTGTTTCCGGCTCGGCTAGAGAGACCTGCAGCTCATAGTTGCCTTGCTCAATGCCCGCGACCGGACTGAGCTGAATCACGTATTCGCCGGTAAAGTCGAGCGTGCCCTGCCAGCCCAGCACCCGTCGGCCCTGGCTGTCAGGCGGATTGCCGTTGGGAGCCAACACCGTCATCAACACGCTTTCGCCCTCTAGCTGGGCCCTCAGCTGATCGCCCTGACGACCTTGCACCAAATAGTTCACCGTTTCATTGGCCTTGAGGCTGCCTTCCACCGTGGTTGATTCGCCGGGCTCAATATTCAGATTTTGACTGAATTCAACGGGTTCATTGGTCGGCGGCTCTGGTTCCGGCGTCGGTTCGGGGGTGGGTTGTACGACGGGTTCTTCCGGATTGATTTCGATCGTGGGGACGTCGGTTTCGGGCTGCTCTGGGGTGCGATTGAGCACGGTCACTAAGCCCCAGCCGCCGAGGCCCGCCACCAGCACGAGGGCCAGGGCTAACGCTCCCACCGCTAAGGGATTTTCCCAAATCGAAACGGTATCATCGTCCAACACAGAAGGGGTTGATGACCGCGTCGGTTGCACTGTCTGTGGCCCCGCCATCATCGTGGACTGATAGGAGCGACCGACAGCCACCGTGCGCATTTGTGACGGCGGGGCGGCAGCAGCAGGCGGCGGCGCTGTTGGGTAAATCGGGGGTGGAGCGGTGGCTGCTGTGAAGTTGTTCGCCGTGCCCAGAGCCTGAGCCATTTCACTGACCGATTGATAGCGATCGCCCGGCCGATAGCTGGTGGCTTTGTCCAATACCTGAGCTAGCCCCGCGCTGACGTTGGCATATTGCTGCCAGTGCCAAGACAGGTTCACGTCGTCAAAAATATCTTGGGGTTCCCGTCCGGTGAGCAGCACGATCGCCGTCACCGCTAAGGAATACAGGTCGCTGCTGGGATAGGCCCGCCCGGATTGCATCTGCTCGCTGGGGGCATAACCTGGTTTGCCCACGGTGGTGGCATGATGGGTAACGTCGGCCATCTGCACCCGCGTCACGACTTCCTTCACGACGCCAAAGTCGATCAGCACCGGCAGGCGATCGCGGTTGCGCAGCAAAATATTGTCGGGGCTGATGTCGCGGTGAATGATGCCCTTGGAGTGAATATGGGCTAGCACCGGTAATAGCTGCTGCAAGAACTGCCGTACTTCTGCTTCGGAAAAGCCCAGGTTTTGCGATCGCCGCTGGTTGAGCAGCTCGCGGTAGGACAAGCCCTCAACGTAGTCCTGTACCAAAAACAGGCGATTCTCGACCTGAAAGGTCGCCCGAAACTGGGGAATTTGCGGATGCTGAATCTGGTAGAGAATTGCCGCTTCCCGCTGAAACAGCTCAGTGGCCTTGCTGGAAAAGTGATCTTCACCCTGCTGCGGCAAAAACTCTTTGACCGCGCAATACTCTTGAAATCTCCCCTGATCTTCAGCCAGGTAGGTGCGCCCAAAACCACCCTGCCCCAGCAATCGGAGGATCTGATAACGAGATTGCAGCGTCGTGCCGGAGGGAACGGGAGAATACATAAGCCAACTGCTCTGGGCCTAAACACGGGCAAGCATACCCCAATTACAGTAGCCTGCCGTTGAGATTTCATGATTTTAGACTGTGCCAATCTGACTTGTCAGGCAGCGGGATTAAAGGCGGCAGGTAGAAGTCTGCAAGTTACTGTTTTCTCGGCTCAGCAGGGAGACCCTTACGACATTCGGTGGCGCTGCCATCTGGACCAAAATTCCGTTCAATGACGGTAGAGACTAATCGCTTCCTGCCATTACCAGTTAAGGAGGTGCAATATAAAAAGCTGAGGCTTGTGACGATATATCCAGCAGCCTTGGTATGGATATATCGAGTTGTGTGGCCACGGCTTGCTCCTCGCTACTCCAAGCGAGTTCCGATGCACTCTTAAACATCTGTTCCCTGAGTGGATCGCGCTTGAGATGTTGCCCTTCTCTTTCGATAGAATTCACGTTGGAATAATGAGCGTGAATAACCTACCGCATATCTGCGCTTCCCAGTGAGCCAGTTCATTTTTGCTGCGCCACGTTGCTTTTGTTGATCGAGCCATTGCTTGTCACAATTAGCTGTATTAGCTCTGTTTGACGTTGTCCTTCAGTATGATTGAGATGCCAATTGAACAATCATTTTAACGAGTTAATTGTTGATTTTTGTTGATCAAGTCAACCTACGCAACATCGACTGTAATCTTCTACCAATTCTAATTTCAATGTTTCCAATAACTCTGCGACGTCAACCTCAAATGCCTTTTCATTGATGTTATCTGAAACATTGGCGAAGAAAAATTGATGATTATGGTCTAATGATTTCGACAGGAAATAATAGTGCGGAATGATTTCCGATCCCGGAAATATCTCCAATACATTTGCATTTTCTGCGAACAAGACATTTGACATCCCAGCCCCATGCACACCGATAATGTACTCGGCATCGTAGAATAATTCGACTTGTTCTTCGACTGTCAAGTCTTCGAGACTGTATCGCTTGAAACCGTATGAGCTCAAATGACTCATCAACTCGTTTTCATTTTTGATATGGCGCTTAGATGCGCCCTTGCGCGAAATAAAAATACGATTTTTCCGATTTCTTGCTCGTTTAGGGAAGGTTTTTTCAGCAAAGTGATCGATGTATGCCTCAGGTAAGTATCCTGACATCCATTGAGTAAAAGGCTGTAGAACAATGCACTTTTCTAATTGGTAACAGAAATTTTCCCGGACAAATTTTATTTTGACATTGCTCGGCAGCATCTTGGTTAAGAAAAGTTCTTCTGCGCTCGACAACTCTCCACTGATCAATAAATTGATCTCAGGAATGCTGCGATATGGTTCTTGACTTAGATGATAAATTTTCGGAATATTGTCTATCAGACAATGATAATAATTTCCATTTCTAAAATTTCTGGTAACACATGAATATCCTGATATATATTCATGTCGATCGAGGAATAATGTTTTCAAATTAATTTCTTTGATATAGCGTTGTAACGACTTTCTTTTCACCAGCCCTAAGCTTTCGGCAATGACTTTGAACGTTTTGGTTAGTAAAATATGATATCTGGATGAATAATAAAGAATGTCTTCTAGGGTTAGGCTAAATGCCGAGGGTGAGCTGTATGTGTCAGACTCAAGGTGTTTTGCCATTCCCACATATCGGCAATTTCTTGTTTCAGAGTTGTCGATAGAAAACTCTGAAACAAGCTCTAGTTTCTCTGCTTTCGTTTGTTCTACTAACTCATCGATATTAGTGATTCTGATGAAATTCATCCATACGTTTTCTCGTAGCCGATCAATCAGCTTTCTAGCGGATTTTATGTTGTTGTTTTTGACATCTTTGATGTAAGAAATTAATTTGTAAGGCATTGTTCTGTCCACTTTGGTTGACTTGTAAATTCAATTATGGCGACGAATTTCTGCTGCTTGTCTCGATAGAAGAAATTGAATCATGCCTTGCGAAAGCAGACTGGTAATCGCTTGAAAAGCATTAAGGAATTATGACTATTGCTCACCTCAGCTTTAACTTTTGGGAGATTTGCATCTCTGTTTTACTGGGGCATTCGCTGATTGTGCAATTGAGCTTGTCCTATTGATTAATGATTATGTCAGTTGCTCTCAGCATTTTTACTGATGTTGTTGCCGGATTTGCCAAAACTTATTTGGAAGCGATGTTTTGATAAAGCTTGTGTGAATTTGCGGTGCAGTCTACCGGTATGGTGCTGGTGCTGGCTGGTGCGATGGGCTCGAAAAAAGATTTGCCTTTCCAGGTTGGTTGCAATACGAGGAAGTCGTGATGGGCTGATTCGTCAATTAATTAGAGGGCGGTCATGCGGTGTCGGTAACTCATCTATCTGATTAGAAGAGTATTTTGCTCTTTGGCCGGCGGACAGTGAGGGGTGGGCTGGGGTTGGCATGTCAATGGCCGCTAAAGCATGGGAAGGATTACGCAACTAGAGTAGGGGACGGCAAGGCTCGTAGCTGGGTTCCGCCCCAACGCGGGTCAGCTGATTGTTGTTGTTGTTGTCCTGCGTTTCGAAGCCGGCTCACTGTGACGAAAACGTGATGAAGCATTAGGGCTGGACTATCAACGACAGCGATCGCGACGGCAATTCTGCAACCGTGATATTGCTTGGGGCAAGCCGCTCAGCTTTGTTTAATAGCGGATGTTTCCAGAGCGAATCGCTAAGTTCTACTTCAAGGTAGGTTTCCCGTATTCAGCAATCTCCGCTGAGACCGTAAAATAAAGAGGCTTAGCGTTGGGTGTTGTGAGCAGTCGCGGGGTCTGTCGGTGGTTCAAAAACTACTTTCTGAACGTCCTATCTTGGTTGGAGGTCTCGGATTGGCCGCTAGCCTGAGCCTATTGGGGGGACTGTACGACGGATTGACCGATAGCTCTACTCTGATCAGTCTGATTGCTGCTGGGGCCGGGGTGTGGTGGTGGCGACGGCAGCGCCCTACTAATCAACTGGCTGATCCCAAGCCCGCAGCCCCCGTCGATCGCACCGCCGTCGAGGCCGCGATCGCAGGACTCACCCCATCCCTAGAAGCGCTGCAGCAAGAACTTTCGTCCTTTGACTGGCCCGATCGCGATGCCATCATCGCCGAATTTGAACAACAACGGCAGTCTCTAAAGGCCGCGCTCGATCGCTCCGTGCTGCAGGTGGCGATCGTCGGCGCGGCGCGCTCGGGTAAGTCAGCACTGATGGATCATTTGGGTCAACTATCCGCGTCCGTCCAGCCGACATCACTAAACCTGACGGAAGTTGCACTCACAGCGGCGACGCCTCATCCTGAGGTCGTGGCTGATCTGCTGCAGCACCAAGACGCCACGATTTATCTCATTACCGAAGACCTGACCGAGTCGGCCTTGGCCGATCTGCAAACGCTGACGGTAGCAGGGCAGCGGGTGATGCTGAGCCTCAACAAGCAAGACAACTATTTACCCGCCGATCGCGAGGCCGTATTTACTCAGGTGCAACAGCGGTTAGAGCCATTGTCACCGCCGCTCACCAGCTGCGCGATTGCCACTGCCCCTAAGCCCATTAAGGTGAGAACCTATGATGACGCTGGGCAGGCGATGGAGCGGGTTGAGACGCCAGAACCTGAGGTCGATTCAGTGGTGACTTTGGTACAGCAATGGCTCACCGAGGAAACGCCTCATTTGGTGGCACAGACGGTAATGCGACAGGTACAGCAGCTCCAGCGTGACCTGCAAGCTCAATTCAATCAGGTGCGCCGTCAGCAAGCGCAGCCGCTGGTTGATCAACTGCAGTGGGCAGCGGCTGCGACGGCCTTTGCGAGTCCGCTTCCTTCTCTTGATTTGTTGGCCGCGATCGCCATCAATGGTCAGCTCGTGATGGATTTGAGCCGTGTCTACCAGCAGCCCTTAGCGCTGGATCAGGCTAAAACTATTGCCTCGGAGCTGGCTAGCGTGGTGGTCAAACTGGGTATTGTCGAAGCCTCTACTCAACTGCTGACGGGAGCGCTCAAGAGCCATGCCGCGACCTTTGCTGTCGGCGGCAGCGTGCAAGCTTTTAGCGCGGCCTACCTGACTCGGCTCTCGGGAGAGAGTCTCATGGCCTATTTTGAAGAACGGGCGCTGTCGGGACAGGCTGAAACGGCGTTGTCGGCGACGGCGATTGGACAAAAGCTGCAAGCACTGCTGCCCACCACCCAACGCAGCGAATTTCTGCAAAATCTGATTGCCCAAGGGCTGCAAAAACTGTCGCCGCTGACCCAAGCTCTCAGCCCCAGCGCTGCGCCGACGGTGGAGCTGTCAGCCAGTGGCGTGACGACGGTGGTGGTGCCCGCTGAGCCGATCGCCCCTGGAGAGCCCGCCTAAGTAGACCCGCGTCAGAGCATCCGCATCACTGCATCCCCTTTGAGAGCTTTTTGGAACTGTGTCACCCCCCGCCCATCCTCGGTTTAAGCGCGTGCGACAGGTCTTGCGACAGACCGTGCAGCGCTATCAGCCGACCCTGCGGCAAACACCGTCTGGTGCAACTCAGCAGGGTCAAAAGGCAGCGGTGCAGGCGGGAGTCGATGCCCTGAGCGCCTTGGAAACGCGCCTAGCCCAACCGGTGCTGCGGATTGCCGTGTTTGGGCTGGTCAGTCGGGGCAAATCGGCGGTGATCAACGCCCTCATGGGAGAGGCGATTTTGCCTACTGGCCCGCTGCATGGAGTGACTCGCTGGCCTCGCTCGGTGTACTGGCAGCCCCCCATTGAGGCGGTGCATGATGTGGACGAACTGCCCCAAATCGAACTGATTGATACCCCTGGTCTGGATGAAGTCGCGGGGGAAGCGCGCGGCGCGATGGCCCAAGAGGTGGCGCAGCAGGCGGATCTGATTTTGTTTGTGGTGGCGGGCGATATCACCCGTACTGAATATGAAGCATTGGTCACGCTGCAGGCGGCGCGCAAGCCGCTGCTGTTGGTATTCAACAAAATTGATCTCTACCCCGATACCGATCAGCAGGCGATTTATGAGGCGCTGACCCAGCTCTGGCGATCGTCCGCCAGCCGCACCCCCAATGCGGCCTTGGCCGTGGACGACGTGGTGATGGTCGCGGCTGAACCCGCCCCGCTGCAGGTGCGCGTCGAATGGCCGGATGGCAAGGTCACCCACGAATGGGAAAAACTGCCTGCCCAAATTGATCGCCTCAAACAAGCGCTGCTCACTATTGCCCGCCAGGACGGCACGGCACTGATTGCCTTGAATGCGCTGCGAGAGGCCGACAGCTTAGAAACTGACATGGCCCGGCGGGCGATCGCCTTGCACCACGAAGAAGCCGAAGCCCTGATCTGGAAATATGCCAAATATAAAGCTCTCGCTGTCGCGTTGAACCCGATCGCCGTGTTTGATTTGGCCGGCGGTTTTATCACTGACTTGGTGATGATTCGCGCCTTGGCGAAGCTCTACGGTCTCCCGATTACTCAGCACGAAGCGCGGCAGCTCTGGCAGGCGATCGCCAAAAGTTCCGGTACGCTCTTACTGAGTGAAATCGGCACGGGACTCCTCATGGGTACGGGCAAAGGGGCCGCTGCGGTGTGGAGTATGTTTGACAGCGCCGGTGGCTTTTCGGCCCTGCTCAGTGTGATGGCCGCTCAAGCGGGGGCCTCGGGCTATGGCACCTATGCTGTGGGTAAAGCGGCCCAGATCTATCTAGAACAGGGCTGCACCTGGGGGCCGAACGGTGTGAAAGCGGTGATGCAAGACCTGCTCAGCCAAATTGATTCCGAGTCTACAGTGTCGCGGCTGCGACGAGAACTGGAAGCCCAACTGCTGGCCAGTAGTGCCAAATAGCTGACTGGACGACAGCAACGGGCACCCTAGCCCGGCCTTAAAGATTGAGTACAATACAACTACCTTCAGTGCTGATCGGAGGCGCTTATGGTTAACCAGCTTTCTCTGCAGGAAGAAGACGTCGTTTTTCCAGATGCTGATCAACTCGTCACCGAGGATGATACACCGGTGGACAATTTTGCCTCTGAAAAACAGCAGCGCCTGTTGACCTCTAGCTTCTTTAGTAGCTGGAAAGACCGGCTCCCCTTTATTGCAGCGGCGAATGTCGGCATCTACTACACCGCTCAGCAACCGGCGATCGTGCCCGATGTGTTTGTCAGTTTTGGGGTTCAAGTGCCCAAAAATTGGTGGGACAAGCAAAATCGCTGCTATCTGGTGTGGAAGTTTGGTAAACCGCCAGAAATTGCGATCGAAGTGGTTTCTAACAAAGTTGGTAATGAACTTGCTAACAAGCTCGCGATTTATGAACGAATGCGGGTGAGTTATTACGCTGTCTATGATCCGCGTCAGCAACTCAGCCCCACCCCGCTCCGACTTTTTGAACTCCGGGGAACACAGTATAGCGAAATGGCTCAACCCTGGATGGCGCAAGTCAATTTAGGTCTGACCCTATGGGAGGGCGATTTTGAAGGTAGCCAAAATACCTGGTTACGCTGGCAAGATGCCCAGGGCAATCTCTTGCTGACCGGCGATGAACAGGCCGAACAAGCCCGTGAACAGGTCGAACAAGTCCGTGAACAGGCCGAGCAAGCCGACCAAGCAAGAGTCCAGGTTGAACAAGCCCGAGAACGGGCCGATCGCCTAGCGGCCTATTTGCGATCGCAGGGCATTGACCCCGACCAACTGCCGGAGTAACGTCATTTCTATGAATTATCAATCTCTACCGGTTCGAGCCTGGGTGTTGACGCTGCTAATCGCGGCGGTTGTATTTGTTAGCGGTGTGGCGGTTCCAGATGTGGCCTACTCCGCCGAGGCGATCGCAGGTGAGATGACCGTTTACCGCGACCCGAGCTGTGGCTGCTGTGGCAAGTGGATTGAGCATATGGCAGCTGCCGGGTTCACCGTTCGCGATGAGGTGACGGACGACATGACGGCAATCAAAACCCAGTACGGTGTGCCTGAAGAGTTGTCGTCTTGCCACACCGCTATTGCCAACGGCTACCTGATTGAAGGACACGTTCCAGCCGACGATGTGCAGCGGCTGCTGACCACCCAACCGAACGTGGCAGGCTTAACGGCACCGGGCATGCCCATGGGCTCCCCCGGTATGGAATCAGCGGCAGGTGTCGAGCCTTATACCGTCTTTTCTTTCACGGATGATGGGGCGATCGCGGCTTTCGCCAACCATGATTAGCCACGGCTGAACCAGCTGATGCTCTGTCAATATTGAAAATTTGAGAAGACATTGCTCCCTAGCCTAAAACCAGGAGACTCTCTAGCCAAGATCGCGGCCTGAGTCGGCTCGAAATTCCGGGCAGTGCCTTTGGCAATAGTGGAATGTGCGCAATCCGCGATCTCGCTCAAAGCGGTAGTTTCGCAATCCGATTGCTCCATTCTTCAGCAGTAGAAACTTCCCAAATTGTGAGCAACTCTGTGATCACCAGCGCTAGAGACAACTTGCGGGAAACGATGATGACACCAGCGCTTTGATGGTGGCTGATAAATTGCCCAAACTCTACCGGCATCGTTCTGCGATCGTGGCTGACTAAAATGCGACGATGACGCGCGGCGATGGCTAACACCTCAGCATCAGCAACTCCCTCCAAGTTCGCTGCACTTGCCGTTTGGAAATCAACTTGAGGATCACGCCGCAGAGTGCCAGTGACGATCGCTTGATTGAGATCAGCATCGGCTTGAAAGCGAACGATCACGATGCCGCTGTCCGCCGAGCATTTTTAGCCCTCATCAGCTTTGCATAAAGAGCCGGATCGTCTGTGGCTAAAGGCTGAGGCATTGCTTCAAAAGCCGCTTCCTCACTCGCTAAATAAGCGTCAATATCGGCCTGGTTAGCGAGATAAAATGCGATCGCCCCATAGACCTGCTCTAGTGTCAGGAGTGGCAAAGACTGCACAATACTTTCTGGCGAGAGGCCATTCTGAAAAGCGTAAACTACTGAATCGAGGGAAATCCGACTGTTTTGAATCCAATACCCATGATTGCGAAGTTGGACGTAAGTTTTAGCGGTGACGACTGACATCAACTTATCCTCAGGGGTGACTCCAGCTTTCTTTTTATAGTTTAGTCGTCCGCCTGTTTGAGCGCTTAGAGGCCCTTAAACAGAGCAGTTTGCCGATCCGGAGCGATTCCTCCCGTCTAGATCTCTGATTTGCATCATCGGCCTTTTACAATGGCTGCATGTTATCAATCCGCGATCGCGCCTGAGAACCTGTGGCTGACCAATCCCCCCTGTTGATGCTTGTCGATGGGCATTCCCTTGCCTTCCGCTCTTACTACGCCCATTCCAAGGGGCCAGAGGGTGGCTTGCGCACCTCCACCGGCATTCCTACCAGCGTTTGCTACGGCTTTCTCAAGTCGCTGCTCGACACCATCGCAGCCGAACGGCCCCAATACGCCGCGATCGCCTTTGACCTCGATCAGCCCACCTTTCGCCACGAGATGGCCGATGACTACAAAGAGGGTCGCCCCGAAGCGCCCGAGGACTTTGTCGAAGATGTGAAAAACCTGCAGGCGCTGCTGCAGATGATGGGCTTTTGTGTGGTGACCGCGCCCGGTTTCGAAGCTGATGACGTGATTGGCACGTTGTCGACTCTGGGCAAAACCGAGGGCTATCGCGTCAAAATTCTCAGCGGCGACCAAGACCTGTTTCAGCTGATTGATGAAGATCAGGGGTTGGTCTCGGTGCTATATCTCAGCAGCATTTTTGCCAAAGGGCCGGGCAAAGGGGGCGCGCGGGAGTTTTACGCCGAACAGGTTAAAGAGAAGCTCGATATTTTGCCCTCCCAAGTGGTGGACTATAAAGCCCTCTGTGGCGACGCGTCCGACAACATTCCCGGAGTCAAAGGCATTGGGGCGAAAACAGCGGCGAAGCTGCTCAATCAGTACGGCAACCTGGCAGCAGTTTATGCCGACCTAGACAACATCAAAGGGGCCACGCAAAAAAAGCTGCGCGAGGGGCAAGACAGCGCGAACCACTCGCAAACGATGGCGCGCATCATCACTGATGTGGCGCTAGAGGCAGAGTTAGCCACCTGCCAGCTCACCGGATTTGATGTGCCCACCGTCACCGCTGAGCTGAAGCGGCTGGAATTTCATCAATTCATTAACCGCTTGCCCCGCATTGAGGCGGCGCTCAAGGGGGAAGCCCCGCCTGCCAAGGTTGCGAAAGAGAGCAAGACCGCAGCGATCGCCTTCGATCCCGACCTCGACTTTTTCTCCGCTGAGGAAACCGATCAGGCCCAGACGGTGAAGCCAGTGGAAATCACGCCCCAGGTGATCACCACCGCCGCTAGCCTGTACGAACTGCTTGATCTGCTGGGGGAACAGACTGATCCCAATAATCCCGTTGCCTGGGATACGGAAACCACGTCTCTGACACCTCGCGATGCAGACCTGGTGGGCATTGGCTGCTGCTGGGGTGAGGGTTTGACCGAGCTGGCCTACATTCCCCTCGGGCACAAGTCGGGCACTCAGTTAGATGTGGCCACGGTGCTCGAAGCGCTGCGCCCGATTTTAGAAGGGGCGGAATTCCCCAAGGTGTTGCAAAACGCCAAGTACGATCGCCTGGTGCTGCGATCGCAGGGCATCAGCCTGGCGGGGGTCGTGTTTGACACCATGCTGGCTAGCTATGTGCTCAACCCCGACACCAATCACAATCTCAGCGATCTCTCGCTGCGCTATCTCAACGTCTCGGCACAGAGCTATAAAGACCTCGTGCCCAAGGGCAACACCATTGCGGATTTGGAGATTGCTGCCGTCGCGGAATACTGCGGGGCCGACGTCCACACCACCTATCGGTTGACGCCCTTGCTCAAAGCGGAACTGGCGGAATATCCAGACCTGGAGCAGCTGTTCACCATGGTCGAATTGCCACTGGAGCCGGTGCTGGCCGAGATGGAATATCAGGGCATTCGCATTGACACTGACTACCTCGGCACCTTTTCTAAACAGCTGGAAACTGACCTAGCCAAGATTGAGGCAAAAGCCTACGAACTCGCCGGGGAAACCTTCAACCTGGGCTCGCCGAAACAGCTCAGCACTCTGCTGTTTGACAAACTCGGGCTCGATAAACGCAAGTCGCGCAAAAACAAGTCGGGCGGCTATTCCACCGATGCTTCAACGCTGGAAAAGTTGCAGGGCGATCATCCCGTGGTGGATCTGATTGTGGAAAACCGCACCCTCTCGAAGCTGAAATCCACCTATGTCGATGCCCTGCCCGAACTGGTACGCCTGGATACCCATCGCGTACACACCGACTTTAACCAAGCAGTCACCGCGACAGGGCGGTTGTCTTCTTCAAATCCCAACTTGCAAAATATTCCCATCCGCACAGCTTTTAGTCGGCAGATTCGTGCCGCGTTTATTCCTGAATCGGGCTGGAAGCTGGTGGC
>ERZ1740058.1029-NODE-1029-length-15489-cov-5.074252_pt1 | contig 15489 bp, 12 predicted proteins | sample MGYA00581745_ERZ1740058 | MGnify/ENA primary metagenome ERZ1740058 (study PRJEB43018, sample SAMN04849742) | marine metagenome | isolation source: floating plastic debris | place: Pacific Ocean | collected 2008-08-30 | study: EMG produced TPA metagenomics... | reverse complement strand
ACCGATGGTGTAACCAAATTAGTAGAATTGTTTGCGAACAATAGCATTGCTGCCCTAAGTACTTATCTCGTCGCCACCTTCAATAATGGCAGTACAGCCGAATCTGGCTCCGTTACGTTGGCTGGCTCAGCTACCGCTGGAGACTACATCTACGTTGTCAGTACAGGTACAGATCAAACAGAACTAGACGCCTGGTTTGGTTCCGGAGTCTTAACCATTACCGGCTCAGTTACAGGAACGGGGCAAGTAATTCAAGGAACTGTTAATGCCGTAAACACCAATGGTGACGATGCCTATTACCTCTATGGCCCTGGCGATAACATCATTGACGAATTTGGGGTGGTGGGAACTGATGGTACCGGACAGCCTTGGGAATATTTGGATGGCTGGGCATATCGTCAAGGCAACACAACTCCAGATGGCGCGACATTTGACCTTAACAACTGGACTTTTAGCAGTCCCAATGCCCTTGATGGAGAGACGACGAATGTGGGGGCAACCACGCCCTTTCCTACTGGTATTATCAACAGCAATGTAGCTCCAGTACTCGCCGGAAATGCAACATTGAGCGCCATAGATGAAGATTTCGCGGCTGCTAGCAACACCGGCAACACGGTGGCGGAACTCGTCGGGGCCCTCATTACCGACACTGATTTTGACCCCGAGGGCATTGCGGTCACTAGCGTCGATAACACGAACGGCACTTGGCAATATTCTACCGATGGCGGCACAACCTGGCTTAACTTCGGAGCGCTATCTGAGACTAACGCCACAACGCTGGGGGCAACTTCTCTATACAGCGGCTATCTGAATCAAAACCCAACTGCTCAGGGCTGGCTAGCCTTTGCCAACATCAACCCAGTTCCCTGGGCTATCAATGTTGCGACTACAAATGTTGATGAAACGGGTATTGCCATTAATACCAATGCTGATGAGAACATTTATGCTGGCTTCAGCAACTATACTTTTAATCCTCTTACCAGCATCTACACGCCCGTCAACGCTGGTTTTCCTTCATTAGACAGCGTTGCGGGCTACACGATCGCCTTCAACGCGCAAGTGCTTTGCGATGCCCCGAGCTACCCAGACCGGGCTTGATCTAGCGTTATCGTGACCAGTGATGATCCGACCAAGGCGATCGAAATTGCCTTTCAGGACGACAAGATTTTTGCCCAAGACGACAGCCCTCTCTTTGTCGAAGACATAACGCCAACCAACACCGTCAACTTTGATACGACACAGGCAACGCAATATTCCCTCAAAGTGCAAAACAATGCCTATCAGCTTTTTGCCGATGGAGTGGGCATACTCTCTGGGGCGCTGCGTGACTATGCCGCTTTCACAAGTGCTACCGCACCGGACCCTTATGAAACGCCTAACTTTCTGTTTTTGGGAGACGATACAACATCGGGGCAGGGTAGTTTTCGACTCAACCAGGTCACAGTCGAGACACCGACTCGTATTCGCTTTCAGCCCGATGCTGACTATAACGGGGATGCCACGCTCCAGTTTCGGGCTTGGGATACGACAGATGGTTCATTCAATGGTCAGACTACCGGTGTAGATGCGTCGCAAACTGGCGGCGTCAACGCCTTTAGTTCAGTTTTGGGGACGGGAACGATTACGGTCACCCCAGAGAGCACTGGCACTCCGACACCGGGCACACCTGCAACCCCAGGTCTCCCGACAACACCAGCAGCGGCTAACCTCATTTTCAACTTTGAGCAGTGGGTGTCATACACCACAATCCGCTTTGGTCAGGTCTATCAAAGTGCATTGACTGACTTCAACGTCGAAGTTGGCGGTTTACGTCTCGCGCCGCTCTTTGATGAAGCTGCCTACCTCAGAGAGAACCCTGATGTGGCTTCAGCCGTACAACAAGGCTTCTTTCGATACGGTTTTGAGCACTTTGCCATCTTTGGCATCCAGGAAGGGCGCGCCCCCTCTGACTGGTTTGATGAGCAATACTATCTCGCCCAAAATGCCGATGTCGCCGCGGCTGTGAATGCGGGTCACATGTCGGCAATTGAGCATTTTCTCTACTTTGGTCATCGCGAAAATCGCAACCCCAGTGCCTTCTTTGATGCCAAGGACTATTTGCTCAACAACCCCGATGTCAAAGCGGCAGTCGATGCCGGTGGGTTTGACAGTGGCTTTGAGCACTACATTGAGTTTGGGGCCGAGGAAGGCCGCGTTAGTGGTCTACTGTTTGAGGAACGGACCTATCTGCAGCAGAATCCGGATGTGGCAGCGGCAGTGCAAGGGGGCGGCATTGCGCTAGGACTCTATCATTACCTCGCGTTGGGGCAATCGGAGGGGCGCGCCCCGTCCGCATCGTTTGACGAAAGTGCGTATCTAGGGCGCTACAGCGATGTGGCCGCCGCAGTCGGCGGCAATGGATTTGCCAGTGGCTTTGAGCATTACCTCCTCTTTGGGCGAACTGAGGGACGCATTGCGGTGTAGTCAATGCCCCAGCGCCTCAACAGGCGCTTCTTGAAACTACAAGCGTCTTAAGTTTGCTCGAGGCGACGTTCGATCGCGCTTTCCCAAACTAAGGCCAGCTCAGCGATCGCAGCGTCAATCACCACCTGGCCATCGACGGTCAATATTTGCAGTGCATCACTGGCCTGACCAACGGTGCCGATCGCCTGCCAACAACCATCCATATGCTGGCTGAGGTAAGCTTCCCAATCAGCGATCGCCTCTGGAGCCACAGACACGATAATCCGGGCCCCGCCCTCACCAAACAAGAGCCGGTCTCACCGCTGCCGATCAGCCGATGCTGGAATCTGGATCTGAGCGCCTGCTTGACCGCTGATGCAAGATTCGGCCAGGGCCACCGCCAAGCCTCCTTCAGCACAGTCGTGGGCCGACTGCACCCAACCCTGGTGAATGCCCTCACGACAGGCTGCTTGCACTGACTTTTCTAAAGCCACATTTACCTGGGGCGGTCGCCCCGCCACCGTTTCGTGCACGACGGCCAGATATTCCGAGCCACCGAGGGTGACTGATTCAGGGGCATCAGCGATCGCGTTCAGCGGTATCCCCAGTAGATAAATCGCATCGCTTGCTTGCCGCCAGCCCTGGCCCGTCGCCTGGGTGACGTCATCCAGCAGGCCCACCATGCCAACAACCGGGGTGGGATAAATCGGCAGCGGGTTGCCGTCGCTATCTAAAGTTTCGTTGTAAAGGGAAACGTTGCCGCCAGTGACAGGCGTCTCAAAATCGCGACAGCCCTCTGCTAAGCCGCGCGTCGCCTCTGCTAATTGCCAATAGCCAACCGGCTTCTCAGGACTGCCAAAGTTCAGATTATCGGTGACCGCGACGGGGAGCGCCCCCACACAGCTCAAATTGCGAGCGGCTTCCGCGATCGCCCCTTTCGCCCCCTCGTAAGGGTCGAGGTAGACATAACGACCGTTGCAATCCACCGTGGCCGCGAGTCCCTTTCGAGTGTTCACAAAGGCCGCTGCCTGATTACCCGTTTGCGAACGCAGGCGAATCACCGCCGCATCCGCCCCCCCTGGCAATATCACCGTATTGTTTTGAACCTGGTGATCATACTGACGATAGACCCATCGTTTAGAGGCAATGGTGGGGCTGTCGAGCAGGGTCTTGAGCACCGCTGTCCAATTGTGCGGGCCGTCTGGCAAATGGAGACCGGTGCGATCGCATTGTGGTAAATCGGCTTCTGACCACAGCCGCGCCGTCTTCACGTAATCCGGCAAATCGCTCATCAGCTCTCGATGATATAGCGGCGTGTCATCGGCTAACGCATTCGCTGGAATTTCCGCTGCGATTTCTCCCTGAAAGCGGATGCGGACGATGGGTTCTTCAATGACATCACCGACAACGACCGCGTGGAGCCCCCACCGCTCAAAAATCTCAATCAGTTCCGCCTCGCGGCCCTTTTGCGCCACAAACAACATGCGCTCTTGAGACTCTGACAGCAAATATTCATAAGGCACCATGCCCGTTTCTCGGTTGGGCACTTTATCCAGGTCAACATCTACCCCCACGCCGCCATTCGCTGCCATTTCTGATGTGGAGCAGGTGATGCCAGCCGCGCCCATGTCTTGTGCGGCCACCACCGCTCCCGTTTTGAACGCTTCTAAACAGGCCTCAACCAAAGACTTTTCTAGAAATGGATCGCCCACTTGCACAGCCGGGCGATCGTCTTGCGAGGCATCCGTGAGTTCGGCACTGGCAAAACTCGCGCCGCCCATGCCGTCTCGCCCTGTAGTAGACCCGACGTACAGTACTGGGTTACCAATGCCAGAGGCCCCAGATTTCACGATGTCGGCGGTTTCCATCAGGCCGATCGCCATCGCATTGACCAACGGATTGCCCGCATAGGCGGGGTCAAAGGCCACCTCTCCCCCCACTGTCGGCACGCCAAAGCAGTTGCCATAGTGAGCAATCCCCGACACCACACCGCTCATAATCTGGCGCGTTCGGGGATGAGCTAACGTGCCGAACCGTAAGGCATTGAGCACCGCGATCGGGCGAGCTCCCATGGTAAAGATATCTCGCAGAATGCCCCCAACCCCGGTCGCCGCCCCTTGAAAGGGCTCCACCGCTGAGGGATGGTTATGAGACTCAATTTTGAAGGCCACCCGCAGACCGTCGCCAGCATCAATCACGCCAGCATTTTCACCGGGACCGACCAGAATGCGATCGCCCTCAGTCGGAAACTGTTTGAGCAAAGGCCGCGAATTTTTATAGCAGCAGTGCTCTGACCACATCACCCCAAACATACCCAATTCAGCACGATTGGGATGCCGTCCTAAACGACGAACGATCTCTTCGTATTCATCGGGTTTAATGCCCTCAGAAGCAATCTCATCCGGAGAAAAAGGCGATACCATGCGGAGTAAACTTGACTTTTAGAAACCGCCTTATTTTACCGCTCATTTCCTGGGTTCTTGTTGAGATTACAACAGCGTTGCCAGAAGTGTAGACGGCAGAAGTGTAGACGGCAAAGAACCTTGAACTGATTCCCGAAAAATTGGTGTGATCATCATCACTCTGTCTGGTGATAGAGATCCTTGGAAGAATTTACTTACTTGAAGATACTTAGAGAGACTCAACTCTAGCCGAGTCATCTACAGGGAACACACACAGACCGACGGGCACACGGGAGTCCTGTCGGTTTTTTATTTTCAGTGAAACCCGCTGAGAGCCTTGAATAGAGCGGCTATCTTTAGGGTTCGTGACATCACCTCGAACAACGCCCGCTCAAGTCAAGCGCCTGAATCGTATCCTCAGAGCTTCCGTAGAAATTCGTAAAGCGGCAATTTCCAGGTTTAGCGCATTGCCCCCATCGTATTTTTCCAAGACAATTCTTTGCACAGAACAGTGAGCGCTCGTTGATCAGCGCCGTCAAACAAGTTGCTCTCGATTAGCTCGGTCAGTACTTGCTGAGTCAGTTGCGCCGCAAATAGGCCTCCAGAACGTAGTAAATGGCTGTAATAACGAAACTGAGGCTGACCCGCTGCCGTACAGTGAAAGCGATGCACCGTCTCAGTATCCAGACTATAAACATCCGTATTGACTGGTACCACCTCTTTAGGAATGCCGTGCTGTCCGTACAGGGCCGGCCCCTCCTTTTCTAGACTGCCGACCAGCACAATGCCGAGCAACGTGCGGGTTTCACTAATGAGATCAGGCGTAAAAACTGGATCGGGTTCGCTTGATAAGCGCGGGCCATTGTTGAGAAACATGGGGTTGACGAGCTGCGAATTGTAAATGAGGCCAACCGCCCAATGGCGATCGCCATCTTCTAAAGCCACAAATCGCCCAAACCCATAATCTTCTGGTTGAGGGGGCGTTACGACATCATGGCTATCATCCACTTGAATGACGTAATCACAGTGGGAGTTTGACTTCACCACCTTGCCAATGCGTTGTGAGGTGGCGACTCGATCTAAAAAATCCATAGTGCGTTAGTGCCTTCGCATAAGCGCTTACCAGAACCGATGTATTGCTGATTGTAGTCTCTGGTTCAACCCGATGGATCACTATTCAGCCGATTTCAAGATCGCCTGTGCCATGTGATGTCGCCCCCCTGAATATCCTGGCAGTGTATCGGGAGTTCTTGATGCTGCCGACGTAACATCAACGGCAACTTTATCGACCGATGGCGCAAAATTTGCCCCAAAGAAGTGCCACTGTTGAGTAATCCATAGGGATGAGGATTAATTAAATTACTGAGGCCAACCCACCCCGCCTACGGCACCCCTCCCGAGAGGGGAAAACCGGCACATTATTAAATTCTCGATCCATAGAGTTCGGAGCGCTCTGCACCACCGGTGAGACCCGCAAGGCGCTTGGCAAGCTTGTTTAGTCAGGAACTCGCTGTAGCAAGACTACGCCAACTCCCAGAAATAAAGCGATCGGTAACCAGGCCGACAAAACCGGTGACAAAACCCCAACTTCACCCATCGCATTACAAATAAAGGCGATGAGGTAGTAACTGAAGATAATGATTACGCTGATGCCGAAGCTAGTGGCCTTACCCGTGCGTTGGGGACGGACGCCCAATGAAGCACCGACCAAGCCAAATACCACGCAGACAAACGGTAGTGAATACTTCTGCTGAATGCGGATTTTAAAGGTGCGAATTTCTTTTTCGTCCCCCGTTTTCCGAATGACTTCATCCAGATAACGTGTGGCTTCGGCGATATTCATCTCTTCATCGTCTTTCGTCCGATTCGCGATATCGAAAGGGGTACTCGGAAGTTGAATTTCCTGAGTGTTGAATTTGACCGTGTGACGAAACGAGCCATCTGGCGAAACTGCGTAGAGGGTGCCGTCGTAGAAATCCCAAGTTTTTTCTTCAATATCAAAGATGGCGGAATCAGCACTGACAATCTGACTTAGCTCGGCTTGGGTGTAATCCAGCAGGGTGACCTCATACATCCGCTCGCCATCAAAGCGCTCAGCATAAAACAGACGCTTCATGCGCTGTTCATCGTCATCACCATCGATATCCTCAAATTCGCGATAGAGAATGTTGCGTTCTCGAAAGGGGGGACGGTCAGAATTGAGGGCGCGATCGAGTGTAAGGTCAGCTTGATAGTTTGCCGCCGGTGTGATGAGTTCGTTAAAGGCAAAGGTCACTCCGGTGACGGCAATGCTGAAGATCAGTGCCGGTGCAATGATGCGCCGAATGCTCACGCCACAGCCGCGGAGGGCAATCAACTCACTATCGGCAGAAAGTCGGCTATAGGCCATCATGGTGGCCAATAGGGTCGACATCGGAAAAGCCAACACGATGAACTCTGGCAGCTTAAGGACAAAGATTTGCATCGCCAGCGCAATCGAGAGCCCTGACTCGGTGACGCGACGAATCAGCTCGAATAAAGCCCCAACAGAGATCCCAATCGACGAAAAGGCCCCCACCCCAAACAAAAAGGGCATGAGGATTTCTCTCACGATGTACCCATCCATGACAGAGACTTGCAGCCAGTCGAGCGGATTGCGAATCGGCTGCGGCACGGTGGATTTAGGCAGGGGAGTGTCCATAAGCGTTTACAGGGAGTGTGATCGCGTTAACAGTATGAATACATACGAGCAGAGAGGCTAGAGTTTGAAATCCTCTCCTAGGTAATGTTGCCTTACCAAAGGGTTGTTGTAGAGATCCTTAGCGGTACCAGAGGCCAAAATGCGTCCTTCGCTCATGATGTAAGCGCGATCAATAATCTGTAGAGTTTCTCGAACATTGTGGTCAGTAATCAGAATGCCGATATCGCGATCGCGTAACTGAGTGACCATCCCTTGAATTTCCTTCACGGCAATGGGGTCAACTCCCGCAAAAGGCTCATCTAAAAATAAAAACCTTGGTCCTTCCTCGCCAGCCGCGAGGGCTCTTGCCAGTTCTGTGCGCCGGCGTTCGCCACCAGACACTAAATTGCCCTGTGTCTGGGCTACCGTCTCTAAACGAAATTCTTTAAGCAGCGTATGTAACCTTGACTGGTACTTCTCTGGAGGCACGCTCGTTTGCTCCATGACCAGTAGCAGATTGTCTTGCACCGACAGATGTCGAAAAATACTGGGCTCTTGAGCTAAGTAGCCAATGCCCAAACGTGCTCGCTGATGCATGGGCAAATCGGTAATATCAATCTGATCTAGACAAACCCGACCCATATCAGGTCGTTCTAGCCCCGTGGCCATATAAAACGTTGTGGTTTTGCCAGCACCATTGGGTCCTAGCAGACCCACCACTTCACCCTGAGCAACAGACAAACTAACTTGATGGACCACCTGACGTTTGCCATAGGTCTTTGAAACGTTTTCGAGAAGGATTTTCAAGGGGTTATCTATCCAGCGGGTTTACCAAGAAGACTTGGCTCAGATTCTATCAAAGCGCCCTTCTTATGACCTAACAGCAGTGATATTAGCGATCTGTTGGCAAAATCAGCGATAACATCCTGACGATGAGTATCCAAGACCTTGCCCCGTCGGTTTTTGCTGACAGTTGCGCTGAAGCCAAGATCAGCAACTTTTAGGGCCGGTCATTGGCAAGGCTTACTTTGGCTTCAGAGTGCCCCTGAAACAACTGACGCTACAATCACCGCATCCTTTTAGTAATGGCTAGCAGCTGTCCGCGCATCCACTCCGGTAGCAGCGCTATCCTCACAGCGGGCAATGGCTGACAAAACTAGCCAAACAAAGAATTCAGACTCAATCTAACGGCGTGATTCTTAACGTCTCGTCCGGCGTGGCAGTTGCTGCGTCCTCAGTTTCATCTGCCGACTCGGCATCACTAGCGACTGGAGTGGTGGGATTATCTTGAATTAGGTATGTGGTTTCCACCTGATTATTGGGTTCTGGCAGCGCAATAAAACGCCCTTCATCCACTAGATAGGTGACTGTTTCAGCTTCTAGGCGATTCCCTTCCTGCAGTACCACTACATTGCCACTGAGGATCATCCGATTTTCTTGGCTGAAGTACTGGGCCTGGGCCGAGGTCGCCACGATATCACGGGCCGGATAGTCAATCCGCACGTTGCCTCGGGCCACAATTACCCCTGTAATGGCATTGGCCTCTTGGATGTCAGACCGAAGCGTGATAGTCCCCGTTCCAGCGGTTTGAGCTTGAGCTTGGGGCAGCATTGCAGGGGCGATCGCGAGCCATAAACCCAGCCCTCCAAGCGTGACACCAGCGAGGCAAGAACGTTGCCGACGCCCGACGTGCTTCAATAGCTCTCCCGCGACTCCCCAAACCTTGCCGACCATCGTTGCGACCCTCACATCAGTTTCTCAGACGCTTCTTTATTATTGTCAGTTCCCGTTGCGCAACCCGCATCCGTATTAATTTTTATGCAATTGTCGCGCCATCATGCCGGTTATGTACACACTTAATGACATTCAATCTGTAGCCTGGTCGGCCTCACGGTCATAGTGAATTTGCCAGTGAGGCAACGTTAGCGTTGTCTCACTACCGGCTGGGGCTTGTGAACCTTGGTTTAGGGTAGCGGCCAATAGCGTGACCTGCTCAGGGCCTAGCTGTTGAGCCGTCTCTAGCCAGGCACTGGCACAATCGAGTAAATCGGTCACATTCACACCACGATAGTGAGATTCAAAGGGCGTCAGTCGACTGATGCCTTCGCCTAGCAAAATGGCCATACCTCGCCAGTTATGGTTGCCCAGGTGATGGAGCGCCACTGCAAGCTGTAGGATTCCTTGAAAAAAAGGCTGCTCAGCGATCGAGGCGTCCATCCAAATGGCTTCTAGCGTGTCGTGACAGGCGTAATAATCGCCCTGATTAAACTGCTGAATACCCGTATGCAGTTGACAGTCGTCAGCAAGTGGCAGCTCTGGAGACATCGTTTAGGTGATAAATGAACTCAATCGTCTTCAGTATGTCGAGGATTGGGCGAATAAACTACAGATTGTTAAGCAGAGGTGGTATTCTCCACTGATGAGTGTGTGAGGAGTTGATTTTATGGTGAGCACCCCAGCGCGACCAATGAGTCGCCAGAATTTGTCAAGGCCACAGGGACTCGGTTGGCAAGCCTTGGCCTTACCTAGGACAAAGTTGTTTGGCACCGACGGCATTCGGGGGCCCGCTGGCGAGTTGCTGAATGCTCCTTTGGTCACTCAAATTGGCTATTGGGCGGGGCGAGTTTTGCAGCAGCGCTATGGTTTTCAGGGGCCGGTACTACTGGGTCAAGATTCGCGCAATTCTGGTCATATGCTGGCTTCAGCATTAGCTGCTGGTCTAACCTCAGCCGGTTTAGAAGTCTGGAATCTCGGCTTATGCCCCACAGCAGCGGTGGCAAATTTAACCCCGGCAGTGGGTGCGGTTGGCGGCATCATGATTTCAGCGAGCCATAACCCACCTCAAGATAACGGCATCAAGTTTTTTGGCCCTGAAGGCACAAAGCTGTCCACCGATGTCCAGCAGGAAATTGAGCAGGCGCTTCGGGGCGTAGACTTACCGGTGCAAACGACTAGCGCCCTTTGGGGGCAGTGGCACCAGCGTCCTGAGTTGGTCGACCAATATCTTAACTGCTTGCGGCAGCCGCTTCCTAACCTCAATCTCAATGGTCTGAAAATTGTTCTGGACATGGCTTGGGGAGCCGCTGCAGGCATTGCCATGCAAGCATTTGATAGCACTCAGGCGGAAGTAATCGGCATTCACGGATTACCTGATGGCGATCGCATCAACGTCAATTGCGGCTCAACTCATCTAGCTCCCCTCCAGACAGCCGTCCGAGAACACGGAGCGGATATCGGCTTTGCCTTTGATGGCGATGCTGACCGAGTCATGGCGGTAGATGCTCAGGGTCGGATAGTTGACGGCGACTATATTCTTTATTTTTGGGGTAAGACGCTTAAAGCAACCGAGCGGCTACCAGACAATCTAATTGTCTCGACAGTCATGGCAAATCTGGGCTTTGAGCGCGCCTGGAATGCCCTTGGCGGCTCGCTGCTGCGGACTCAGGTCGGTGATCAGCATGTGCATGCAGAAATGATTGGGCGCGGGGCCAAGCTCGGGGGCGAGCAGTCAGGCCACATTCTCTGCCATCATTACAGCCTGACGGGTGATGGCATCTTGACAGCACTCCATCTAGCCGATTTGGTGCAAAAGGTGGGCGGGTCTCTCGCAGCTTTGGTAGACCAAAGCTTTACAACCTATCCCCAGCGCTTAGAAAATGTGCGAGTTGTAGATCGCGATCGCCGTAAAAATTGGCAAGCCTGCGAAGCCGTGACGCAAGCGATTACCAAGGCAGAAGCTGACATGGGCGCTCTCGGTCGAGTATTAGTGCGGCCATCGGGCACAGAGCCCTTAATTCGGGTCATGGTTGAGGCTGAGCAACAGTCTCTGGTCGACCAGTGGACCGATTACATTGCTGATGCGGTGCGTCTGCACTTGGCAGTGTCATGACCGGTGAGCCTTCATGGCCCAGCAAGACTCTTTAGTAAGGCCGCAAAGTACGTGTGAGGTGATTGACGCGTACCTTGTTTCGTCTCAGTGATTATCGTCAGCTGAGCCAGCGCGATCGCATGCTCTCAGTTTTGGGAAGTGTAAAAAGGTGCTCTGAGCGTTGTCGTCGGACACACAGTCTAGGGCAGACAGATTAAACTAGTGGGTACTTAAGGGTACTCTTGGGCAGGCAGACTGCGCCCTACTTAAAGAGTGCGAACTACTGTCGCAAATACAAAGTTAAAGGCACGTTCCATGATAAACCGCTTGCGTCAACCCTCTACTTTGCGCCGGACTGCCAAAGTGGCAGCCTCTGGTTTGTTGACGACGACCTGGTTTGTGATGCAAAGCTTTGCGTCTTTGCCGCCAGTGTTAGCGCAAACCGAAGACGATAACGAACTCACCTATGGCGAATTTTTAGAACTTGTGGACTCGGGGCAAGTAGATCAGGTAGATATCGATCCCAATCGCAATACGGCTGAAGTCACGCTTAAAAGTGATGGTGAGGATACGCCCCCTCAAGAAGTGATTTTGTTTGAGGGAGACGCCAATAATCCAGAGCTAATTCAACGGTTGCGGGCCCAGGATGTGGATGTGGAGATTGAGCCAGAAGGCGGCGGTAACGCCTTGGCGTGGATCGCCACCAACACGCTATTAATTATGTTGTTGCTGTTTGGCCTGCTGCTGATTTTGCGACGCACCGCCAACAATTCGGGGGGGGCCATGAGCTTTGGGCGATCGCGAGCCCGTTTTCAAATGGAGGCCAAAACGGGCGTTCAATTTGATGATGTCGCTGGCATCGAAGAAGCCAAAGAAGAACTTCAGGAAGTGGTCTCTTTTCTTAAGAATCCCGAAAAATTCACTGCGATCGGGGCCAAAATACCCCGGGGGGTGATGCTGGTAGGCCCTCCCGGAACCGGCAAGACCTTGCTAGCCAAAGCGATCGCGGGTGAAGCGGCGGTACCGTTTTTCAGCATTTCCGGTTCCGAATTTGTGGAAATGTTTGTGGGAGTTGGCGCTTCCAGGGTCCGCGACCTGTTCAAAAAAGCGAAAGAAAATGCACCCTGCATTGTCTTCATTGACGAAATTGATGCTGTGGGTCGGCAACGAGGCACTGGCATTGGGGGCGGCAACGATGAGCGAGAGCAAACATTAAATCAATTGCTGACCGAGATGGATGGTTTTGAAGGTAACAGTGGCGTTATCGTCATTGCGGCCACCAACCGGGTAGATGTGCTCGATATGGCACTCATGCGGCCTGGTCGGTTTGACCGGCAAGTAATGGTGGATTTGCCGACCTATGGTGGTCGTTTGGAAATTTTGAAAGTCCATGCCCGCAACAAAAAAATGGCCGATGAGGTCTCCATGGAGGCCGTGGCTCGCCGGACCCCAGGATTTTCGGGTGCGGAGTTGGCTAACTTGTTGAATGAAGCGGCCATTCTGACAGCCCGTCGCCGTAAAGAAGCCATCACCATGGAGGATATCGAGGACGCGATTGATCGCCTCACGATTGGCCTTAGCCTGACGCCCCTGCTCGATAGCAACCGCAAAAAAATGACCGCCTATCACGAAGTGGGGCATGCCTTGTTAACCACGCTGTTAGAGCATGCAGACGCCTTGAACAAGGTCACCATTATTCCTCGCTCGGGGGGGGTTGAGGGCTTTACGCAATCTCTCCCTGATGAAGATGTAATTGATAGCGGCCTTTACACTCGCAACTGGCTGTTAGATCGAATTACGGTAGCGCTAGGCGGAATGGCGGCTGAGGCCGAAGTGTTTGGCGATTTGGAAGTCAGCACGGGTGCTGGGGGCGACATTAAACAAGTCACGAGCATGGCCCGCCAAATGGTGACGCTGTACGGCATGTCAGACTTAGGGCCAGTAGCGTTAGAAAATATGAGCAATGAAGTCTTTTTGGGGCGCAACATGATGCCACAAACGGAATATTCCGAAGGCTGCCAAGATTGACAAACAGGTACGGGCGATCGCTCAGCAAGCCTATGGCCGGGCTCGCAACCTACTGAACGAAAACCGGCAACTTATCGACTATCTAGTAGATCGATTGCTAGAAGTTGAAACGATGGAAGGCGATGAGTTTCGGCGCATTGTAGAGCAGCACACAAACATTCCTGAACAGCAGGCCCAGCAACCTCCGGCCGCGGTTTAGCCAGGTTCTTGTAAAGGGCTCAAATGCAGCTTGCGTAAGTCCTGAATGTATCTATTGGCGATCGCCCGGTTGAGGTGGTCTAATTGCCTTGGCAGCACCGATGCCCACGCCTAAACTCGCTAAGCCCAGCAAGGGACTGCTCAACCAATAAGCAAGATCTGGGATCAGTCCTGGACGGTCTATCAAGCTGGCTATATCTAACTCGTAGGCTGAAAACGTCGTGTAAGACCCTAAAAAACCTGTGGTTAGCATCAGCCACACTTCGGGTCGAACGGGCCAACGGTAGGTAGCCAAGGTCGTTAGCAAACCCAATAAAAAACAGCCGCTGAGGTTGACCCCCAAGGTGCCCCAAGGGAATGTGGCTCCGAAAGCCTGAGTGACTTCCTGGATTAGATAATGACGGCAGAGCGCCCCGGCGATCGCCCCCAAACTAACTGCGATCGTGGCCCGTAGCTGGGCATTTTCAAACATTGGTGCCGGGCCTCAGGAGCTTGAATTTAACTGCCGCAAAAGTCCCCTTAATCCCCCCAATCTAGGGAATGTTGAAGCCGATTTCCTCAGATTTGGGGAGGCAGAGGCCAAAATCGAATTCAACTGCGTAAGTTCTGTTACGTAAGTTCTGTTGCGTAAGTTCTGTTGAATTTATTGTGTGAGAGCTCTGATAAACTGGCCGAGTTCAGCAAAGAGACCGCCTTTTTTAGGACGATTGGCCGGTGAGCTGGAGCCATTATCGTCTTCATCCGTTTCATCTTCGAAAAGATTAGCGATCGCCTCGGCCGACGGCTAGGTGGCAAACTCGCCCAGCAGCTCGTAATCATCGTCTGCCGTTTCACCCCAGACTTGCCAAGGCCCCGGATAGATGCGGAGCAGCGTGGCCCCCTCCAAGGGCTGCAGGTAGTAAGCCGTTTCTAAGGTGCTGAGAAAGCGATCGCGCAGTTGGCGAGCGGCATAACCGATACCCACCACGGCAATATCTTCCAATTTCGGATTCAGCATGACGACATATTTACCCGTCGCTTCATTGCATAAAGCTTCGACATCATTCACTTCGACGGCCGAGGGTTCAATGATGAGGCAAGCTTCGTCGTCGGGTTCTAAACGCCCTTTAAATTCATTAATGCCACGGATACTGAAGTCCGGATTATTCCAGTCGCGCCGAGCGAGGGCAGCCGCCCCAGCATCAGGAAAGAACATCTTAAAGGGCAACTCTAGCTCTTTCAGCAGCGGATAGAACTGCTCAGCGATCGGCATGGCCTTGAGTTCAGGAATGTTGAAATCGACCACAATGCGGGGCAACCCGGCTTGAATGGCAGCTCGAGTCGCCTCTTTAGCCTGATCAACGGCGGTTTCGATACTGCGGGGCACTCCAGTCATAGCGTCGTATTAGGAAACGTTAGCAGGGGTCAATCGCGGTAGCGTGCGATCAAAGATTTGACACAAAACCATCGCCGTCCAGTCCACATCGGCCAGCGTGGTGTGACGTCCAACCGTCAAGCGAATGCCGCATAGGGCATGGCGATCGCGATAGCCCATCGCCTGCAAAATCAGGCTGGGACTTAGCTTACCACTATGACAAGCAGAGCCAGCGCTGATGCCAATACCCGCAAGGTTCATCTGGCGGACGAGGGTTTTGCCGCTGACGGTGTCGCCATCGGCAGCGGTGACACAAAAACTGGCATGGTGCGGCAGGCGATCGCGCGGATGCCCCGTAATCTCCAGTCCTGGGACGTCTGCCAATTGACGAAAGAGACGATCGCGGAGCTGAATAAGGCGTACCGTTTCGGACGGCATTTCCGCTGCGGCCAATTCAGCCGCCACACCAAATCCGGCCAGGTTGGCCACCGCTTGAGTGCCCGAGCGGTAGCCCCGCTCTTGCCCCCCACCGCCGAGT
>ERZ1740058.1028-NODE-1028-length-15492-cov-8.396256_pt1 | contig 15492 bp, 12 predicted proteins | sample MGYA00581745_ERZ1740058 | MGnify/ENA primary metagenome ERZ1740058 (study PRJEB43018, sample SAMN04849742) | marine metagenome | isolation source: floating plastic debris | place: Pacific Ocean | collected 2008-08-30 | study: EMG produced TPA metagenomics... | reverse complement strand
TGGTTAGAGCAGCGGAATCATAATCCGCGTGTCGGGGGTTCAAGTCCCTCCTCCGCTACCACCTCACTTGTCAAAGCTATGACCAACCCAAAGACCGCACGAGGCCCCGCTTCATTGAGGACGTTGCCTCCTTCTCAAACTATGGTCGGTCGCGTGGACGCTAGATTTGCCGGAGCAACCACAGGCGTCTCTCGCTGGGCGATGCGTTTTGACGGTGCATCGGGACGACCCAGCAGTGCGGCCCGCCAGCGCCGGCACGGTTGCGCGGGGCGACACCGCGCGCGGTGGGCGCGACCCTCGTGAGCCAAAGCGGCGACCTCGCAGAACGGTGGCTGTGACATCACCGAGAGCGGCGCTGCCTCCTCAACGATCATGGGCGGGTCAACTGGCGAAGGCCGGCTATCTCACACCGCCCCATCGCGGAAGGGCGCGGCGGTATCGCTGGCAAGGAATGCTTGTAGTGGCACATCTTCCTGCTTGAGAAAGCCCTTTTGAGGCAGCGCACCGTCCCTTGTCATGGCGATAATCGTGGCCACGGAGGACGCCGTCGTCCAAGCGATGGCGGTGCGGGTGCGCCCCGCAACGCGTGTTGGCCGGTAGGCGCGCACGAATTCCCTGCGCTGCAGCCGGTCTTCAATCGTTCCTTCGGCCGCCGCATGAACGTAGACCACATCGTTATCGATGGGCGGCTTGGCGTTCACCAAGATTTCGCCCGCCTCCCGTCTGCGGTCCCGCATCAAAAGCTCGTGGAAGAAGAAGTTCATCATCGCCACATGCCCCGGATAACGCATCGTCTTGTAGTCCATGTCCGGAACACGACCATGGTACGTCTCGCACATGGTGCCGAGGCCACCCGATGTGGTGAAGGCCTCCAGCTCAACCCCACCGATGTAGATCTTCTCGATCCACTCCATGGCGGAGACCATCTTGATCTCGCCGCCTTCCAATACTTCGCAATCGTTGAGGTATTCGTTGACCACCCCTTCGGGCGACCAGTTGAAGGCATAGCCCAACAGGCCGTTCGGGTGCTGCGGCAGAGCGCCAACGCGCATACGGCAGGATCGGCAGGTATCGACCTGCCCAATAAGGTCGGCGCCAACAATCCCGATAAACCCCGGCGCAAGGCCACATTGCGGCGCCATCAAGCCCTTGGATGTGCGGGCGAGCGTTTGAATATGCCGCGTCGTCGGCACGTCCTCGGTGAGGTCGAAATAGTGGATACCCGCAGCGTGGGCGGCGTCCGCCACGGCCATGTTGAGGTGAAACGGCAAGCACGACAAAACCGCATCCACAGACGCGAGAGCGTCGGCCAGCACACTCGAGCCAGACAGATCAAGCTTGCGCGTCTCAAAGGCTTTCTCGGGCTGCGGCGCCGCATCGTATCCCACAACGGTAAAGCCGCTCGCCACCAAAAGCTCGGCGGCCAAGTCACCGACCTTGCCAAGGCCCAGAACTGCGATCGTCTTCACAGCGTCTCCAAACGGTGAGGGGTTCGGCCCGCCATCATCGGTCCAGTAGCGCCGACGGTAACCAGAGCACCAGTTGCGGGAACATCGTAATCAGCACCACGCCAACCACCATGAGGCAGAACATCGGAAACGCGGCCCGCGCGATGAACCCAAGGTCCCGCCCCGTCATGCTTTGCATCAGGAACAAGTTGAACCCGACCGGCGGCGTGATCATCGCCATCTCAGCCACCAAAACAACGAAGATGCCGAACCATATCATGTCGATCCCGGCGCCCCGCACCAGCGGCTCGATCACCGCCATGGTGAGGACGATGGACGAGATGCCGTCCAAGAAGAAACCCAGTACGATGTAGAAGAGCGTCAGCGCGGCGATCAGCATCCATGGCGACAGCTCCATTGCGCCGATCCATTCCGCCAGCGCGCGCGGCAGGCCCGTAAATCCCATGGCCAGCGTCAAAAATGCCGATCCCGCGACGAGAAGCATGATCATGGACGTGGTTTTGACCGCACCCATAAGGCCATCGATGAAGCTCTCGCGGGTGAGCGAGCGCTCAGCGGCCGATAACCCAAGCGCCCCCAAAACACCCAGGACCGCCGCCTCGGTGGGTGAGGCAACGCCGGTATAGATCGACCCGATCACGACCAGAATGAGCAGCGCGAGCGGTGCAAGATGCCGCAGGCCAACGAGCTTCTCGGTGAACGATGCCCGCGGTTCGCGCAGCCGCCGGCCATCCTCCGTGACGAGCCCCCACACGGTGATGAAGACGATGAACAACAACGCCAGCATCAGCCCCGGAATGATGCCCGCCATAAAAAGGCGCGTGATGGAGACCTGCGCGGTGACCCCATAGACGATCATGATAATCGACGGCGGGATGAGGAGCCCGAGCGTCGAGGCGCCCGCCAGAGTGCCGTAGGCAATGCGGTCGGGATAGTTGCGGCGTTTCAGCTCCGGCACTGTGATCTTACCGATGGTCGCAAGCGTCGCCGCCGAGGAGCCGGAGATCGCCGCAAAGGTCGCGCAGCCTACAATGTTGATGTGCACCATACCGCCGGGAAGCGCCCGCATCAGCGGCGCCAGCCCCTTGAAGAGGCCGTCGGAGAGGCGGGAGCGAATAAGGATCTCGCCCATCCAGATGAAGAGCGGCAGCGACGCGAGACCCCAACTGTCACTGGCCGACCACACCGTCGTCGCCAGCGCATCCCCCACCGGGCGGGATGTGAAGAGCGTCATTGCCAGCAGCCCGACCCCCATTAGGGCAAAGCCGATCCAAAAGCCGACCGCGAGCAGCCCAAACAGGGCCACAACCATCGCACCGGCCAGGACAAGCTCCCCCATCGGTCAGTCCCATCCGCCGGATGTGCCGGTGGGCTGCACGCCAAGGTCCCTCTGCAGCAACGCCCGCAGGCTCGCCAACACGGTAATCAGTGCGAAAAAGAAGAACCCAACCGTAAATGGCAACTGCGGCAAGTAGATGAGCAGTTCATCCGACCCATCGCTTCGGTCCTGGAAGTCGTAAGACAACATCGTCATCGTGACGAGGTAGTAGGCCAGGTAGGACGCAAGGGTTGCCGAGGTGAGCAGTAAGACGAGCTCCCAGGCGTATCGCACCCGGCCGCGAAATCGGTCCAGCAACAGGCTCACCCGGATGTGGCCCTGGTGCGCGAACGTGTAGGCCATGCCAAACGCGCTCGCGATGGCGAGGCAATAGCCAGCATAGTTGGTGAGGCCGGGCACATAGACGCCAACCATGCGGCTGATGATGCTGCCGAGCACGAAGCCCGCCAACACGACAATGGCGAGCGCGGCAACAAGGCCGCAAAACCCAGCGACTATCGCGATTGCGCGGTCCAAGATGCGCACCATCACCACCCCCTAAATGTGCTGTCCCCGGGCGACGTGGTGCCGCCCGGAGCGCACCTCAGTTGGACGCCTGGTAAGCGTCCAAGGCGGCGGCGCCAGCGTCACCCGCCTCAGCCTTCCACTCCTCGGCCATCGTGGCGCCGATCTCTGCGAACGAGGCCGCGAGCGCTTCAGACGGCGACGCAACGGTCATCCCGTTCTCAGCCATGGTCGCGTTGTAGCTTTCGGTGATCTCCCGCGCCGCATCCCAAACATTGGCCTCAGCGGTCGCTGCCGCATCCAACACAACCTGCTGTGTTGCTTCGTCGAGCCCGTTCCAGGCGTCCATGTTGACCAGAACAGCGCTCTTCGGAAGCCAACCGTTCACCGTGTAGAAGTGGTCCACGAAGTCCCACATCTTTTGAAACACACCGATGGCACCAGAACCCATCATCGCGTCGGCAACGCCGGTGGAGAACGCCTGGCTGATCTCCGTCGCTTCGGTTTGGGCCGGCACCGCCCCCATCAACTGGGCGAGCCGCGCGCTGTTCGCGTCGGCCACGCGGAAGCGCACGCCGTCCATATCGTCAATAGTCTCCACCGGGTCGCGCGCAAACAAACCCTGGGGCGGCCACACGGGCATGTAAAGAAGCTTCAGCCCGCGCTCTTCCAAAGCCGCTTCAATGGCCGGCCGCGAAGCATCGTAAAGCGCCTTGGCCGCATCGAAGTCCGTGGCAACGAACGGCACAACATCCAGCCCAAAGATCGGGTCCTCACTGGCGTGCGCACCCATGTAGCGCCCCGCGATGGGGACTTGGCCGGAGCGCACCGCGCGCAAGATTTCGCCGCCCGAATATAGTGAACCGCCCGGATGCACGACAATCTCAAGCGCGCCGCCGGACTTCTCATTCACCTCCTCCGCGAACGCCGCGTAGGACTTCGACACATAGTTGCCTGCCCCGTAGGCCGACGGCATGTCCCACGTCTCCTGGGCAAACGCGTGTCCTGCGACCAGTGTACCCGCGATCAGAAACGGTAAGCTCAACGTCTTCATATGTGTCTCCATTCAATCGACCACCTTTAGGTCGCGTGGATAGTGTGTAAGGACTTCACATCCGCCCGCGGTAACGCAGACGCTATCAGAAATCGCCATCCCAAAATCTTCACGAAAGATCGTCGGAATAACGTGGAAGGTCATGTTTTCTTGCAGAACAAGAGGGTCATCAGGCCGGATGGCGTAGATGTGCCCCTCAGACCAGTTCGGTGGGAAACCGATACCGATCCCGTAGGCCGCCCGACTTTTGAAATACTTGCCATAGCCGCGCTGGGCGATGCGCTCGCGGCAGATGTGGTCGACGGCGCCAGCGCTCACGCCGGGCTGGATGGCCTCGGTCGCGGTCTCCAGCATTTCAATCAGCGCATCGGCCGTCGCCTTTTGCTCGTCCGTCGGGCGTCCAACCACAGCGCTGCGGCTCATCATGACGTGGTAGCGGTCGATGGCCGCAGCGCCTTCAATCAAGACGACGTCGCCGCGCTCGATGGTCTTGCGACGCCACAGCGCAAAGCACAGCGCCGACCGGGCGCCGCTCACCACCATCGGCGGATGCCCGATGTATTCGCTACCCGCCGCAATGCATCCGGCGTGCAGCGCGGCCGCGACATCATTGTCGGTGCGGCCTGGCGCGATCGCGTTCAGCGCATCGTCCATCCCGCGTTCCACCGCCCGCGCAGCCTGGCGCATTCGGTCAAGTTCAGCAGCGGACTTAATGCGCCGCCCTTCCTCAATGGGCGCAGTGTAGGGGACAAGCGTCGTCCCCACCCGCTCTGTCAGCGCAAAGTAATCCGCAACGGAAAGGTATCGCGAGGACGGTTCAAACCCGACCCGCGCCATCCCTAGGGCGTCGACGGCGGACGCCAGAACGGCCATCGGCTCATCCGTGTCGTGGATCGGCACGACGCGCTCAATGGTCGGCAGTGCCAGCGCAAGGTCCCGGTTCACCACCCGCGTGATGAGGGCGGGCCGAGCTTTAAGCGTCACCAGCATCGCCTGAAAGGTGAAATAGCCGATGGTCTGGTACCCGGTGAGCCAGAACATGTTCTCCGGGTCGAAAATCAGCGCCGCGCCCAACCCCGAGCGCTCCATGTGCTCGCGAACACCATCGAGCCGGGCGCCATAGACGGAGCGGTCGAACGCCAGTTCGTCAGGCCAGATGCGGCGCTGATCGCTCTCGCGCGCCAACGCCACGTCGGCCGAAGGGATGTCGCTGCTCATCTTTCGAGCTTGCACAAATGTCGGCCATTCATTCAATTCGTATTCGTTGGCACTGCACCCCAGAAAAGTTATGACCCCGCGGCAGATCGAAGTGTTTCAGGCAGTGATGTTGAGCGGCTCCATCACCGCGGCCGCCGCACGGCTCAACGTCAGCCAACCCTCGATCAGCAAGCAGATCCAGCTTCTGGAGGGCTCGGCGGGGTTCACGCTGTTCCGGCGCTCGGGCAACCGCGTCCTCCCAACCTACGAAGCCGAACAGCTCTTCGAACGGGTGAAGCTGGTCTACGCCGGGCTTGATGATGTGCGCCGGTTTGCACAGGCGATCCGGGACAACCGCACCGGGACGGGCGGCTCGCTCACCATCGCCGCGATGCCGCTCCTAGCCCAGTACTGGCTGCCCCCGCTCGTCGCGCGCCTCGCCGCGACGGCTGGGCTGTCGTTCTCGCTGCCGGTGCGCAGTACAGATTGGATCCTACGCGCCGCTGCCGCGGGACGCATCGACATCGGCCTTTGCCTAGCGCGGGCCACATCCCCCGGCACCCGAACGACCCCGCTGATGGAGCTCCCTTTTGCCTGCGTCATGCGCGACGATCACCCGCTGATCGACCGGCCCACCATCGGCCTAGGCGACCTGGAGAACGAACAGGTGGTCGAGCTCAACAGCTTCGACGACACCACCCCCGAGGACCCCCTGCCAAAGGTGGAACGATCCGGCCCATCGATCAGCGTATTCACCACAGCCGCAGCGTGCGAGATCGTGATGGCCGGTTTTGGTGTCGCGATTGTCGATGCGGTGACGGCAAGGGCGTTCGCCCGCTCCGGGCTCCAACACCGCCGCGTCACAGACGTTCCCCCGCTCCAGCTCGCCCTCGTCCAGCCCGAGCGCCCCTCCCCAACCCGCTTCGCCGATGCGGTCTGCCAAGACCTGTTCGCCCTCGCCCGCGATACCGAGCAGCTCACCAACGGCCTGTCGTCATAAGATGTCTGGCGCACCCGAGGGCCAGGCCACGCCGGACTACGCGGCAAGCGCGCTCACATCAGCGCTCGCGATCACCCCGGTATCGGAGACGGTCACAAAGACGCGCGTCCGATCCGGCCCGGCAAACGCAAGGTTCGTCGTCGTCCGCCCCAGATGGCGGCAATCAACCATCCCGATCTCATCGCCGTCAGGGCTGAAGACAAACACTGCCCCACGGCTCGCGTGGCAGACGTAAAGATTGCCGTGACTGTCGAGCGCCATGCCGTCCGGTCCGCTATTGCCCGCCGGAAGCCGCGCAAACAGCTGAACCTTCGACGTCCCCGAGGCAAACAGCGGCAATCGCCAAACTTCGCACGCCCGGGTCATGGCGACGAAGAGCACGCTATCGTTGGCAGCTGTGACGAGACCGTTCGGGCTAGGGCCGTTCGAAAGCAGCACGTCGAGCTGGCCTGTCGACACGTCCGCTCGATAGACGCGCCCTGTTGAATCGTGAAGCCCTGTCTGCCCCTGGTCGGTGAAGTACAACGTGCCGTCGCCCGCGAACCACAGGTCGTTGCAGCCCTTAAACCCTTCGCTGCGGTGGGTCTCGAAGACCGGCTCAGGCACGCTGCTTCCAGCCCTCAGACGCAAAATCCCGCGCTTATAGTCGGCGATATAAAGGTGCCCATCGCTTTGCCAGCGCATTCCGTTCGGCCAGCCATCATAGTCCGCGACGAGCGACCAATCTCCGTCCGCGCTGATGCGAAAGATGCGGCCGTGAGGGATGTCGGTGACAAAGAGTGCGCCGTCCGGAGGAAAGGTCGGCCCTTCCAGAAAACTGTCGAGCTTTGCGCCAGGCTTGTTGGCATCGATCCAGGCCGACCGCCGCTCCTTGTCTCGGAACCGCTCAGGCAGCGACGTAAACCCCTCCGCGCTGACAACGATATCCGTGAACGCCATGGCGGCTACGTGCTCGCAGCGCGCAGGCGCTGGTGCGCAAGGATGCGCTCACCAAGCAGGGCGAGCACAATGGCGGTAGCGGCGAGCTGGACGAGCGCCGCCGGATAAATCGCGACAACAGAGCCAAAGGCCAATGCGATCCGGTGCAGCGGCGAAAGACGGGTGAAGAAATGCCCAATGTGTGCGGCGTTGAACGCGATGATGACCACGATGAGGCTAGCGAGCGTCAGCACCGTAGCGGGGAGCGTCGCGAGTGTCACCGAATCCAAAAACACCTCGGGGTGATAGATCCAAATCACCGGCAACGCGAAGCCAACGGCGCACAACCGAAGCGCATTGCCAGCAATCGCTACGGGGTTCTCCCGCGCAATCGCGGCGGCGGCAAAGACGGCGAGCGCCACCGGCGGCGTGATCGCCGACAGCACGGCGTAGTAAAACACGAAGAAGTGCGTCTGCAGCTGGCTCACGCCAAGCTCGATGAGCGATGGCCCGGCAACAAACACAACCATCAGGTAGGATGCGGCCGTAGGGAGTCCCATCCCTAAGATAATGGAACACACTGCGGCGAGGAGCAACGCCAGGAGAAGGTGGCTGTCGCCCATCGACACGATCGCTTGGTTGAGCTTGATGCCAAGTCCCGTGGAGGTGATCGCCCCGATGATGACACCGATTGCGGCGCACGCGATGAGTACGGAGAGCCCATCACGCCCCCCATCGACAAGCAGCGTGCGCGCTGTTCTGAGGCCAAACCGCGTCGCCGGAAGAACCAGCGCAACGGCCACTACAACCCCCGCGGCCGCAAGCCCGCAGAACGTGGGGGAGTAGCCGGAGAACAACATGATGAGCAGCGTCGAGAAGCCGGCTCCGAGGACAATCGACTGCGAGGTCCTCGCCGACGTCCACGTGACAGCCGACGACTTATCGTCTGGCGAGCTGCCACGGCGCTGGGCCTCCAGGACGGCCGCAGTGGACAGCGAAAAGATGAAAAGGAACGCGGGGACGATCGCCACCAGCATGATCGTCGCGTAGGGGATGCCGGTCACTTCCGACATGATGAACGCGCCGACCCCCATGATCGGCGGCATGATCTGACCGACGCAGGACGCGGTCGCCTCAACGCCCCCAGCAAAGCGCGCCGAAAAGCCCGAGCGCACCATCATCGGGATCGTCAGAACACCGGTGGACGACACGTTCGCGGGCGCCGAGCCGTTCACCGACCCAAACAGCGTGGAGGCGAAAATCGCACCCTGCGCCGGCCCAGAGCGCATCCCCCGCGTCGCCCGCAACGCGATAAAGTTGAAGAAGTCCCCAGCACCCGACACGCGGATCGCCGCGCCCAAAATCACAAACGCGAGCACCACGTCGACGCCCGCCCCAAGCGCAATCCCAAAGATGCCCTGGTAGCTATAGGCCACCTCCAACGCGTTGGAGATCGGCATCGGCCGGTGCTGAAGGATCCCCGGCATCAAATGCCCGTAGGCCATGTAAAGGAACGCCGCCGCAACGATCCCCACAAGGATCCAGCCTTCCACACGGCGTGCCGCTTCTGTCACGACTATCGTGCCAATCGCATAGCACAGAAGGTCCCACTGGTTGGGGATGCCTTCACGGAAGGCCGCGATATCGTAGTAGTTTTGAAGGTAGTAGAGGCCCGTCCCGACGGCGCCGAGGACCAGCAACAGGCTGAGCAGCGCATCGGGCACGGTCACGACACCACCGCGTGCGAGTGGCCCCGGCTTCAGCAGGAACACCGCCACAAGACCCAGCGTCAGAACTGTCGCGTACTGCGCTTCGGCCGGATACTTGCCGAATAAGGTGGTGAAGATGATGAACAGCGCGATGGCCGCGCACGCAGCCTCACCGGCCGCGGTGAACGTCGCACGCAGCACCTTGAGGGGCACTGCGGGCGACGGGATTTGGGCTTCGCTCACGCGTCGTGATTCCTTCGGATAAAGGCCGGAGGGCGGACGCGGCGGCGCCTTAGTTCATTAGGCCCGTCTCGCGATAGTAGCGCGCCGCACCGGGGTGAATGTCAGCCGACATCGCATCCAGCGCCGCCTTCTTGGTGATCAGCGCCAGCGCAGGGCTCATGTTGTTGATGGTCTCAATGTTGTCCCAGAAGGTTTTGACGAGCTCATAGGCCGTCTCTTCTGGCATATCGTTGCGCACCACCATCATGAACGGGAACGTCCAAAAGTAAGCCGGACCATCGACCTTCACGCGCCCTTCATAAGCAGCGTTCAGCACGTCGGCGGGGACCTCCTGGAAGGTGTAAAAGTCACCGTTGGTTATCGACTTGCGGAACTCGGCAAGCTTCGCCGGATCGGGCGACACAAAACGCAGATCCATCTGGCGCGAGGCGTTATCGACAGCCGCATGGGGAACGCCGCCCCAAACGAGCGTCGCATCCATCGTGCCGTTTGCCATCTGCTCCATTGCCGGCTGGTACTTGAGGTACTGGCCGTCAGCATCGCCGGCTTCAAGATCAACCCCGTGAACGCCGAAGAGCGCGGTGGTCACCCTGCCAGCGTTGCCGCCCGGGCGGCCGATGGCCAGGGTCTTGCCCTCAAAATCAGGGATCGACGTCACGTCGCTGTCGACGCGGGCGACGTATTGAGCGGCACTCGTCGTAATGGCAAACAGCGCGCTCATGTCCGCATATTTTTCGACGAGCGCCTCGGGGTCCTCCGTGAACTTGCCACCGCGCTGGGTGGCATCGCTGTAGTGCGGCGCTCCGATCGCGACAATGTCGGCCCTGCCCTGGGCGACCTGGCGAAGCCCCTTCACGGAGCCGTTGTCCACCACGGTGAGGCTGATGTCGGACCCGGCATCTTTCAGAAGGTTCGACCACGCTACCGCCATTTGGTAGTCCTGCGTTGTCGGGCCGACGGCGCTAAAGATCACCTCCTCGGCCGCGGCAGTGCCCATCACGCCGAAGCTGGCGGGCAATGCAATCAGAACTGTAGCAAAGAACTTCCGCATGATGTCCTCCTCATGCCGTCTGCTGGCCGGCATAGCGTTTCCGTTCGTTGGGTGCCGCCAGTTGTGTTCTATCAGGCGGAACGAGGTTCTATGTTATCGGTGGGTGCGAGGCGAAGTAAAGTGAAAACACCAAATCCTGCCGTGCCGGCATGCGGCCCGGAGCGTGCGCAGTGAGCGAAAAGGGCGTTGCCGCGGTTGATCGCGCGTTGTCGATCCTGGAGTGTTTCGGCACCGATCAGGACAGCCTCTCCCTCAAGGAGCTGGCCGATGGAACTGGGCTCTACAAGAGCACCATCCTGCGCCTGTGCGTGTCGCTGGAGGCGTTCGGCTACATCCGCCGGCGCGATGACGGCCGCTACCAGCTTGGCCCGACGCTCTGGCGGCTTGGCACGCGATACCGCAACCAGTTCGACATCGCCGGCCACATCCGCCCCGTCCTCAAGGACCTCGCCGCAGTGACCGGTGAGAGCGCCTCCTACTATGTGCGCGACGGAGACGCCCGCATCTGCCTCTTGCGACAAAACTCGACCCAGGCGATCCGCCACCACCTCGACGAAGGAACACGCCTTCCCCTCACGCACGGCGCCGCAACCCATCTGATCCGCGCCTTCACCGAAGCCGCAGCGCCGGACGGAGCCGACATTCGCACCCGCGGCTACGCGGTGTCGCTCGGCGAACGCGATCCGGACACGGCGTCCATCGCCGTCCCAGTGTTTGGCGGCACAGGCGACTTTCTGGGCGCGCTCGTCATCTCAGGCCTGCGCAGCCGCTTCGACGAGGCCGCCCGCACCGAGGCCATCGCCCTCGCACAGCGCGCCGCAGCAACACTGTCGCAGAACATCGCGGTCTAACCGCTCACTCCGCAGCGGAGCGGGCTATGACGCCCCCAAGCACCCCGTCATCGACCATGTGCGCAATATCGGCGTCCGAAAGCCCAGCCTCGCGCGCAACCTCGACCGAATGGGCACCCACCGCAGGGATCGGCCGACGTACAGCCGTGCGGCGACCATTCAGCGTCAGCGGCAGCCCCGGCACCTTCGTCACCGCGCCGTCCGGCATCTCCACATCGAGAAGCCCGCCCGATGTGTTCAGATGCGGATCATCATAAAGGTCTTCAGGCTTGCAGATCGGCGCAAAAGGAAGCCCAAGTTCCGCACAGCGGTCCATGAGCGTGCCATGGGCCATCGCCCCAAAGAGCGCGCGGATCTCGGGCAAGAACCGATCCCGCGCGTGACAGCGCTGCGGGTTTGTGGCGAGCTCCGGATCATCGCGCAAATGACCCAGCCCAAACGCGTCGCAAAACCGCCGCCACTGGGTATCCGACACAACGCCCACGAAAACCTGCTCGCCATCCGCACAGTCAAAAACATCATAGATCGCCCAGGCCGAGAGCCGCGCCGGCATCGGATTAGCGGCCCTCCCGGTCACGGCAAACTGGACCATGTGCTGCCCACACAAGAACGTGCAGTTCTCAAAGAGCGACGAGACCACCTCAGCGCCCTCCCCGGTCGCATCCCGGCGGCGAAGCGCAGCCAGAATCCCAATCACGCCAAACATCCCGCCCATGACGTCATTGACCGAGGCCCCAGCGCGAAGCGGCTGCCCCGGCGGCCCCGTCATGTAGGCAAGCCCCGCCATCATCTGCACGACTTCATCAAGTGCCGTGCGCGTATCGTAAGGCCCCGGCAAAAACCCCTTTGCGGAATAGTAAACCAGACCCGGGTTGGTCGCCCGCAGCGCCTCATAGCCAAGGCCGAGCGCCTCAAGCCCACCTGGCCGAAAATTTTCGATGAGCACATCGGCATCATCGATGAGCCTGCGCACAAAGCGCAGTCCCGCCGGGCTCTTCACGTCCACCGCAACGGAGCGCTTGTTGCGGTTGTAGGTTGGAAAAAAGCCCGCCCCTGACCCCGTCAGCGTGCGTGTCTTATCGCCACCGTCCGCCGGCTCGATCTTGATGACATCAGCGCCGAGGTCAGCAAGGATCAGCCCGCAGGTCGGCCCCATCACCATGTGGCTGAACTCGATGACGCGGACCCCAGCAAGGGGAAGGTCTGCGCCAGTTTCACCACCCTTTGTGGCCTTCGTGGTGTGCGCCATGCTCGCTCTCCGCGTTCGATCCCGACGTGCATCACGACGGTTTTTTAGAACTCGGTTTTGCACAACAGAATGCGAAGTGCTAGAGCAACGTCAGTCTGACTGTGAACAGTCAGACTGACAGAAGTTGCTCGCGACTCTAAAGAGCGAGCCGTTGTCTTCGATCTGACTGGTCTGCAGTCAGATCGAAACGGCTCTAGTGCAGACGCCGGCCAACCGAGGGAGCGAGAGATGGCGGCACACAACGAGCCTGATGTCCTCATCAGCGAGGTGGGGCCGCGCGATGGCCTCCAGATGGCCCGTTCGGTCATGTCGACGGCCAACAAAAAACGCTGGATTCGTGAGGCGTATGACGCGGGCGTGCGCGAAATCGAAGTCTGCTCCTTCGTTCCACCAAAGCTTGTCCCGGGGATGGCCGACGCGGCGGAGATCACGTCCTACGCCGCCACACTCGAAGGCCTCACCGTTGCCGTCCTCGCACCCAACCTGAAGGGCGCCCAAAACGCCATCGCGGCGGGCGCGCATAAAATCACGGTGCCGGTGTCAGTCAGCGAGGCCCACAACCGCGCCAACCTCAACAAAGCCCGCACCGACAGCGTCGCGGACATTGGCCGCATCTGCGCACTGCGCGATAGCCTTCCCACGGGCGAGCGGCCCGTCATTGAAGGCGGCCTCTCCACAGTCTGGGGCTGCACCATGGAAGGGGCTGTCAGCGAAGACGAGGTCCTGCGCCTGTGCACCGCGCTCGTGGAGGCCGGTGTCGACGAGGTTGGGCTCGCCGACACAACAGGCATGGCGGACCCCGCCGGCATCAGACGCGTGTTCCGCGCCGCAGAGGCGGAGATCGGGCGCGCGCGGCTTGCCGGCGCGCGCCTTCACAACCCACGCGGTCTCGGCCTCGCCAACGCCCTCGCCGCGCTCGATGTGGGCGTGACGACGTTCGACAGCTCCCTTGCCGGTCTCGGCGGCTGCCCTTTCGCCCCCGGCGCCTCGGGCAACATCGTGACCGAGGACCTTGTCTACATGTTTGAAGAAATGGGCCTCAAAACCGGCATCGACATCAACCGCCTCATCAAGATCCGCAGCATCTTGAAGGAGGGCCTCCCCGACGAGCCGCTGTACGGGTTCATCGCCGAAGTGGGGCCTGGAAAGGGCGGCCTCACCCTCGACCGCGTCGCCGCCGCATAGGCCGAGCCGGTCGATTAGAGCCTTTCTCGGGCCCTTGCTCAGGCCGCGAGGGGGACGTGCCCCTCCTCGACCCATGTGAGGCCCGGCCGATAGCGCCCCGCCACCCGACCGTCCTCCAGCGCAAGCAGATGAAGCCAGCCATTGTCAAACAAGGCCCGGACCTCTGGATGCCGCTCCAGGACGTCCGTGATGGCGTCCATCGGCGCTTCAAGCATCACAGAAAGGCGCAGCGGCTCGTGCATAAGCTCCACACCGTCGTGGATCGTCTGCCATGGAAGGCCCGGCCTTAGAATGCCGCCATTCCCCTGCACAACGCCGATCCCGCCGACCACATTGTGGATCAGCTTGTTGCCTCCGCCAAACGCGTCAGGCGCCACCGAGGATCCATAGTACTGGAGGTTAATCCAACTCGCGACGACAACGGGCGCTGTGATGATTAGCTCCAGCGTCTCAAAGTTCGCGTCATCCTTCCAACTATAGTTGTGCAGGAATGTCCGGCCCTGAAGGTCCGCCCCTGCCGTCACACCGCGCGGCGCCGCGATGAAGGCCGCGCAACCGGCTAGGCCCCACTCCGGGCGTACTTCGGCCCAGTTGAGCGCCCGCGCGGCAACCGTCCCGGCCGTCGCCCCGGGCAACCGCGAGGCACGCTCGGCGCGTGCAAGGTCACCGGCAGCATCGAGCCACTTCCTTGCCTGCGCGATGTCCGCAGTGTGCTGGCTTCCGTCAACATCATCATAGAAGGTGACGTGATCCGTCACAGTGTCGTGCAGCGCCGCCATGAAGAGCGTGTCGTCGGGCAAGTGAATGCCGTGACTTGGAAGCCCCGCACGGGTTTCCGGATCATTCAAAAGCGCCGCCAAAACGCGCGAGGACACCTCACCGGTCTGACCGGCACAGGCCCCGCAGTGATAGGCACTCTCGTGCGGGTTGTTGGTGACTTGTGCACCGTGGCCAAGCAGCAGGATCAGGCGGGCATGGTTCTCGGTGAGGCTCATCGCACGCAGGACTGCGGCCGCGGTGTTAGCCTTTTGCTCCGCTGTCAGCCCGCCAACCACATGCGGCGCAGGCTCCGGCTGGAGCCCTTTGCCGCCGATCCCCAAGGCGTCTTTCACCAGTTTCCAACCATAGGCTGGCCCCGCCGCCTCGACGAACGCGAACGACGACACAGCGGCCTGCCGGAACCGGCCCCACGCGCGGCTCGCGCGGGACGTGATGCGAAACGCTTCTTCCGTCTCCTCGTCGGCGCGGCTTTCGGTGGTGAAGGCCGGCGTGAGGAGGACCGGCATATGGCCCTGCTCGATATCCGAGCCTTGCGACTTGTGTGCGAGCGGCAAACCGAAAAAGCCCGCAAAGCCAACGGTCGCCACCCCCGGGTTCTGCGCTTCGAACGCGCGGCGAAACACTTCCGAGCGCACATCAATGCAGAACGAGGCTTGAAGCGGCGGCCGGGCGTCATCGCGCATCGGCGGGACAAACTTCGAAATCACCTGGCGCTGGTAAGCACGCTCTGCCGCAGTCTGAAGGATTGCGTCCAGCACCTGGTCCGCAGTGGGGGCAATCGGCTCGGCGTGCCCGGGAACGGTTGAGCGCCAAGCCTCTGCAACAGCTGGGAATTGGGCAAGGAGCGCCTCCTCCCAGCTCAGCCGAATGGCCAACAGGTCGGTGAGCGTTTCGTCCGTCTGACCGTAGAGCTCAGCCTGCCACAAGAGCCAACGCGCGTGCT
>ERZ1740058.1027-NODE-1027-length-15510-cov-12.874733_pt1 | contig 15510 bp, 15 predicted proteins | sample MGYA00581745_ERZ1740058 | MGnify/ENA primary metagenome ERZ1740058 (study PRJEB43018, sample SAMN04849742) | marine metagenome | isolation source: floating plastic debris | place: Pacific Ocean | collected 2008-08-30 | study: EMG produced TPA metagenomics... | reverse complement strand
AACCTCGGCGTTGCCTTGGCCCAATTGTCCTAAGGCGGATGCGGCATTCGTACGGACAGTGCTGCTGTCATCGCTGAGGCGGCCCATCAAGGTGGTGATTGCAGCAGTTTCTTGACCCAGCGTAAACCGCAAGTGCTGAAACGGTATCGCATCCAATTGTTCCGCCTGGGCCTCTAGCTGCAGCAGCGCGATCGCCTGAAAATCGGTTTCGCCGAGGTTCATCAAACATTTATTTGCTCGCTGCTGCAACTGCGAAGATATGATGGGAGATGGGCGAGTAATGAATTCAATCAGCTGCCCAAGAATTTGCTCGGGCAGTGAGGCATCCGTCAGCTTGACGTTTTCTGCCAGACAATCAGCAGCAAAGAACAGGTTGCGGTGTAGCCACTGCTCGTAGGGCGCGTCATGCTCTAAAATCTGCTGCATGATTCGAGCCACCCGTTTCTTAGGCTGCTGGGCAATTAGCAGCAGAAGCACCTCTTCCCAATGAGGGGCGTGGAGATAGTCGCGAACGTGCTCTTCAACCACTTCAAAACCATCTTCTACCTGCCGATAGCGAATATCTTCGGCAGCCAGATATTCCTGAAAGGTCTTGTGCACAAAGGCGTAGCGGTCTTGTCCCTGCTCATTGAGCAAGCCGGTGCGGTTGCGGATAAAGTCTAGAAAGCGCTCGGCATCAGCGTTGGCCTCATAGCGCTTGCTGCCCGTTTCTTCGGCAATGAAGCAGCTAAGCTGCTCAATCAGTTCTTCCCGCTCAATCAGGGTGCCGCCTTCATTGTCGCCGACGCTGCCCTCACTATGAATCCAGTAGGCGAGTCGCTCCATCATGCGGCGCACAGCATCCCGTCTCAGATGCTGCAATGGCCACTGATAATCCATGTCTTTACCAGCGTCCCAGTTGGTCAGCAACGTCTCGACCGCGCGGTTATAGAGCTGATGGCGATCGCGCGGCAGATACGCTTCATAGCGATGAATTAATGCAATGATGGTCAGCAGCAGTGGATTTTTGGCTAGCACCTGGATGCGATCTCGCTCCGACAGAGCCTTTTTCAGCGTTTGCTGTCGTCGTTGTGATTCCTCGTCATCACGAAAGCGATTGTCATACCAGTTGGCGATAAACTCGTCGATCTTCGGCTGATCGAAGGGCAGCAGGTCGTGGTGAGGAAATTCTTCTGTGCGGAAATAGGCTTGTTTGTAGCCAGCGGGGCGCGAGGTAACAATGGCGGGATTATCGCGATAGGACTGTGCCTGCAAAAACACCTCAATTTGATTAACCACCTCGTCCCGTCGGGCCTCGTTTGCCACTTCATCCAGCCCGTCGAGCAAAATCAACGCATTGCCCGTCTCTAACCAATGCTCAAAGAAACCGGATGGTAATTCCTTAACCGATAGCTTCTCGGTCGTGAAGGCGCGGACGTAATCGAGCAGTCCCGTTTGGGGCGAGCGCATCCAATCGCGAATCCGTACCAAAATTGGCAAATAGCGGTTCTCATTACTTAAGCCGTCAACCGTTTGTCCCGTCGCCAGAGCAACGGCGAAGTGGCTCATCAGTGTCGTCTTACCTGACCCCGGTGCGCCTAGCAATACACAGCGCTGCGATCGGCTTTGCTTGAGCAACTCCGCCGCTGAAAACGTCTTGCCTCCCTGCTTCGTCAGCGATACCAGTTCTCGCTGCTCGGCCCGTAAAGCAGATTTTCGCGAACCACTCCTTAAAACAGTGGTTGATAAGTTAGTCGTAATGATGGACATATCCTCTACGTCAATGATCTCAGTAGCAGCTTCAGTTGCTAATATCATTTGCCCATGAGCTTCAGAAAGCACTTCTTGCTCTGTCGTATGCGAGTTATTTCGTGCTTTTACATCCGGCATCACAAAAATTTGCAGTAACTTTTCCGATTTGGTGTCTTCCTGCCCCGCCACTGGGATGCCGAGAAACTTCACGTCGTCATACCAGTTCGCCAACTGCTGCAAATAGCGCTGCCGTGCCAATTCGTACTTGATAAACAGCGCCGTCTTCTCAAAATATGTACAGCTGAAAATTGCCAGCCATTGTTGCAAACTGTCAGCCGTCAACTCAGTGCCTGTGTCACTCGCAATTTGTTCAAAATACTTCTGCAACAGCACCACATCGGGTTCTCCTTTGCCCATCAGCGGACGCTGTAGCTGCTCTACAACCCCTGCATTAGCGAACACCTGCTCCAAAAACTGCCGCTTTTGCTTGTCATTACAAGCTTTAAAGAGCAGTTCTGGCATCTCCAGCGTCTGCTCCCACGCTCGAACAGATACCAACCCAGCTTTAATAGCCCGCTCAATATCCGTATGCTGCAGTTTCGTCTGCACCTGATCTGTCGCCAGTGTCCAAGCCGTATCGGCAGCTTTGCCCAGCGCCCAGCCCGCCACAGGGGTCAGCAATTCCACAACCATAGTTGTTTAGTCACATGAGGTCTCGCCGCTATTATGGCAAGCAAACATTGCAGACGCATAGCTTGCTGGTGTGAAGCTTCATCGATTGCACCCCTAGCAAAGCAGTCCGCCACTCTAATGCCTTGTGCCGCTTCGCTATATCCAGGGGCCGCATGAGCAGTGCCGCCCTCTGCCACATAAATACGTCTAGACAGCGCGTCCCGCATTATGATTGCCTCCAGGTGACATCAGTCAAGCGCTCAGGCATGACGTCCCGATCAGATAAAAGGGAGATCGTCTTGCCCTCCCTCTCGACCGGGCACTCTCAGAACAAGCTGACGCTCTCGTCACACCGATCGCACGTGCAAAAAAGCTGAAGAAATCCCCCCATTGCCAAAGCTGCTCCTATGGTGAGAACGGACAGCAAGTGGAGCGGCGCGCAGCTCACTGAATTGGGGGTAGCGCTAGAGTGAACTTTGAGATATTAGGAGCGATCACCAATATTGAAGTGATCGCCGTTGGCAGTGCCATTCGCGAAGTCGAGCGCCTCCGCAAAGCCTATGGTGCAGGACGCTGGAGAAAGTTAAAGGGCATGGCCACTATCAGCTTCGAAGAGGGTTCAACCTGTCGGGCCGAACTGCACTGGTACGAGGCCCACGGCATCGGCAAAAAAGAGTTCAAAATCAAACGTTTGCTGGAGTAATGCAATGAAATTTGTCGTCTGCATCAACAATCAAGACTATCCTGCTTCCCTAGAAGTTCGGAAGCTCTACCCAGTACTCGAAGATTCGCAAGCCAGTCAACGCCAGCTGCTCCGCATCATTGACGAATCTGGCGAGGACTACCTGTACCCTGCCAGCTATTTTGCCGATATCGAAGTCCCTGAAAGCCTTCAGCAAGTATTCGCGACTGCAAATTAACGTTGCCGCCCACAATACCTCACCCCGCTTGCTCCACAGACCCTAAACCCTGAGCTTCAAAGGAGATCGCCCCAAACCACACCTCGCCCTTTCTCTCAACCGGGCAACCGAAGCAAACGCTAACGCTCTCGTCACACCGATCGCACGTGCAAAAAAGCTGAAGAAATCCCCCCATTGCCAAAGCTGCTCCTATGGTGAGAACGGACAGCAAGTGGAGCGATCTCTTTATGGTGGGGTCAACAACGCGCGTGAACTGGACAGCCTTGCAAAACGGCTCCGATATTCGGGGCGTGGCGCTCACCGGCGTGCCCGATGAACCGGTGAATCTCACCCCTGACGTCGTCACCACGCTCAGCCAAGCATTCGTCACCTGGCTCGCTGCGAAACTTGATAAACCCGCAACTCAGCTCGTCATCGCCGTCGGGCGCGATAGTCGCCTCTCTGGCCCCACCCTGATGTCCGCCGCGATCGCGGGCATGGCCGCCTTAGGCAGTCGAGTGTATGACGTCGGCATGGCCTCCACCCCAGCGATGTTTATGAGCACAGTGCTGCCCGAATTTAGCTGCGACGGAGCAATTATGCTCACTGCCAGCCATCTGCCGTTTAACCGCAACGGCCTCAAGTTTTTTACGCGCCAGGGCGGGCTGGGCAAAGCCGATATTACCGCCATCTTGCAGCGAGCTGAGGCCGGTGAGACTTTCACCCCAGCCCCTACCGCTGGGGCGATCGAGACGCGCGACCTGATTGGAGCCTATGCCACTGGGCTGGTGCAGCAGATTCGCCAAGCGGTCAACCACCCCGACCACTTTGACCAGCCCCTGCAGGGTCTCAAAATTGTTGTCGATGCGGGCAATGGCGCGGGGGGCTTTTATGCCGACCAAGTGTTAGCGCCGCTGGGGGCCGACACCACCGGCAGTCAGTTTCTCGACCCCGATGGCACCTTTCCCAACCATGTGCCCAACCCCGAAAACGCCGAGGCGATGGCCGCCATTTGTCAGGCCGTGATCGCCCATCAGGCCGACTTTGGCATCATCTTTGACACCGACGTCGATCGCGGTGCCGCCGTCGATCATGAAGGTCGCGAACTCAACCGTAACCGCCTGATTGCCTTGATTTCCGCGATCGTGCTGCAGGCCCACCCCGGCTCCACCATTGTGACCGACTCGATCACCTCCGATGGCCTCACCCAGTTCATCGAAACCGAGCTGGGGGGCATTCACCATCGGTTTAAGCGCGGCTACAAAAACGTCATCAACGAGTCGATGCGATTGAATGAAGCGGGTCAGGAATCGTGGTTGGCGATCGAGACCTCTGGCCACGGCGCAATGAAAGAAAACTACTTCTTAGATGATGGCGCTTATCTGGTCAGCAAACTGCTGGCCGAACTGGCCAAAGCTCGACTGGCAGGCCAGCGGCTGACTGACCTCATCACCACCCTGCAGGAACCTCGGGAAAGTGGGGAGTTTCGTCTCAAGATTCAGGTGCCGGACTTCCAGACGCACGGGACGGCAGTAATCGAACAGTTACAAGCCTTTGTTACTACCCAAACCGACTGGACGGTGGTGCCCAAAAACTACGAGGGCATTCGCGTGGCTTGTCCGGCGGCAGCTGAAAACGGCTGGTTTTTACTGCGACTCTCGCTGCACGATCCGGTGTTGCCGCTCAATATCGAGTCGAACGTGGAGGGCGGCGTTGAGCAGATCAAGGCTCGCCTGCGCACGTTTTTCACTACTCTAGAGGGGTTGGATACGTCAGCTTTGGACTAGTCAAATGCGGCGCAAAAACACCCACAGCAATCGGAATGAAGAAGTCGGAAGTCAGAATCAAAAAGTTGATCCGAGGGTGATTTCAGGCATTGGGGAGTGACCGGCTCAAACTGCGGCTTGCTATACGTCAACTTTGTAGGTCAAATCAGTCACTTCATCCCCTGTCATGCCTCGAAAGCCCCAACAGTGGGGTGCTTGCTCTTTGATCATGATTTCGATGTCGATGGGCGCAATCGAGAGCTGACTTTCGATGGCTTGAAACAGGGCTTTGATCAGTTTCTTTTGGGTTTCGGGTTGACGGCCTGCCATCATATTGATCTCAATCACGGTATAGGCGCTGCTGCGATCGCTCGGGTAGTAAAAATCGTCAGCCTCCATCGGCACAAATCGATGCGATCGCTTACCTTCAGGGAGACCCAGCACCGATTGCAGACATTCCTGAATCACGTCAGACAGTTGAGCCTTAATGGGATTCAAGTTTTCCTTAATACCGTAGACAACGATCATGGTTTTCTGCGCTAGCGAAGTAGAGGGAGGACAGCGGCCATTCGGCAGAGCTAGAACACATCAACGGTCGGAAATTGGGCTTGTGCCTGCAGACAATCCCACAGATAAATGGTGAGCCCCAGATCCCCCGTCCACAGTGGGTAGCGCAATTGCCCATAGCGTTGTTGAGCAAGGCGATACTGCTCAACTGAATGCATGGCAAAAGCGCGGGCGCGATCGAGCCACAGTTCATCCCCGGTGCGGATAAACAACTTGAGAAACGCATAGCCATTGCCGTCAGTGCCATGACAGAGGTTAGAACCCTTTTTGAGCGGCCCGGCCCGCCAAGTCAGTTCGCCGCCCTTCAACAACAGGCGATTAAATGACTCATTGCCCTGGGGCAACGTGGCCAAGGCTGTCACCATCCCCGGGTGCGCCATGACAATACTGCATCAGGTTGAGCGCAGGCTTAGCATCGGCAGCCTTATAAACGGCGGGCCAGTTGGCCCCGTCATCTGACCTCAAGTTGTGCCCGCCCCTTCACCTTCGATCAAAACGGGCCGGGAATAGCTGGCGGGATGATCGCCCACCGTTGCACCGCCCGTGATCATGCCCTGCAGGCTCGGCTCAAAAAACGTGTAGGGAAAATGGGGCTCCGGACGGCTGACCTGATCAAGGCGCTGCCGTAGCTCGACAGGAATCTCAAAGTCCAACGCACCGAGATTATCTTGCAGCTGGTGTAGCTTGGTCGCACCGATAATCACCGCCGCCACCGCCGGACGATTCGCCACCCAGTTCAGCGCGACTTGCGCCATCGAGCGATCGAGCGCTTTGGCTACTGTTTCTAGCGCCGCCACGATCGCCCAATTCTTTTCGGTGAACTTGTTAAAGGCGGGGTTGCCGCTGTTCGCCAGCATCGCTAACCGACCCGAGCCTTCGCCCCCCGACTCCGACGGTTTGTATTTGCCTGAGAGCAGGCCACTCGCCAACGGCGACCAGGCCATGATGCTGGTACCGAGCTGCTGCGCCAAGGCTGTGTATTCAAATTCCAGATGGCGCTCAGCGAGGGAATATTCTAGCTGTACAGTGCTGATCGGTTCCCAATGGCCCTCGTGGGCCAGGGTCTGCGCCTGAGCCACATACCAGGCGGGCGCATCGGACAGAGCCACATAGCGCACCTTGCCCGATCGCACCAAATCATCCAGCGTCCGCATCACCTCTTCGGCGGGAGTGACTTGATCCCAGGTATGCAGCATGTAGACATCTATGTAGTCAGTGCCCAGCCGCTGCAGCGATCCTTCCACCGCGCGGAGGATGTTTTTGCGGCCATTGCCCCCGGCGTTGGGGTTGCCCGGCTCGGCGTTATAGCTAAATTTGGTGGTGATAATGACGCGATCACGGCGGCCGCTGTCCTGCACAAACTTGCCCAGCATCCGCTCGCTGTTGCCGTTGGTGTAGAGGTCAGCCGTATCAATAAAGTTGCCGCCCGCCTCCAAATAAGTATCAAAAATCTGGCGGGCATTAGCCTCATCAGCGCCCCAACCCCAATCATCGCCAAAGGTCATGGTGCCGAGGGCCAAGCGGCTCACTTTCAGTCCGGTGTTGCCCAGGGTGTAGTAATCCATCGGTATTCCTTACTGTGAATCAACTAAAAATCAACTCAACGGTGACTAAGCTGCGTGTCGGTGAAGCCGCTCGGAGGGCATCCCACTTGTTGGTTTCTAGCCCCGCTTGCGGGCAAGATGCCCGCCCTAAACGCACAGATCGATTGATTGGCAAGCCGATCTGCCAACTTAATTGTCTACTGCACTGCTGTCATCGAGATCAAAGGCCACGCTAAAAACAATCGGGTCGTAATACTCGCGAAATAGCTGAATTTGACCGTCCACCACGTGAAACAGTCCGCCATATTGCTGTTCGTAGAGTCGCCCAGTGGGCAGAATTTCGACCACGCCGCGCCACTCAGCAAACACCATAGTTGGATCGGCCATCGGATAAAACACCAGCTCGTTGGTGAAGTTGGCGCGGCCGCTGATCTCAGGCCAAGCCGCATAATGTCGAATGAGGTTTTCGCGTCCTTCTACCCGTTTGGGAAATCCTGCCGGTGAGAAGGGCATATCCTGCACGGCATCTTCCGCCCAGACAGCGGCAAAGGCATCCATGTCTTTCGTTTCCAAGCTGATGAGAAAGTCTCTCACCGCCTGCTCGGTTTGTTGCTGTTGCCGGTAGCCGACCGGCACCGTTGTGGCTTTTTCAGAGGCCAGGGTGACCAGCGTGCGATCGCCCACCTCATCCACTAAGTTGAAAGTCATGTGGGTAATTTGCCACTGGTCTGCCGATTTCATCAACCGGTATTCATACTGGCCGGTGACTTGCCAAAAGCCAGCCTCCAAGTGATGGTCAGCGATGACATCCGCTGTCGCCGTCGCCAGGTTGCCGGCCACCTCGACTTGGATGTTGGCAATATCGTGATAAGTCTGATCGAATCCCGGCAGCACGCTGGCCCAGGCCATCATTAAGCTTTCTGGCGTATAGGTTTGCACGTCGCCGCCCCAGAGGGACGTGTAATCGACCTGAATCTCGTCTGCGTAAAGCACTTCGATGCTGGCAAAATCGCCTTGATCGGCGAAGGTGGCGACGCTATTGATGATGACGGCGATCGCCGCCTCATCCACAGCCTGAGAGGATGCCGTCGAAGCTGAATTTTGGGCCAGCGGGATAGATGGGGCGCTGTGGGCCATGACCGGTATGGCCGCCGTGGCCAAGGACACCGCTAATGTGCCAGCAAACAGAGGTTTCATCACAAGCTCCTTGAGAGAAAAGTGGATTAAGGCATGTGGTTAAGCGAGCTGACCACCGGTCACATCCAGATCCATGCCATTGATAAAGGTCGCTTCCGCCGACGCCAGAAACATGACCGCCCGAGCCATTTCGTCGGTCGTCATAATGCGGGGCGTGACAAAATTTGGAGCCATTTGCTCATAGGTCAACCCCTGATACTCAAAGGAGCGCCGCAGCATCGGCGTATCCACCGCCAGCGGCGAAATGGAATTAATCCGAATGTTGTGCTTGGCATTGGCGGTCGCGGCTGCTTTGGTTAAGCCAATCACGCCATGTTTGCTGGCGTTGTAGTGGGGGGTATTGGCAAATCCACGATGACCCGCCACAGAAGCCATATTGATGATGATGCCGCTGCCCTGCTCAATCATCACGGGTAGCTCGTAGCGCATAGAGTAGAACACGCCATCCAGGTTGGTAGCCATCATGTCGCGATAGTTGTCGAGATCCATCTCCTGAATCTCCACCGGCGTCATAAAAATACCGGCATTGTTAAAGGCAATATCCAAGCGGCCATGCTGTTCCAGAGTGGCTTGCAGTAGTTGTTCCACCTGTTGTGGATCCCGCACGTCGGATTGAATGTAGGTGGCGTCTCCGCCCGCATCGCGTATTTGACTTTCTACCTGCTGCCCCAGTGGGGCGCGGCGGCCGTTAAAAACGACCTTCGCCCCTTCGCTAGCAAAGGCTTTGGCCGTGGTCTCACCGATGCCGGAGGTCGCTCCCGTAATCAACACGACCTGGTCGGCAAAGCGCCCGGCAGGGTTCGCAGCAATGGTTTCAGGGGCGGGTGGATTCAGCGTATTCGCGTCCGCTTGACCAGCAGAGACAGCGGCAGCAAGTCCGGCAGCGGCGAGGGAAGCGGTTACTAAGACGTTGCGGCGATTCATCATTGACATAGTGATAAAGCAGTTGAAAAAACGAGTTTTATCGATCGCAGTGGAACAGACAACAGGCCTGTAGAACTGATGCAGCGAATATGCAGCAGTCCTCAAATCCTCAAAACTCTAGGGCTGACTGGGACGCGCAGGCTAGGAAGATATTGCTATCTGGCTGACATAATTGCCGGGCGTAGTCCCCACCTGACGTTTGAAGTGATAGCCAAAATGGCTTTGGTCATAGAAGCCCGTCATCGTCGCGACCGTGGCGATGGAGAGCCCCTGAGCTAGCAGTCGTCGGGCCTGGGCAATGCGCAGTTGGGTTTGGTACACACTGGGGGAGACGCCAACCGTTTTGCCAAACACGCGACAGAAGTGAAAGCGACTCAGACCGGCGATCGCCGCCAATTCTTCTAGAGAAATATCGCGAGCGTAGTGGGTATGCAGATAGTCACGGGCGCGCTCGACGGCGGCGGGGACTGAAGGAGTAGCGGCCATGGGCGATCGCGACTCGGCATGATGCCCAATCACATAGGTCAAAAAATCCCACAGCGCTGTATCGCGGGCGAGTTGCGCCGTCGGTTGGTGAATTACGGCTTGCAGAGTCAGATACAAGCGGTTGGCCGTGGGGTCAGTGATCACCGTCTCCGGAAAAAACGGCATGCCGGTCGGTTGAGGAGATACTTCAGCCGCCACCCGCTGTAGCCACTCCGGCGCGATATGGGCCATGCCAAAGTGGGCCGGTGCGGGCAGAAAGGTGCGATCGCTGGGCGCATGCACCTCACCCGAATGAATGATGCTCAAACGACCTTGGGGAATGACGTGACGTACCCCGCGATAGGCGTATTCCCCTTGGCAGTCAAAGCTCAGACCAAACTGATATTCGGCATGGGCGTGTTTCGGCAGGGGTTCGACGGCACCGGGGGTATAGGCATAGTGCTCTAGCAGCACACCGTCCGCTTCCCAAACTTCAACCGAAATTTTGGCGGCTGTTGTCGGCATCACGCACACCGTTAGCGCAAGGAGTTATCAAAAGGGGCGAAGAGCGCCGCTACCACTTTTCTGCACACACTTAACATATCGCGAGCCGCAGCCAGGTTTGGACACTTGCAACCACCGGATCGCTGGCGGCAAGCCCCTTCCCTGCCCCTTGAACCCGGCACTTTCTACCCTTTGCCGTAGCATCTATTCGCTGTTACCGTTGCGGCACAAGTATACAGCATCGCTCAAGTTGCCCCCGCCTCTCCTTGATAGAGCAAGCCGCAGTTTGATTAGGCCACCTCCAATGCCTGAAATCCTTACTTGATAGGCTTTTCAATTCTGACTGCCGACTTCTTCATTCCGCATTCTGCTATATCAAACAGCTGGCCAGCCAGCAATACTCAAAAGGTTGAGGATGAGTCAAGTCAAGCGATCGCTCACATCACTCTGAGTTTGGCGATCACAGGGCGGTGGTCAGAGACACCGGCAGGCGGTGTTGCCACCTGATCAACGCTGACACTTTGACTCACAAAAATATGATCGATGGGAATTTTGAGCATGTTTTTGGCCTGATCCAGGGGAGACAGAGATCGCCCCACATCGTTGTAAAACCAGGTCGGATGCAGTCCATGTCCCAAATTCACGCTGCGAAGGCTTGACTGCTGGATGAAGTCGCGAAAATAAATTGACCAAGAAACGAGATTGAAATCGCCCATGATCACAGTTGGCAACTGTTGCTGTTGCTGCGCTCCGTAGGCGGCCAGTGCGGCCATGGCCTCATTGCGGTGAATGAAGTTGTACATCGAGACTGGCGCTAGGGGATGAGCGATGACCACCCGAATGGCTTTACCGTTCACATCCACCACTGCGAAAAGACTGTGATAGAGCGTGTCCAAATTTTCCGTCGTCGCTTCGGCGATCGGGTAGCGGCTAAACAAACTCAGCCCACCCCCCGTAGACCGATAGTAATGGGGATACAGGTCTTGCACGTTGTCGCGCAGTTCGGTGGCCTGCTCTTTAAAGGGTTCCACCAGCCCAAAGACATCGACGGGGTGCGATCGCACCAGCGCCGTCACGGCGGCGGTATCCCAAAGCTGGTAGTTGACGTTGTAAGTCATCACCGTCAGGGGAATGCCACCGGTTCTCGCATCTCGCAGCCTGGGGACGTACCAACTGCCAAGGGTGCTGGCATAAAGCCCTAAAGCCAGCGCCAACACCACCATCAGCTGGCGGCGACGCCGTCCCATTTTGAATAGCATCAAGGCCAATAACAACACCAGGGTCAACAGGGCAAACCAGAGGTAGCCCGCACCGATGATCTCAAAGAGCCATAGCTTGTACCACCCACCTGGCGTGAAGCTCAATAGCAGAAGGGTCAGTGCGATCGGCCAGAGCAATAAACTGAGGAACATGCCATCTCTCCTCTGAAATTTTCCGCCCACCAACCCTCTTCAATGAAAGGTGTTCCGATTCCTGACTTGTGATTGTCACTGGGGGCGATCGGCAAGAAGACACACTCCTCAATCTACCCATCGACCTTGAAAGCGCAGGGGAGCCGAGGGGCAGAAGAGCCAGATCTGTAGCCTTATTTCAGAGAATTGCCCTGAAAATAACCCCGCGTAGGGTGGGTCAATTCCCTCACAGTCGCTCAAAACTCTCCACCGGTTAGCGGTCTGGCCCACCACCCCAAACCCGCAACGGACAACCGCCTTTTCATCGTTTGGAGTGGCGCGCCAGCGTCATCGGCCATTGTTCTAAAAATAGAGTGCCAAGCTCCCCGGTTTCTATCGGAGAATTAGCCACTGACAAGTCATCACGAAGAAACCGGGGATCTGACGCCCCATTTTTATGATTTGGGGGTGTCGCCACCGCGTCGTGGACGATTGAGATAACGCCCAAAGACTTGCTCAGCAGCATTTGTAATGCCGATTGTCCGGGTTTAGTACTGCCCAACCCGGACTGGCAATGGAGTGCTCGGTGCCGAAATCGTGTCAGAAGCAGCGCCTAGCCAACCGCCTCGGTGGCCGTGGGCGGCTCGACCTTGGCATCCTTTGATTGGCGAGTGAGCAGATAAATCAATGGCCCAAATGAGCCCGTTGCCAGCGTGATCACAATCCAAAGCCAGGGATTACGCCCGGTGGCAGTGGCGTCCTGCCAGATCCACACCATAACGAGACCCAAGGCGATCACTAAGTCGGCGAAGACTTGACCGGCCCCAAAGCTCTGAAAGTGCGGCGCAAGAATGCCCCAATAGCCATGCTGCCAAAGCGCGATCGCGCTGAGGGCACCGAACAAAATGAGAGTAACAATGAGTAAGCTGCGTTGCACGAGTAAACCTCTCAACGAATGGTAGGTTCAGTATTGAGTTTTCAGGTTATGCTCGCAATTACCTCAGAGGTAATGAAATGGGCGAGCGCCCCATTGTTCAATGCCACCAGCCCAATGTCTACCGAAAGCTTGCCTGACACGTTGAAACAGGTGCGTAAAGCCCAGCGGCTGAGTCAGCTAGAGCTGTCACTCCGCCTCAATGTCTCGCAGCGGCACATCAGCTTTGTCGAAAGCGGTCGCGCCCAGCCCAGCCGCGAGCTGTTGCTAGCGTGGCTGCAAGCGTTGGAAGCACCGCTAGTCGTGCGCAATGAAGCGCTGCTGCAGGCGGGCTATGCCCCGGTTTATGGCACCGCGCAATTAGAAGATCCGGCACTGGCACAGGTCAACGAGGCGCTGCAGCAACTGTTATTTGCCCACGACCCCATGCCGGCATTGGTCATCGACGCGCAGTGGAATTTGCTGCGCCTCAATCGCGGCGGGCAGTGGCTGGCGGCCACGTTGATGCCGTGGGCAGCAGCGCTTGAGAACACTGCGCCGGTTAACTTGCTCGATCTATTGGCGCATCCCGAGGGCTTCACAAAACCCATCGTCAACCTAGCCGAAGTCGGGCCAGCCATGTTGGCCTACCTGCGGCAAGAGGCCTCAGTGCAACCCGCGATCGCCCCTAAAGTCGAGGCTCTCGCCGCCCTATTGCGCGATCGTCTCGGCGGGCAAAGTCTACAGGCCAACGGGTCGCGTCCCACCGCGCCAGTACTGACAACCCGCTACGCGACTCAGTATGGTGAGCTGGCGTTTTTCAGCATGTTCACCACCTTTGGCACCCCGCAAGATATCACGCTGGCATCATTGCGGGTAGAGCATCTATTCGCCGCTGATGAAGCAACTCATGCCATCCTCAAGGCTCACGTTCAATAAGTTGATTGGCGACCTTGACCCGAATTTTTTGTGGGCTCGGAAAGACTTTGATCCGATAATTTTGAAGGCTGGTGAATTCGATTCTCGCCAGCTTTGATGGCCGTTTAAGTCCCTGGTATTTTCTGGTTTTGCGCAGCTAACACAGCCGTTTTCTCAATCCGTTTGGTACGGATGGCAGGCTGCTTAGCGAGCTTAATCCACCGCAAGATGTTGCGCTTGCTCGCATCAGGAAAGGCTTCGAAATAATCGGCAGCCCCAGCATGAGCGGCTAACGCGGCGACCAAATCATCGGGCTTGATGAGAGCATCCACATCGTCCATAAAATTCCACAGGCCGCTGCGCTTGCCGTCCTCAACGGCTTTGCGACCGGCAGGATGCATACGTCCCGCTTGCTCCAGCTTGGCCACTCGATCTTTGTAAGTTTTGGCCCAGTGCTGCGTTTGGCGCGGGGCAATGAGCTGCATCGTGCGGTCGGCATCTAGCTTACGTCGGATGCCATCGATCCACCCAAAACACAACACCTCATCCAAAATTTCTTGCGTTGAGACGTATTTATTGCCGGTGTGCTTTTTGTAGGTGACGAGCCAAACGCTCTCAGGCTGGGTGTGGTTGGCCTCTAGCCAATCGCGCAGCTCTTGGGCGGAGGTCACCTCGACTTTCTCAAAATTTTCGGTCTTCGTCATAAAATTCTCGACGCTGGCTTAGGTTAGTGGCGATCGCCTCCGGTTGGGAGACACCCAGAGACGGCTTCCTCAAAACTGCTTCTCTTCCAGCTGCGTGCCGTCAGCTTGCACCACGACATAGCGGTAATTGCGATCGGCCACCTGCCAATAGCGTTGTAGGCGATCCTCGTCAAAATTCTCGGGCACGTTGATTTCAAAGTAGCCGTGTTCTGGCACCCAAGCAATCCACCAATTGAAATTCTCGTAGCCGACTGATTCCCAAAATCCCAGCCGCACCGCTAGCTCATCCTCAGCCGCGATCGCGAAATTGACCTGTCGCCAGCTGGGCTGACCGGCGTTGCGCAATTCGCTGGGGAGCAAGTCCCTCGGCAAATCGCGACCTTGACTATTGTAATACCAGCTAAATCGCGCCTGTTCAGTCAGCAGATGATTGCGGGTACAGCCGTCATAAGCCGCTGAGATCAAGCGGCCATCGCTGGCAACAACTTCGTAAGGTGACGGCCCAATGCCCGGCTCAGTAAATTTTTGCTCGTATTCTTCTGGCGTCAGATAGGTCTGAAAGTCAACCTCGATCAGGGTGTTCAACACCTGCACTTTTTGCGACCCGTTCAGCGATTCAAAAGCATCGGTCAGCAAAACGCGATTGCCCACCATCTGGCCAAACACCTGAGCATCGCCCCAGACATGAGTTGGCTGACTCTGCAGCTGCTGAAAATGCTCGCTCATCACCGGCTCATGCCATTCCACACTGCCCGTGGTACCGGCACAGTTGGCCCCAGCTGGTGCGGCGACAATCCAGGTAATGAGTCCCAGACTCCACAGGCATTGATGCGATCGCGGGTTCACTAATTTGACCTATATGTGACAGTTTTCAACCACTATTCTAGGCACTCGATTTTGTATCGGTCGATGCTTATGCCACTTTGCATTTTCTCTAAGAAGTGCTTACCAGAAAACAGTGAGGCATTCATTTACCTCACCATGATCCGGATCATGGTGAGGTAAATGAATGCCTGATTTGATCCCTCTACTGAATCGCCAAACAGCCTCTAAGCATTCACCTCGCCAATATACGTGTTGAGTCCCAAGGCAGTTTCCACCAAAGCGCCGTCGATTTCGACTGATCGATACTGGGCAATGGCTTCTTCAATGGCAACATTCACAACTCGGCGATTTTGCCACGCGACCATGCGACCATATTTTTCCTCGGCTACGAGGTCGAGGGCAGCCACACCAAACGCGGCACCGAGCAATCGATCTAGAGCAGAAGGCGTCCCCCCTCGCTGAAGATGGCCCAAAATTGCGACTCGGGTTT
>ERZ1740058.1024-NODE-1024-length-15525-cov-19.539819_pt1 | contig 15525 bp, 12 predicted proteins | sample MGYA00581745_ERZ1740058 | MGnify/ENA primary metagenome ERZ1740058 (study PRJEB43018, sample SAMN04849742) | marine metagenome | isolation source: floating plastic debris | place: Pacific Ocean | collected 2008-08-30 | study: EMG produced TPA metagenomics... | reverse complement strand
ATTCGACAAAGCTTTGACGACGTGCAGACTGCCCTCAATCGCCGGGGTGGTAGCTACGACCTGCAGCGCGTGCTCGATTTGAACCAGCAGCAGCGAGAAATCGAAGGGGGGCGATCGCAGCTGCAGGCCCGCAGCAACGAAATTGGCAAAGCTGTCGGACAGCAAATTCGCGGTGGGGCAGCGCCCGACGGCCCCGAAGTCGCCGCCCTGCGAGCCGAAGGGAATGAGGTTAAAGCGCAACTGGGCGAGCTAGAGCCGAAAGAGAAGGCCCTCAAAGCCGAAATCGAAGCCATTTTGCTGGGCATCCCCAACTTGCCTAGTACCACCACGCCCGACGGCAAAGATGAATCGGAAAACGTCGAAGTCTGGCGCTGGGGTGATGAGTATCTGCCTGCCGATAGCGCCGCCCTCAAGCCCCATTGGGAAGTCGGCGAAGGGTTAGGAATTTTGAACTTTGAGCGATCGGCCAAGATCGCCCAAAGTCGCTTTGTCGCCCTGATGGGACTGGGCGCAGCGTTAGAACGAGCGCTGATCGCCTACATGCTCGATCGCCACACTCAGCATGGCTATACCGAAGTCATCCCCCCCTACCTCGTTAATACAGCGTCTCTAACCGCCTCAGGCCAGCTGCCAAAGTTTGCCGAAGAGAGCTTTCAGTGCAAAAACGATGACCTGTGGCTGTCACCGACGGCGGAAGTACCCCTGACGAATCTGCATCGCGACGAGATTCTCAACGGGGACGACCTGCCCTATCACTATTGCTCCTTTACCCCCTGTTTTCGCCGCGAGGCGGGTAGCTATGGCCGCGATACGCGGGGCCTGATTCGCCTGCATCAGTTTAATAAGGTCGAGATGTACAAGTTTGTCCGACCGGAAACCTCAGAAGCAGAGCACCAGGCCTTGGTCAAAGATGCCGAGGCGATTCTACAGGGGTTGAAATTGCCCTATCGCGTGCTGGAACTTTGTACCGGTGATTTAGGCTTTTCGGCCAACAAAACCTACGATTTGGAAGTCTGGCTGCCCTCGTCAGGTACCTATCGAGAAATTTCGAGCTGCTCTAACTGCGGCGACTTTCAAGCGCGGCGGGCCAACATTCGCTTTAAGGAAACGGGCCAAAAAGGCACCCAATACGTCCACACGCTGAACGGATCGGGGCTGGCGATCGGGCGCACTATGGCCGCTATTTTAGAAAACTACCAGCAGCCCGATGGAACGGTGAAAGTGCCTGACGTACTGCAGCCCTACCTCAATCGTGAGTGGCTTTAACCACTGTCACCCACGAACGCTTCACGTTCACTCGCCAAACCGGAGTCCTCTCAATAGGATTGTGCCTAACCCCGGACCTTCCTCAAGATAAAGAGGCTGCCTTGGTTGCCGCGACTGATGCGCAAGTCGTCATCTAAATAGGTGACCTCTAGCCAGCCCGATTGGCGATCGCGGTTGATGCGAAAGTCGATACCTTGCCAGAGCGGCAACTTGTCCTGAGCGCGCAGTTTTTGGATGAAGCTGAGCGGGGTTTTATACCCCAGCAAACTCTGCAAGCCAAAGACGCCTCGTTCAAACGCGACGTTAACTCGCTGGTTAGAAACCGCTTCAAATTGTGCTGAAACCGAGACGAGGCCGCCGAGTTGGGGGAGTCCAACCACTTCTGCCAGGTTATAAATTCGCGCTTCGTCGAGATAAACGCACTGATAGATTTGCCCCAGTTTGTAAAGAGGGATATTGTCGATCCCCAATAGCTCTTGACTGGTGGTGTAGAGCAGTCGCCAGATGCCGTTCAGCTGCTCTTTAGCTGCCAACGGCTGGGGATGGGGGGTGTGATCTTCTAACCGGGCTGCCCAGCTCTGAATCGCTTGGCGGTCATTATTTGAGGCCAGTAGTCCTCGATTGGTCGAGGCGATCGCTTCTAATAAGTCTGTTTTACCCAACATGAAATTCTCGATGAGGATTTGTGAACTCTGTGCTCAATCGCCAAGATGCTTGTAAGCTTACGTGAGTTTTGATTGACATTTTCTGACTCGTCAGCTATCACTCCGGTGTTAGACTCATAGCTGGGCTTGGCGCTCGGTTGACCTGCTGTCAGCATATCAGCGTCCAAACTTGAGCGATCGCGGTCTAACAATTGGCCAAAGGCTCAAGTGGTTATGGCCCTACTTAAATTTGATTTGGATGTTCTATGACTTACAACCCTTCGCTGCGGACAATTCCCCGCGATCAAACGGCCGACGTGTTGCCGACGCAAAAAGAGCCTTCGATTCTCTCCTGGCTAGAAGGCACAGGTCGCCTGAAGCCTCGGGAAGAGGTCGCTGTGGTCAAAGATGAGACGAAAGAAGAAGAGAGTGAAGAAATTGATGATCTCATGGGCGACTCGGATAAGAGTTTCGATGATGATCTCAGCTTAGATGACGATTAAGTATCCATCTGAACTTGTGTCAGAGGATGGAATCTCTTAGGGTGAGGAAGCTTTTAGCTACACCCAGTGGTGAGACTCGAGGTCAGTGTGAGGAGTAAGGTTCGTTGTGGATGCGAAGTTTTCGTCGAAAAAGCCCCTAGGGCTCGCTTCATTATCAGGGAAAACCATGCTGTGGCTGGTGAGTGGCGGTGTTTTTGCCAGTAGCTTGATACTGGATGCAGCGGCTGGTCGGCTCGGCATGGTGCAGTCGCTAGCCCTGCCTCTAACGCTCGCTTGGGCGATCGCTGCGATCTCTGGCATGGCTGTGCTACCGGTGTTAAAAGCCCTCAAGACGGGGCAGTTTATTCGCGAAGAAGGCCCCCAGGCTCATCTCAAAAAAGCGGGGACGCCCACCATGGGCGGCATTTTCTTCATTCCGGTTGGGGTGTTGGTGGCGCTGGTGCTGTCTGGTTTTGCCACTGCCGTGATGGCTGTGGGGGCGATGACGCTAGCCTATGGCTTTATCGGCTGGCTCGATGATTGGCAAGTGCTGCGCCGTCAGTCGAACAAGGGCATCTCGCCTCGCATGAAGCTGATGCTGCAGATTGGCTTTGCGGTGGCCTTTTGCGCCTGGGTCATGGCGACCCAACCGATCGAGATCACGCGCTTGGCCTTGCCACTAGGCTTGACCTTACCGTTAGGAATTTTGTTTTGGCCGCTGGCCGGGTTTGTGTTGGTGGCTGAAAGTAATGCGACCAACTTGACCGATGGTTTAGATGGCTTGTTGGCGGGCACTGCGGCGATCTCCCTGTTGGGTTTGGGCGCGATCGTCGCCCCGATTCAACCCGATCTCATGGTGTTTTGTGGCGCGATGGGCGGTGCTTGCTTAGGATTTTTGCTGCATAACCATAACCCGGCCAAGGTGTTCATGGGTGACACCGGTTCCCTGGCTTTGGGCGGCAGTTTAGCTGCCGTAGGTATTTTGAGCGGCAACCTATTGGCCTTGCTGGTGGTGACGCTGCTGTTTTTTGCCGAAACGCTTTCGGTCATTATTCAGGTGGCGTATTACAAAGCCACCAAAGGGCCGGATGGCATTGGTAAACGATTTTTCCGGATGGCCCCCTTGCATCACCACTTTGAGCTGTCAGGCTGGTCAGAACTGCAGGTAGTCGGGGTGTTTTATACGGTGACGGCTTTGCTGACCGCGATCGCAGTGACAACGCTCTAAGTTTCCACGGCATTGTTAGCTCATCACGAAATTAATGCAAAAGCCCTACCAGATATCTGGTAGGGCTTTTGCATTTCGGAGCCATTAGGGATTGGCTTGAAAATAACGTGCCGATTGTAGGGGTTTGGCAGTGCCAAACCCCTACAGAAAACGTTTCCACAAATGGGATGTTATTTAAGCGCAGATCCCTTAAGACGGATCTAACCCCCAGGTCGGAAAAGGCAAAATGGCGATTTGTCCTTCTGCCGGAAAATCTGACTCAGGGACATCAAAGGCCCCATTCGCTAACAGGTGTTCGCGCAAAAATCGCTCGGCCTCAGCCAAGGTCTTAAAGTTGAAATTGGCCGCATACAGGTAAGGTAACGGAGTTGTAGCCTGACAATCAGAGACGCTAACGGGTTCCCAAAGCCTTAACTTGATTTGTCCGCTATCGGTGCTCAACCGGTAGCAAATAACATGGTCGCCTGTGAGGGCAGGGGCTAAAGTCATATCCTAAACTTTTGTATTGAAGGCAGACTCAATGCACCCTGAAGCATGGCCCGAATGCTGAATAGACGTTGAGATTCCATATAACCTCTGTCTAACTATTTTCGGTCTATAAAAATCCAGTCAGGATTTCTAACGCCACTATACTCTCGGCTTCTAGTCAATGCCAATACTTCTGAAGAGCTTGTGTGTTTAAAACACGAAGGCTAGAGGTTTTTGCGGAAACGTTGCCCTGCCATGATGACCGTGACTGCCAGCAGCGTATAGGTGAGCCAGTTGCTCCAGCGGACGTAGGGCGTTAGGCTTGGGCGACGATAAATCTGGGTTAGATGGGTCACATATTGGTTGGGCTCAGACAGCCATCGCGTTCTGCCGTGGGGATCGACGAGGCCCGAGATGCCTGTATTGGTCACCCGTACCGACCAGCGATCGCTCTCGATCGCACGCATCACGTCTTGGGCATGGTGCTGCATCATCATCCGAGGCGGATAGGGATCGTTGTTAGAAGCGGTCATTATCCACTCGCCGCCTTGGGCCGTTTGTCGACGAAAGAGATCACTATATGCCGATTCGTAACAAATGCCGATGGTGGCGCGTCCAAAGGGGGTTTCAAAGCCTTGATCCGTGCGCCCTGGCAGCAAGCTACTGCTGATGGGAGAAAGCCGAGAAATGATGCGCCCCAAGGTGGCTTCAAAGGGAATGTACTCTCCTAGGGGCACCAGCTTGACCTTGTTGTACTGGCTACTGACTTGCCCTTGCGCGGTCAGATTCACCAAACTTTGAGTCAAGGTTTGGGATGAACCGGGAATAACGGGCCGAAACGTGCCCAGCCAGAGCACGACGGCCTGTTCGATGACTGCTTGACGAATCGGACTCCGCAGCTGGTTTGGCGCTGTCCACACCTCGGGAATCGCTCCTTCTGGCGTCAAGACGGCTTCAGCGCCCTGGCTGACTAAGGTCCGATAGCCGTCGACATAGGCCGCGATCGCTTGACGCGTTCCCGCCGGTGTCAGTTTGACGCGGGTGGGAATATTGCCTTGAATAAGCCCGATTTTTAAGGCCGTCTCGGGGCGATCTGCCAGGGGTTGGCTGTAGAGCACACCGCCGATACCGTGCAACGTCATCAGCAACATCAGCCCAATCCACCCCAATTCCCGCCGCAAAATCTGAGCCTGGGCTCGGGCCGCCAGCGGGCTCAAACTCATTTCGGCCCAGCAGCCATTCACGGCCACGATCGCAGCGGTGACGGCCATTGGCCCCGCCAGCTGCCCCAGATGCAAAATCCATAGGTTGCCGGGACTTTGCGTAAAGCCGAGAAAAGGCCAGGCCAATGGCCCCCAGCTCAAAGCGGTCTCTAAGGCACACCAAAGGGCGGTTCCCGCCACAATGCGTTCAATCGGGCCCAACTCCCCGCGATCGCTGAACTGACGCAAGAGGACAGCCCAAAGCCCAAAGGTGACAGTGCCCAGGCCAGTAATAAATGCCCAGGCAAATAAAGCGATCGCGAGACTCGCCAGCCAGGGAACGCCCATCCAGGTCAGCGGATGCAGATGGGTAATCCACGATAGAACGATGCCGTGATAGGTGAAGCTCCACAGACTGCCTAGACCGAGTAGGGTTTTGACGGTGGGCGATCGCGCGGGATTAACCACCGCGCGCCACAGCGGGGTCAAGGCGACCCAGGCCAGGGGCCAAGCATTCACAGGGGCAGGCGTGAGCCCCATCAACAGCCCCCCCAGCAGAACGGCGAGCCAGGGTGACTGCCACCAAACTTGACGGCCTGTGGGGACTCGCTTGCCGGGAGCCGATGACGATAGACGTCCTTTTATGTTCGCGATCGCCCAGGGACGATGATTGCCCTGAAGGTGGGGAAGTGCCATGGACGGGATGAAGGAGTACCCTCGCGGTGCAGTTAAATGCAGTATCGCACTCGATTCCGATATTGGGAGGGCTGAAGCTCGGCTTTTCTTTAGACGGTCTACCAACGCTCAGAATCGCCATTGAGCATCCTGAACCATCGCGCCAACCCGATATTTAAGCGGTAGATCTCCACCTCTGGCAACATTGCCGGCCATTTCCTGGGGATGGCTGGCAGAAACCCTCAGTAAATTTTCCGGTTTTGCTGCCGATTGTTGCTGAGCGGGTGTGGCGGGTTCAGACAGAATTTTTGTGAGCTCTCAAAAAACTGCCAGAGTTTATATCTCATAGGCTTTTCGGAGTGTCTTAAAAGTCTGCTCCGACCAGTGACCTCATGGCCTCTTTAGCCAGAAACACTGAAATTTTGTCGGCAAATTTATTTTCGCCGTGCCGCTATCGGCTCTTACTGAAGTTCACTCCCTACTGCAAAGACTTCCAACATCCCTAAATGACCGCAGGCGAGCCGTTTAGGCCATCAGCCTAGACGGCTAACTGTGAGCACGACTTGATTTGTATCGGACGATACCGTTACCGACAGTTCGTAGAGCGGGGGCGATCGCGGGTCGGAGCTTTACATTTCGATACTCACTTTTCCGGATGTAGTCATAGGGGGTATCCCAATATTCTGAAAACGTGCCAAAAGTCAGTTCAGAACTGGGTTCGAGCACCCAACATCAATGTCGTATTCGGAAAGAAGAAGTTACCATCCATGAAATTTTCTAACACTGGGTCTAAGTTGGCACTTGCCGGTCTGGCGATCGCTGGAGCCTTTGCTGTGCAGCAACCGATGCAAGCTGCCAGCTACGTTGTTGACGATTTCACGAAGTTTGAGGCTGGTCAGAGCGTTGAAGGTCTCGGGACTGTCCACGAACTGCTCAATATTGATGCTATCAACAGTGATGCTGTCGCAATTTTTCAAGGTTCAGAGAAGACCGACGATGTCTGGTCATACCAATCCAACACAGGTACTCGAATCAACGGTGGACTGAGCTTTGGCGGTTTCTCTGAAGTCGGTACCAGAAAAGGCGATCGCAATAATAGCTTCGAATTTACGTTCGCTGAAGGTGTGACCGTCTCTGACTTTTCCCTGCTGATGTTGGATTACGGTGATTACAATGCATTTGGGGCTCAAGGGCACAACGTTTTCTTGACCGCCTACAGCGGTGACCAACAAGTTGGACAAGATTCTCTTTCGGGTCGGGGTAACGTCTCTGGCGGCGATGCCACTTCGCCTGACGGAGTCACGGAATTTGGCCGGACTAATCTCGCTGTCCAAGGTGAAGATATCACCTCTGTCAAACTCACCTTCGATTTTCAAAAGGGTGACGCTACCTATAACAAGTCCTTTGATCCCTTCCTGGGCTTTGACAGCCTGAGCTTCACCGCTAACGAAGCGGAAAGTGCTGATGTCCCTGAACCCGCTACGGCCTTAGCCCTGCTGGTTGTGGGTGCCGTAGGTACCACTACTCTCAAGCGTAAGAAAGCTTGAGGCGAGGACTCTGGCGATCACTCTCAGTTCAGAGCGATCGCGAGGGGAAACGCCGCAAGGTCTGTGAGTGTTCAAGATGATCGGCTAGTTGATCAATCAAGACTGTTAGTAAATCCCTGTTATTGAAAAAGCCTCGGTCTCTCTAACCCTGTCAGAGACCGAGGCTTAATTTTTTCGACTAAGACTAACCGTTCATGCGACTTCAGCGTCACTCCCATGGGGGGCATAACACTGAGTGACATTCGGGGTGAATCTAACCCATGACCGTTGGAATCAGGGTGTTCGCCAGTTCATAGGCTTGATGACCGATCGCCATGACTGCCGAACGAGTGATGGGAAGGCTATCGATGACCATCCCCGCCGATAGCGCCATCATGTACAGGATGGAGTATTTGAACAGCGACTTGGCCTGGTCGCGATCGCTCGGCGACTGTAAGAGCCCCCAAGCCTTTTTGATAAAGATCCAGCCGAGGTAGGTGGCGATCGCCCCGTAAACCCAACCGGTCGCGTGGAGCGGCACCGTCATCAGCAGCGTGATCGGCACCAGCACTAGCGTGTAGGCCCAGATTTGTTTGGCGGTGGCTTCGTCGCCAGCGATGACGGGCAGCATGGGTACGCCCACCTTGGCATAGTCATCTTGAATCACCAAGGCCAGTGCCCAAAAGTGCGGCGGCGTCCAGATAAAGACGATGGCAAAAAACAACCAGGCGGCCAGACTGAGTTCACCCGTCACAGCGGCCCAGCCCACCAAGGGCGGAATTGCGCCAGCGGCACCGCCGATCACAATATTTTGGGTGGATGACCGCTTGAGCCAGTGGGTGTAAACGCCGACGTAAATCGCAATGCCGACCATCTCTAGAGCGGCGCTGAGTACATTGCCCACGATGGCTTGAAGCGAAAAGGCGGCGATCGCGAGCGCGGCGGCAAAGATTAACGCATCGCGCAGCTGAATGCGGCCCGACGGAATTGGCCGATGCCGCGTGCGCTCCATATCAAAGTCGATGTCGCGGTCATAAATGCAGTTGATCGATTGCGCTGAAGCGGCCGCCAGTGCCCCGGTCAGCAGCGTCACTAACAGCAGCAGCGGATCCACCGTGCCGTGGGCGGCTACCAGCATGCTCGCGGCAGTTTCAATCAGTAAGAGGGGGATAATTCTGGGTTTTGTCAGCTGCCAATAGCTCCGGCAAACTTGCCAAAAGGTCTCGTGGTGAGGTGTTGGACTTTGCCAGGTGGGAGAAGTCTGCATTTGCAGGTAAATCCTTATTGAAATTAATCTCGGGAAAAGTTGCCGACCGTCGTTGCTCTACGACAGCGTTTGTGACGGTTTGAGGGAAATCGGAGTGGAAAAACTTTGGGTGCGATCGCGCCAGGCAAGTACGGTGAAGGCCACCAGGGCGGCGGTCAGGGTAGCGCCAACGGTGTGGTGCGTGACTGTGAGCGGCTCCACCTGCAGATGCATTTGCAGCGTGGCAATGCCCAACACAATCTGCAGAGACAGCAGCGTGCCGATGACCACCGTCAGTCGTCGCAGCCAGGGATGCAAGGCCGGGGTTCGCCAGGAAACGAGCAAGAGCGTAAAGATGGCGATGGTGGGCGGCACTACCCCGATCAAGTGGCTGTCCATGACTTGACACAGCTGTGACAGCCCCAGGCATTGGTGGGCGGCCCAGCGCGAGCCGACTAATGCGCCCAACAAGCACTGCAGATAGACCAACACCGCCGATATCAGCCCAATGCTATGCAGATTGCCCGACGTGCCGACGCCGCGATAAGGCATGAGACAGCAGCCCATCACGACCAGCGTGACTAAAAAGGCGAGGGCCGTCCCGAGGTGAGCAGTGACAATATCAAACCGCAGCAGCTCGGTGACGGTCAGCCCGCCTAAGGCCCCCTGCACCAAAATCAAAAACACTGCCCCCAGCGTCGCCCAGGGTAGCCACCGAGGCAGGTCACGACGACACCACCAAGCTTGCCCGGCCAGCCAAATTGACATGAGGCCAATCAGCGAGGCATCTAGGCGATGAAACCATTCCAGAAACACCCGCAAGTTCATCTGCTGGCTGGGCACCAACTGGCCGTAGCACAGGGGCCAATCGGGGCAGGCCAAGCCCGCATTCATCACGCGGGTAGCGCTGCCTACAGCCATGAGAGCCAGCGTCGCGATCGCGAGCTTCCAAACCAATCGCCGAATCCGCACGGGGGCAGCGATCTTGGCAGTTTCAGAGGGCTGATGGTGAGAATCCGACGCAATATCAAAGGGAATGTTGGCTGACATAAACTCAGTTAAGTGCAATCAAAAATCCCGGCACCAGCCGATCAGTTGAGTTGAGCGATCGCACGCGATCAAAATCAAAATCGTTAGATCTATCGCTGGGTGGATTGCTATCACTTTAGGAAGCCTGATTTTAATTCCGTCGAAGCTTTAGGGTTTTCTTCGGAATCTGTAGCAAAAATCGATAACTTTCGTGACAATTTGTGAAGTATTTGTTGACAGGCAGCCCTAGGAAATGATTCCACTGTATCGAAAATCACTTTTTGCCGATAGGGGTATGCCGTCAGGCTTGAGGTCAGTAGTATGCTGTTGGCGCGATAAAAATTGACCGGCTCATCAGGTCGGGGGCGGGCCATGAGTTGCCCGATCCGAGCGCACAGTCCCACCCCTGACCTTGATGTTGCCAACGAGCTGCAGTCATGGGTTATGACGCGTGCCGCCTATGATCTTTTTTTGACTTAGGCAGCGTCTGGTCGCGCACAGCGCAATTTTGTAGACTGCAGACCGTTAGGCGATTTTTAGTAAAGACGATACCCGTAGGAGCGGGGTTTGTTGGTTCCGGGTAGCAATGATCAGGAAGATGACTCGCTAAACCCGCCCTTTACAGTGCCGATATAGTCTTTCTCAGAAATCTCCTTCGTTAACTGTTGATTGAGCATTCGAATAGCGTCATCTGTTCGAATCCTCTGGTCAGATAATTTGTTCTTTCGTAATGCCCATTGCCATGCCATCTCCTTTTCAAACCCTTAAAGAACAATTCAGCGCGATTGGTAAAAACTTGGATGCTGAGACCCGCGACACCGCGAAATATGCTCTGCAGGATTGGTTAGGGACGAATGCTGCCGCGATCGCCGACAAGAAAGCACCTGCCGAGTTTAACGGCACGATGATGCAGTGGTTTCATTGGTACATTCCTGCGGATGGCACCCACTGGCTAAAGCTCAAAGCCGACGCCAAAGAACTGGCCGCCGCTGGGTTTACCGCGCTTTGGCTGCCTCCCGCCTACAAAGGCATTGGGGGAAGTTATGACGTGGGCTATGGCGTGTATGACTGGTTTGATCTGGGTGAGTTTGAACAACGAGATACGATTCGCACCAAGTACGGCACCAAAGACGAATATGTTGATGCGGTGCAAACTTGCCGACAAAACGGCATTCAGATCTACGCCGACGTGGTCTTCAATCACAAAATGGCGGCTGACTATGAAGAAGAGTTCCTGGCCATTCCCTACGATCCGCGAGATCGCAATCGTCCCCTGGGTGAGGCTCGCACCATCAAAGCTTGGACCGGCTTTAATTTCCCCAATCGGGGGGACAAATATTCCACGATGAAGTGGCACTGGTACCACTTTGACTCCGTCGATTACAACAGCTATGAGCCCGACTTCAAAGCCGTTTGGAAAATGGCTGACAAAAGCTTTGAAACCAAGGTTGACCTCGAAGGTGGCAACTACGATTACCTCATGGGCAGCGACCTCGATATGAACCATCCCGAAGTCAGGGGTGAGCTGAACTATTGGGGCGAATGGATGCTCGATGAGATTGGCGCTGATGGCTTTCGCCTCGATGCGATTAAGCACATCAATGGCGACTTTTTTAACGAGTGGCTCGACCATTTAGAAGCCCATACAGGCCGTGACCTATTTTGCGTAGGCGAATATTGGACCTACGATTTTGGCACGTTGAGCTGGTATATCGGCAATGCGGGCGGGCGACTCAATCTGTTCGATGCCCCCCTACATCACAACTTTCACAAAGCCAGCAAGGCGGGTGGCCACTATGACATGCGGCGACTGTTTGATGGCACCCTGATGAAAGAGCTACCCTTGTTTGCGGTGACGCTGGTCGAAAACCACGATACGCAGCCCCTACAAGCGCTGGAATCCATTGTGGAAGGTTGGTTTAAGCCTTTGGCCTATGCCATCATCTTGCTGCGCGAACAGGGCTATCCCTGTGTGTTTTACGCTGATTACTACGGCGCTCACTACACAGACAAGGCTCCCGACGGCAACGTTTACGAGATCTGGATGGATTCCCACCGATGGATACTCGATCGCCTGTTGTTTGCCCGACAAAACTTCGCCTACGGCCCGCAGTATGACTACATCGACCATTTCAATACCATCGGCTGGACACGCTTGGGGACTGAGCAACATCCCTATGCGATGGCGGTGATGTTGAGTGACGGCCCGAGCGGCAGCAAATGGATGGAAGTTGGCAAGCGGCACAAGGTCTTTTTTGATATCACCGGCCATATCAAAGAACCGATTTATACGAATGAGCATGGGTGGGCTGAGTTCCGCTGCAACGGCGGTTCTGTCTCCGTGTGGGTTGAACAAAACCCGCTATTGACTGAACTTGCAGAACTTGAGATTTAACCGGGTAGCCCTTGGGAAAGGTGAATTTAGCAGGCGATCGCCATGAGTCGACTGCCGATTCAAGCATCAGATCAGTCACAGACTCAATACTGCACGGATATTGGTGTTGGAGGGTTCAATGGCGGATCCAGTTTGTTTTGTCTGCTTTTCCTCCCGTGGATAGAAGTCATCAGTGGGAGAAAAGATGAGGCTACGATCTCAATGGTAAAAACTTTTAAGCTCACGGGGGAGCGATCGCATGGCTACTTATTTGGTCACCGGCACCAATCGCGGCATCGGCTACGAATATTGCAAGCAGTTGCAACAGCGAGGGGATGATGTCATCGCCGTTTGCCGCTCTAGTTCAGAAGCGCTGGATCAGTTAGGCATTCGGGTGGAAACGGGGGTTGACATCACCTCTGACACGTCAGTCGCTGAGCTGGCGAACAAACTGCAGGGGATTGAGCTAGATGTGCTGATCAACAATGCAGGCATTATCAACCGGGTGAGTCTGGATAACCTCGATATTGAGAGTATTCGCCAGCAGTTTGAAGTGAATGCGATCGGTCCCTTACGTTTGACTAAAGCGCTGTTACCCCACCTCAAGGCTGGTAGCAAAGTTGCGTTGATGACCAGCCGCATGGGCTCGATTGACGACAACACGTCAGGGGGCTCCTACGGCTATCGCATGTCTAAAGTGGCGCTATCGATGGCGGGCAAGTCTCTGTCTCACGATTTGAAGTCCGAGGGGATCGCGGTTGCAATCCTCCATCCGGGCCTAGTGAGCACGCGCATGACGGGGTTTACCCAAAATGGCATCACTCCAGAAGAGTCGGTCAAGGGTCTGCTGGCGAGAATCGACGCGCTGACCCTTGACAACACCGGCACCTTTTGGCACAGCAATGGTGAAGTGTTGCCCTGGTAGTTCTCTGACTGTTTGGGAAATTCGCTCAGAAAAGCCGCGCGCTTAAGGATGCTTGAAAATAAAACACTAGTGGTCTGTCAAGACTAAATTTTAGGGTTGCCCTTTTCTGGAAGCTTTACATATCAAGCTTTTCATAAGCTACTCACCGTAATTCTTAGAGTTGACGCTGCACTAGTTTGCCCCCCTGCTTCTCGTCTACCTGACGTTGCCAAAATTGCATGGGGAGTCCGCTGAGAATTGGGATTGCCCCGCTTCTTGGGACTCAGGCAGCGTGCCTAGCTTACGAATGTTGACTGCAACCTCCACGCTGAGATAGTTGCTCGTATTGCCCAACCAGCTATTGGACAGCATCATCACCTGCCTCAGATAGCGGGCGATCGCCACTCACATCAAATTAAATTCTGGGTTGATCACGAAGACCCAAGTCAGGATGCTGAATTTTTACCGGGACACACGTATCGACCATTCCCCTAAACAGACTTACATGTTGCTAGAACCCTGCTCCGTCGATACTCAGGAGATTTCTAGCAAAGATGATCCGCGTAGGGGCGGATTTTGTGGATGCCTGGTAGCGATGATCATGAAGGTGACTCGCTAAACCCGCCCTGACAGTGCCGGTATATTCTTTCTCGGAAATTGCCTAACCGTCGAAGCTGTTGCCCAGTTGATCGACAAAAATGTTGGTTGCAAGCGGTAGCCGACCCGGATTTTTGCGGGACTCGGCGGGGTAGCCCACGGGGAGCAACAGCGCGACACAAATATTAGGATCGTCAGCAGCGCCAATGACGGCTTTCACTTTGTCTTCTTGCCAACCGTTCATAAAGCAGGAGGACAGCCCCATGGCTTCAGCGGCGAGGGCGGTGTGGGTGGCTGCAATCATGGCATCTTTGATTGCATACTCACGCACCTTGGCGCCCAGATTTTGTTGAAACTGGGGAATCGCAGTTTTGAAATAGTCAACGGTTTTTGGGGGCCAAGCACCTCGGTCTAAAGCGGTTTGATAGATGGTTTCCATCAGCTCGTCGTTTTGCCAAGCGGTGGTGCTTGCTGTAAACACAAAGGTGACGGGAGCTTGCAGCACTTGCGCTTGACCAAAGGCAGCTTCTGCCAAAGCCTGCTTTTGGTCAGCACCTTGAACCAGCACAATGCGCCAATCCTGCAGGTTGTAGCTACTCGGTGCCGCTACCGTCAGTTCAACCAAACGGCGCAGCATATCGGCCGGAATTGGCTCGTCCTTAAAAGCCTTGATCGCTCGCCGCGTTTCAATAGCCGTAAAAGTGTCGAGGGGGGCGGATAGGGAAGCGGTCATAGAGATGATTCCTTGGTAGGTTAAGCAAGCTAATTGTCGTCAGCGCGAGACCAGGCTTTGAGCGAGCAGGGGCCGAGTGATGATGGCCTAAAAGCGGATTCCCTGATCAGGCATCCAACCTGTGCTCAGGGCTCACTGGACGACCATCCAGAACAACGATACCGGCCCCTGTTTAAGAAGCTGACAAGATGCTCTGACTCGCAGTCAAACCCCTTAATTATCACCGGTGCGATCGCCCTCAGACGTCTATCTAACCGTGAAAGTTTAATATCTGTAGTTAAATTAAGTGGCTTTGAGAAAGGTATGGACTTCTCTCAGGTAAGTTTGTGGATCCTCTAGCATTGGAAAGTGACCCGTGTTGGCGATTTCGACGTATTTGATCGCCTCAGGATTCAAGTCCGCTGCCGCCTTGCCCAACTTGGCGGGCGTGATCTGGTCGTATTGCCCTGACACCAAGAGACTGGGCACCGTAATTTGCTCAAAGGCGACGGGCATCACTTCGGTCGCCCGTTTACTCACCGCAGTGTAGACCGTCCCCAAGGCCACATCGCCATCGGCTTCTAAATAATCTTCGAGAAAAGCGACTTTTTCAGCGGCGGGGATCGGACTGCTAAGAAAACGTGACATAAACACACGCGGGGCGAGTGGAATCCGCTTGAGCCAAGCCGGACGGAAGCTCACAACGTAGCCGCCGAATTTATAAAATGCCTCAAAGGCCTTTTTATCGTACTCAAAAACGCCATTGCAGGTCAGAATCGCCCGCTCAACCCGATGGGCATACTGATTCAAAAAGAAGACTGCGACGGAAGCGCCGGTCGAGTGGGAATTTAACCAAACCGTTTCTAGGTTGAATGTCTCTAGCAGTTCGGCTAGATCATCAGCAAAGGTTTCGAGTTCATAGCCCCGTGCCAACACCATCTCGCGGTTTACGGCGGCAATGTGCGATCGCCCAAACCCGCGCATGTCATAAAGCAAACAGTCAAATTGCGGACTCAACGCTCGGGCTGTGGAGCGCCAATAGCGGCAGGAGCCCCCCCAACCGTGAATAAAAACCATGGCCGGTTTGCTGCCCGATGGAGCATAACCCGGTTCGGTAACCCATAAGTAGTAGTGGTCAGCTTCAGCAACTGCAACGTAGGGCATATTAGGAC
>ERZ1740058.1022-NODE-1022-length-15535-cov-12.548902_pt1 | contig 15535 bp, 7 predicted proteins | sample MGYA00581745_ERZ1740058 | MGnify/ENA primary metagenome ERZ1740058 (study PRJEB43018, sample SAMN04849742) | marine metagenome | isolation source: floating plastic debris | place: Pacific Ocean | collected 2008-08-30 | study: EMG produced TPA metagenomics... | reverse complement strand
GGCGTGCCCATTGAGGCGGCCATGCGCCATTCGCTGCACCGCTCGGTGCAGTCGGCGGTGCGCTATTATCGCGATCAGGAGCGCGCATCGGGCAAAGCCGCTAAGCTCGCAGGCTGAGTTGCGCGGGCCCAAAATGCCGGGCAACAGATCATCGTCTTGTGTCCCCGGAAAGGTTTGGCCATGAAGGGTATCGTTTTGGCCGGCGGCAGCGGCACGCGGCTTCATCCCATGACCGTTGCGAGCTCCAAACAGCTGTTGCCGGTCTACGACAAGCCGATGATCTACTATCCGATCGCGGTGTTGATGCTCGCGGGTATCCGCGAGATTTTGATCATCTCCACCCCTCAGGATCTGCCGCGGTTTCAGACGCTCTTGGGGGATGGCTCTGCTTGGGGCATGCGCTTTGAGTTTGCCAAGCAGCTGAGCCCGGATGGGCTCGCCCAGGCCTATTTGATCGGCGAGGAGTTTGTTGCCAGTGCGCCCTCGGCGCTGATTTTGGGTGACAATTTGTTTTACGGTCACAACTTGGCGGCCCTGCTTGCCCGGGCCGTCACCCGGGCAATGCCGACGGCCGACGCCGGCAGCAAGAGCACCGTGTTTGCCTATCATGTCGCCGATCCTGAGCGGTACGGCGTGGTGACGTTTGATGGTGAAGGCTATGCGACGTCCATTGAGGAAAAGCCGAAAACGGCGAAATCGAGTTGGGCGGTCACAGGGCTGTATTTTTACGACGGCCGTGCGAGTGAGTTTGCCAGGACCCTCAAGCCGTCCGCCCGGGGTGAGCTCGAAATCACCGATCTCAACCAGATTTATCTGGCTGAGGGGGGATTGGCGGTGGAGCGGATGGGGCGCGGTTATGCCTGGCTCGACACCGGCACGCCCGACAGCCTCATCGAGGCGGCAGAATTTGTGCGCATCATCGAACACCGCCAGGGGTTTAAGGTGTGCTGCCCTGAAGAAGTTGCGTTTAATCAGGGCTTTATTGATCGCGATCAGCTGCGCGCGCTGGGCAATGATTTGGCCAAGAGCGCTTACGGGCAGTATCTTTTGAGGATCGCGCGGTGATGGCTTCGTCACGGCCGTTGAGCCGTTGCCTGAATACAGTATTGTGCAAGAGCCATGAGAAGGCCGGCTTAGGCGGGCGTGGCGAGCTGACCTAGCCGCTCCCCGGCATAGCGGCGTTCGCGGATGGGGCGCCACCACGTCTCATTGGTGAGATACCACTCCACCGTTTTGGCGAGGCCGGTGTCAAAGTTTTCCGCGGCGCGCCAGCCGAGCTCTTTCTCGATGCGGCTGGAGTTGATGGCGTAGCGCAGATCATGGCCCGGGCGGTCGGCGACGAAACGGATGAGTTCGCGCCGCCGCTTGGCCGTGGGATGCATGGCGTCCAGCGTGTCGCAGATCGCTTCTACGACGGCCAAATTGCTGCGTTCGGCGTTTCCGCCCACGTTGTAGCTGCGGCCGGGCTCTCCCCTGAGGGCAATCAGCTCCAGCGCGCGGGCATGGTCTTCCACGTAAAGCCAATCGCGCACATTCTCGCCCCGCCCATAGACCGGCAGCGGCTCACCATGGAGTGCGTTCAAGATGGTGAGGGGGATCAGCTTTTCGGGGAAGTGGTAGGGGCCGTAATTGTTGGATGAGTTGGACAGGACCACCGGTAGCCCATAGGTCCGGCCCCACGCCCTGACCAAGTGGTCCGCCGCCGCCTTGGAGGCGGCATAGGGCGAGGACGGTGCGTAGGGGCTCGTTTCGGTAAACAGCCCACCGTCCAGCGGCAGATCGCCAAATACCTCGTCGGTGGAGATGTGGTGCAGCCGGAAATGATCCCGCTGAGGGCCGCTCAACCCCTCGAAATAGCTGCGGGCGGCTTCGAGCATTGCAAAGGTGCCCACCACGTTGGTGGTGATGAACGCGCTGGGCCCGTCGATGGAGCGGTCCACATGGCTTTCGGCTGCCAGATGCATGATGGCATCGACCTTGTGGTCGGCCATTGCCGCCGCCATGGCCGCACGGTCGCACACGTCCGCCTTGATGAACGAATAGCGGGGGTGCCCTTCGATGTCGGCGAGCGAGGCAAGGTTGGCCGCGTAGGTCAGTTTGTCCACGTTGACCACGCCATGGCCGGCCCCGATCAGGTGCCTGCAGACGGCTGAGCCGATGAAGCCCGCACCGCCGGTAACCAGGATTGTCGCCATATCGTTTATCTTCACGCGCGTTTTTCAAGATCCATCGTCAGATAGAAGTACCTGGCAATGAGCTACGTCGACTTGCAGCACAGTAAGGTCGATCGGCAAGGCCGCGATCCGTGGAAGGAGTGGCCAAAGCGAATCGTCAACCATACCTTGCGAGTGTAGTCGAAGGCTGTTGTTTGGACTTGCGCAATCGCCACGATGGACTCCAAGTGTCCGTCGTCAGATAGTTTGGGACAGCGGAGGGCACGGCGGTGAGGAGGGTCTAACTCTTCCTGGTTGAGTCTACGCGGCCTGTATCACGTTGATCAAGCGGCGCCGGTGGATGGTGTTTTCTTTGATCCTCCGTCTCTCCGTGAGGATGGCGGCAGCTTGACCGAAGTGGGCGTTGGCCGTTGTGACATTGCCGAGGCTCTCGTGCACTCGACAGCGGACCGCGTCCGCCAGCACTTCTTCGGACGCCTGTTCCGTTGCCAGGCCGTGGCCTGCCATCCGGACGTCCATCACCTGTCCTGCGCTTCCTCCTCGGGCACCGCGTCGCCCAGCTTCCCTCCGCGCCCTGCCACCGCCTGCGCGAGGTAATGCGCAGCGAGCCGACGAGCGGCCTCATCTGGATCGAGTACCTGTCGGGGACGAAGCTCTCGCGGTTGACTGTCTACGGCATCGATTCCTATTCATCGGGACACATCAACAGGACCACAGACCCGACGCTGAAGGTGCGGGCGCGCTGGCCGCACGACCCGGTCTTGGAACGGCTCGAGATCGAGGTGATCGTGCGGCGCGACCCGCGGATCGTGCCGGCCGGTACCTCTCCCGGCCGGACCGGGGCGCGCAAACGCCGGTTGCCACGGGGGCGCCGATCCGCCAAACCTGCTGCGGCGCGCCGTCCCGGACAAGCGCAACCTCGCCGGCCGGCTTGGGCCACAGCTCTCCAGAGGATCGGAACCATGATGCTTCTTTCGAGGTTCGCGCGCCTCCGGGAGGAGGATCTGAGGGGCGAGGTCTACTGGGGGAAATCTCCCGATCAGCCCGGACTCCCGCTGAAGGGCGGCAAGGTTCGAGGATGGGCCTACGACACGCGGCGTGATGCGCCTCTCGCCGTGGAGCTGAGGATCGACGGCGCCGTCGTCTCCCGGTCGCGGGGAGGTGTCGCAAGGGAGGGCATCGACGATCCGCACGAGGCGAGATCGGGCTTCGGCCTCGATGTTCCCGAGAGCGCTCGTGGAGGCGGACTTCGTCATTACAGGATTTGCGCGGCGGGCACTGACATCCTGGTGCCGAACGGCGAATTCTTGGCCGCCCTCGACGAAGAGGGCGAGCTCCTCAAGCTCGACCGTGCCGAAGGATCGCCGGGCCACCGCCTCCTCCTGCCATGGCACCGGCCCTCCCGAGTGGGGGGAGAGCTCAGCGAGGCCAAGCGTCTCGTGGCCGCCGGCCGGGCCGGCGAGGCCTGCGACTACCTTCGAGACCTCTACAACGCTGAGCCGTCGTCCAGAACGCTGCTCGAGAGACTGGCGAGAGTCTGCATCACGGCAGCGCGACCGGATGAGGCACTCGCCGCGGTCGATTGCCTGCTGGCGCTCGATCCCGGGGACCTCGGCGCGCTCGAGCGGCGGGTGCGCGTTCTTGTGGAGCTTGGCAAGACGGGGGAGCTAGCGGCGAGCCTCGACGCGCTTGAGGAAGCCAATCCCGGAGGCAGCGCGCCGGCGCTGGAGAGGGTCGCGCAGACCTGCGCCCGTGATCGCCGTGAGGAGGCCTCCCTCGTTGCGCTGAACTGTCTTCTTGAGCGGGACGGCGGCAATGTCGTGGCTCTCGAGCTGCGGATCGACGTCCTGCTCGCGCTCGGTCAGACGGATGCACTGCCGGAGACCCTCGACGCGCTTGCCGGGGCCGCGCCCCACACGCGCAAGCTCGCGCTCGGCTGGATCCGCTATCACGTCTCGCACGAGGACTTGCGGGCTGCTCTCGAGTGGGCTGTCTGGGATCTGCTCGCGATCGACGACGATCCGAAGCAGGCGATGGCGGCGCTGACGCAGGTCCTCGACTTCTGCGACCGCCTCACGGATCCCGAGGCGGCCGCTGGCCACGCGGCCGCGGCCGTCGCGGCGTTTCCCGCGAATGCCTCGTTTCGCCGGGTCGAGGGCGACCGCCTCCTGGCGCTTGGCCGGATTGAGAAGGCGGAGGCCTCCTACGAAGCGGCGCTCGAGATCGACCGCAAGCACGTGCCCTCGCACGTCCGCCTTGGGCAGGCGTGCTTCCTTCTAAGGCGGTTCGGGGAGGCGTTCGACCGGATGGAGTGGCGCCTTTCCGATCCCGGGCGCCGGGAGGAGGACGGCCCCGTCCCGCAGCTGTCGCGCTGGAGCGGCGATCTCGACCTTCCGGGCGCCTTACTCGTGTGGGCGGAGAACGGGGTGGAGATTCCCGAGATTCTCCTGCAACTCGCTCTTGTCCCCGCCCTGACGGACCGCCTCGGCGTTTCCGTCGTGCTCGTCGTTCCGCCGCCCCTTGTGAAGATCGCGCGGCTCTCCTTCCCCGCCGTTCGGGTCGCATCGACGGAGAGCTTGGCCCGCCCCGACCCCGAAGGAGTGCGCATCACGCACCAGGTTCCACTCGGCAGTCTCGCCCGCCTCTTCCGCCGCCGTTCGGAGGATTTCGCTTTTTTCCATCCCTATTTCGCGGCGGACAAGGAGCGTCGGCGGGGTATCCGAGACGAACTGGTGGGGGACGGCCGGAGGCGGCTCGTGGGGCTTGCTGCGACGAACGACGGCGTCACCGAAGGGGCTCCGTCGCTTGAGGATTTCGTCCGGGTCCTCGACTCGCCTGACGTCCGGTTCGTCGTGCTCGAAGGGGTGGAGGATCCCGGCGCTCTCGGACGGGCGCAGGCGCTGGCAACGAACGACGTCGTCCTGGGCGAAGGGATCGCAGGTGGGGAACTTGAAGGTCTCGCGACGTTGGTCGGTGCCATGGATCTCGTCGTGGCGTCTCCGGGGATGGCCGCGCACCTCGCGGGAGGGCTGGGAGTACCGAGCCTTGTCTTCGCGCGCCCGCTGCCATCCGCTTGGTGGCTCGGCGCGGGCGGCGACTGTGCCTGGTACCCCCACACGACCGTCGTGCGCCGGTCGGCTCTCGAGGCCGGCTGGGAGGGTGCCCTCGCAAAGGCGCGGAAGTGGCTCACCTCGCCCGATGCGGCACGGACGGCGCACGGATCGACCTCTCAGGTCGGGAAGGCGGACGAACTCGAGACGTACCTGGACCACTTACTCGACATCGCGCTCGCCGATCGGCGTGGCGCGACCGCCGCGCCGATCATTGCGAGACTGCTTGAGCGGCGGACTGGCGATCCGGACCTTCTAATGAAACAGGGCGAGACGGCGCTCTCGATCAACGATCCGGAGACAGCGAAGACCGCCTTCCGTGCCCTTCTCGAGCTGGACCATGACGGGGCCCGAGCCCGAACCGGGCTCACGCAGGCGCTCGTCGCGCGATACGAGCTCTCTGAGGCGGCGTTTCTTCTGGACAGTTTCGTCGACGAGGCCGAGCCGGAGCTCCGCCGCCTCCACGCGGCACTCCTTCTCGAAACGGGCTCCCCCGAGCGAGCGGCCGCCCAATGCGAGCTGCTTCTCTCGGCGGACGACCTCGGCCCGGAGGCGCGCCTTGACGTGGAGATCCTCCTGGCGCGCGCCCTGTGCGGGCTTGGGAAGCACACGGCCGCCCTCGACCGTCTCGAGCCGCTCGCCAAGGGGGAAAATGTCGAGCCAAGGGCGTGGCTCGAGCGAGGAAACATCCTGAATGCGCTCGGCGACCTCGACGGGGCTGCGGCAGCCTATGCGGTGGCCCGCGGGTCCGGGGACGGTCCGATCGCCGCTACCTTCCTCGCCCTCTGCCGAAAGGATCCGGCCTATATTGGCGAGCCTGCCGCCGCGCGGGGCGTCGCGATCCCGGCGCTGCGGGGGGACCTTCCGGCCGCTGCGCAGGACGATCTCGTCCTCTTCGTCTCCTGCGACGCGGGGTACTGGCGGCTTCACGCCGCGACGCTTCTGGCGTCCGTAGCGCAGAACGCGCCGGACGCGTTCGTTCACGTCCACGTCGTCAACCCGGACGAGGATTGCCGCCGTCACCTCGCGATCTTCGGCCAGGTCCTCGGCGCTCGTCGGCTGAGCGCGACCTTCGAGACCGTCGACCTCTCGGGCGTCGCTGAGACCTACCCGCTGGTCTACTACTCCTCGATCCGCTTTGCGCGGCTATATCAGATCGCCGAGCGAAGGCCGACGAACTACCTGTGCGTCGACGCCGACTGCCTTGTGCGCGCTCCGCTCGCTGGGCTGCTGCGGCAGGCCGGCTCCGGCGACGTCGCACTGCTGAGGCGGTTCGGGCGCTCACTCGAGACGAGCGTGGCCGCCGGCGGGCTGTTCGCCCGGCCTACGGCCGGCGCACGCGTCTTTCTGCGCGATGTCGCGGCCGGGATCTTCTCGGTGCTGACCTCGGGCGAGGCGGAGTGGTTTCTGGATCAGGTCGTCATCTCGTCCGCGGTCGAGCGGGGGTGCCGGTCTGGCACGGTCGCTGTCGCACAGCTGGATTACGCGTACATCGACTGGTGCTTCCGGAAGGACGGCATCGTCTGGACCGGCAAGGGCGATCGGAAGTTCAGCAACGACAGCTACGTTCTGGAAAAGTCGTTCTACGCCGCGCGCGCCGATCACGAGCGCCTTGTCCAAGGACTGTGAGCCCGGGCAGACGGCAAGGCACAGGACCCTTTACCAGTCCGCGCGGTCGTCCTCGCCCTCTTCGCGCTTTCTCCATCCGTCGAGGGGGGTGTGTCGGCGCACGACGAGACGCAGGAGAGAGCAGCGTCCTATCGGGCATGCGCCGCTGTCCGCAGTGACGAACTTCGGAACCACAGCTGCCAGGTACTTGATCTCTAAATATCTGCCGCGTTGTTCTCGGACCCGTGCCTGCGGGCGCTGCAGCCCGATCTCCTCGTCGCTCCCGAGAAGGACATGCCTGGGTCGGACCCTGCCGTTTCGACACTGCGCTACGCCGCAAACGCGACTACACGCCTTTTCGCGGTGAGAATAGGAAAGCTCACGTCGAGCGCACTGTCGTCGTCGAACCCGCCGTCCGCCGGCTATCGGGGTTCCGCAGCTGACGTACGCATCCAGATCGATGTTGACGATCCTCCAGGGTGCGCAGACGGTCTGGTCTGTCTGCTACACGCCTCGCAGAAAGCTGCGAGCTTCACCGACATCGTACGCGACGAAGCGTGATGCCGCCGAAATGGCAAAGGCCGGGTGAGGTACGGATTTCATCCTTGATTGATCGGAGTTCTCAGAATAATAGAACGGCGTCTACGACGTGCTTAACGCACACTGAATACTGAGTATAATCCGCTTACTTATCGGAAAAAGTACAAAGTATCCAGATTTTCGTAAATAGATTCATATTTTGCGTATCTCATAACAGAGAGGCCGCTCGAATGGAGCTGAGGACATGAACGATCTTTCGGATACTCCTGCTGTGACCCATCGCTTCGGGCGCGAGGAGCACTTTGTAACGGCATCGCGGTTCTTTAGGAAGGGAAAGGACCTACCAACGGCGCGCAATCTCCTCCTGCGGTCGATGAGGATCTTCGGGGGCGGGAGCGACGAGCTTCTTCTTCTTGCCTTGATCGAGGAGCGCCTCGGCCTCCTGGACGAGGCGGAAGGCCGGCTCGAGCGACTGCTGCGGGAGGAGCCGGATCACACGGTCGCTTCGGCAGAGCTTGGCAGGCTGAGGCTTCACCGGCTCGACGACCCGGTGGGCGCGGTGGAGCCGCTAAAGGCCGCGGTCGACGCAGGATCTGCTATTCCCGACCTCCTGCGCGATTTCGCGCAGGCGTGCGCTGCCGCAGGTCAGGATGGTGATGCGGAGCAATCGTTCAACCGCCTCATCCATGAAGGCGAGGCGCGCCCGGAGGACTATTCCACTTATGTCCGGTACCTAGTCGATACCGACCGTCACGAGGCAGCGGCTAACATCCTTAAGAGCGTCGAAGTCGGCGGCGCGGGGCCGTGGCTCCTGCAGGAATTCGCGTCTGTCGCGACTGCGATCCATCGGCGCAATCCGGACGAGGCGGCGCGGATCGCCGGGCAGGGCCTGGCCGCCGCCGCCTCGGCCCGGCTCGACGACGCATCCCGAGGCTCCTGGCGAGAGTTTGCAACGCTGCACTTCTTTGCCAGCGGCTTTCCCCAAACGCTCCGCTGGCTCGATGAGCGGGCGGCGCGGGATAGAAAGTATCCTGCCGAAAAGGTCTTCCAAGCGCTCCTGCGGCTCTTCGTTGATCACGAACTGCCACGGACGAGCTTCGCTGAAGTCCGGCAACTGCTGTCCGAGGCGGCGAAGTGCGCCGGGGCGGGACGGTCGCGCGAGATCGCGAGCATCCTTCTCGATCTGCTCGGCCGCGAGGATCCGCGGGAGCCACTCGGATCCGGCGCGGAGGAGTGGCGGAGGGTCGTTGACGCGGCGTCGGCTGTTGGAAGGTCGCGCTGGGGCTCCAGGCGACTCCTCTTCTATAGTGCCGGACTATGGCCAGCCAGCTGGCTACCGGAAGACGGTGCGGCGGAGCTGCTCGCGGGCCTGATCCACACCATCGTGGCCAAGGCGCCCCGGGAGTGGCTCGCCCCAGACGCCCTCCTCCACCGCCTTGAGCAGATTCCCGACCTACAGCGGCTTGCGCTCGCGCAGGCGCTTGCAGATCCTCCTGCGTCGTGCTCAGGCGACCAGCTGATCCTGCTCACGCTAGGAAAGCATCTCGTGGATCTTCCGGTAGGGGCGCCATGCATCGAGCAGCAAGAGAGCCTCGCGGAACGCGTCGGCTGGGGGCTGATGCAGTCCCGGATGACCGCGGGGGTCTACGATCCGGCAGACGAGTCTCCAATCGATGGCATTCGGGATCCCAGGCGCCGGCTGAAAGCCAAGGTCGACTGGCTGACCCGGGTCGGGCAGTTCGATCGCGCCCGCTCCCTCCTCGTCGAGGCCACGGCGTCTCCCGACATCAAAACAGCGCTCGACGCAATCAACCGCCTCGCAGATGTTGGATTTCCGCAAGAAGCGTATCGGATCATTTCCGGCCGCGAAGATCGAATTCGGCATTTCGACGCAATTCTGGTGCGATATCGACTTTCCATCTATTTGGACAAACGTGACGAGGTTGAAGCGGAGCTGGGTGCATACGCATCGACGGTCGCCTCGCTCGGCAAAGTCACTCATGTGTGCGCCTTTTTGTTGCTGGAACGAATCGACGAGGCTCTCGCCGAAGCGGAGCTTTTGAAAGATCTCAAGACGGGGGTTACCGCCATCCTACCGGCAATCGCCGTCTGTACCCTCGACTGGCGCTACGAGCAGGCTGACCGCCACTTCATGGAGGCCATCCGGCGTATTAGGGCAGAACCGAAATTTTCGCGCTCCACCCTGAAGCTGCTGCACTCGTTGACCACGCTGTTCCATGCTGCGCAAAGGCAATCTCTAGAGGCTGCCGGCGCCGATCTTGATGCTCTGCCCGAGATGGAGAACCTCGTCCTCGACCTTGTGGCGCAGCGTCGCGAAGTGGGCGAGGATGAAAGCGGGCTGCTATTCAAGTCTGCCTTGAAGTTCTCGACGACGCTGCTGCGCCTGAAACATACCGAGCGGGCGCTGCGCATCATGCGCGAGCTCCGGCGCATGGCAAAAAATGATATCGGCCTGATTCACGAGCTCATCAAGTCGTACAGTCAGAGATCGTACGATCAGGACAGGAACGTGGCTTGGGAGCTAAATCGTCTTCTTGATTATGGCCGCGCTCTGGCCGCTCGCAACTTGAGCAGTTCTCTTGATAATGCTTCTCTCGATCATCGGTTCATTGGTGATCTTACAGTCGCGCTTGCGATCGCTGCGGCGATTTCCGACGGTAACCTGACTCTCCGGCTGGAAGGAGCGGCAATATCTGCGGTCGAGTATGCGTCGGGTCGGGGCGTCGTTGACCCCTCGGCCGCGAAGCTTGCGGAGGCCATGGTCAAGGCTCGCGTCGGGGTGGACGCGGCGCTCACCTACCTGAATGACGCGCACCGCCGTCACTCTTCCAATGTGATCATCACGAAGTCGCTCATCAGGGCGTATCGTTATCTTGGGCGTCTCGAGGAGGCTGAAGAGGTTAGGGCGGCCTCGATAGCGTTCATGCCCTTTATCGCGACCTCGCTCGCCGCACGATGGTCCAACGTAGAGGCCAACGATCGGCTGGTCTGGTATCAAGCGCGATTGATGCCGCCCAACTCGTCGATTGTTGAGGCCTATGTCGCCGGCAGCAGGATCGGGGGTGTGCGTCACGTGGGCTATGACATCAGCGCAATCCTTAGGCGTCGCGCTTCACGAGGCGGACCCGTGCGTGGAGTCCTGTTCCTCCCGACATACGCATGCCGGGTCTCCCCAGCCCTTGCGGCGCTTCCTTGCGCCGAGCTCCAAAAGCAGGGGGTTGCGGTGGTTTCGCTGTCCGCCACCGGATTGGAGACTCCGCTCGTCGGCGATCCACTGATCGATCGCTTTAACAACATCATTGAAAATACAATTTTTGTCCGCAATCATCCAAAACATATCCATGAAACATATTTCGACTGGAGCGTTGACTGGAGTAGCCGCAAAGTCCTCTGCATGGGGATGAACTTCTGGCAAACGCTATTTGAGCGCGCTAGCAGACGATTTTGCGGCTTTCATGTGGACAATAATACTGCTTCATTCGGAGAAGTTCTTCGCGAAGGCATTGTACAACTTGATAGAGCCCTCTACGTCTGCGAGTTAATATTTAATTCCATCGCGAAAGAGGATTTCCCAATACGCTTCGTGAGTGCAAACTGGCACTACCCTCCAGTCGCTGCATTCAGGATCTATTGTGAAGCAAAGGGCTGGCGTCGTAATATGCACTTCGTGAGTATTGGTATCGGCTATGAGAACTATTATTCGAATTTTGGTAACGTATACTCCAGCACGGCTGCGGTCGTCGACATGACTCGTCATCGGGAGACACGCGCACCGTTTCTCGCTGTAGCTGAACGCTTTGAAGCCTGGTACGCTGAGCAGTCGCAGAGCGAGATCAAGGCGCTCGTATCAACATGGATCCAGATGGACCGCGCTGGAGTGGGGTCGGCGCTGTCGCCCGAGGCTGCCCGCGTGTCGGAGAGGGTGGCCCGGCACCGAGAGGCGGGCAAGCCCGTGATCGGCGTCTTCGGCAAAGTTCCGTACGATTTGGCAGTTCCCTACATGGGCGGGCCGGCGCACTCGGACATGGCGGACTGGATAACCCACACCGTCGAAGCGGCCGCACAATCGCTCGCGCTCGTTCTGATCAAGCCCCATCCTCACGAACTACGACACGAGATTGCGGGTCGGCCACGGGAATTTTTCTTCGACATGATCCGATGCGAGATCCCAGAGAACGTGATCCTTCTCGACCATAAGTGGTTCAATATTCGCGACATGATCGGCATGATCGACGTCGGGGTCCTATGGAACGGAACCACGAGTCTCGAACTCGGCGCAAGCGGCGTGCCGGTCGTTGTATGTGACGATTGGGCCCGCAACGACTACCCAGTCGGCCACCTCAGCCCTCAGGACCGGCGGCACTACGAGAGCATGATCTGCGCCCCCGTGGGCCTCGCGATGCCGCCTGATCACCAGCGCAAATGCGCCGCACTGCTCGCCTACCTTGCGACCAAGGAAGTGATGCGCCCCTACCCATTCATCCAGACCGGAATAACGAACGCGTTCGTCGGCGCCCCGCGCGTGAATTGGGACGAGGTAGAGAGGTATTTTAGCTCGGGAGATCCTGACGTGGAAAGCCTTGCACGGGAGTTCAACTTCGATATGCGCGAGGTACCGGCTTCCGCGGCATGAAGAACGCCGATGAAAAGCCAAGTGACCGCCCCCCGATGCGGACAACCAGTCCCCGTCGGAAGCGCCGTGACGAGGATTGCTGGAGATCGCACATTGGACCGCAAGGCACGAGATGAGGCGCTGAGTCGCGCCGGAAAGGAGATCGCGGCGTGGCGCATACCCGAGGCGGACGCCGTTCTGCAAGCCCTGCCTGCCTTGCCCCAGCGGTCGCTGCTCCTTGCTGAGACGGCGCTCCTCCGGGGCGAGACTGGCAAGGCCCGGACGCTGGCCCTCGAGGCGGAACGCAACGGCGCACGCCCGCGCGCAACACGCGAGATCCTGCGGACCCTTGCGGCGGCCGGGGCCAAATGCTTCGACGAGACCACCCCCCCGATCCCGGTCCTTCACGAGCTAAAGCCGGCGGTGCAGGTGAGATGGTTGCCTGTGCTGTTCGACGAGGAGCGGTTTTCCGAGATCATCGACACCGCGGCCGGCGTCCTGGCCGGTGATCCGCCGGAGGGCGTAGGAGCGCTCGCGGCCTACTGGGATCTGCAGGCGCGCTACTGCCTCGGCGAGTATGAGACGGTCGTAAGGCGCGCGGAAGCGGATGCGCGCTTCGCTAGCACGCCCTGCCGCATGGTCGCCACCACCGCAGCGCTGCAGCTCGGAGATAACCAGACCGCGTTCCGGCTCTTCGACCTTGCTCATCCGACCGGCGAACCTCCTGATTTCAATCCGATCCACTTCAATGTGACGGTGCGGCGGCGTTCGGTTCGCGAAGCTTACTCCTTGTACGAGCGCGACGTCACCGCGAGGGGTCTGCGAGAGGCGCTTCCCGCCACCTACTGCGGAGACGCCGTCGTTCTGTGCGACGCTGCGGGAGCAGTGCTCATCGCAGATTTCGGCGTCGGCGATGAGATCCGTCACGCAGCCGTCTATAAGGAGCTGGACGCCCGATCGACGTCGCTGACAGTCACTTGCGACCCGCGACTCCAGCAACTGCTGGCACGATCGTTCCCGCGACTGTCTTTCATGCCAGTCAAACGCTGGCGGCGAGAGACTCGCGTTGGACGATACGCCGAACGAGCGGCGGTCGGCGCGAACATCTACTGCGCGATGGTACTCGACGATGATTCATGGCAAGCAGTTAAGCGCGCTCCTCGCATTGGCGGTCTGGCTGCTCTCATTCATACTCTAGAATCGGAGAATGCCACCTTCAGGTCTGAAAGTTCTCCTTACCTTCGCGCCGACCCTAAGCGGATCGCGGAAATGGCAACCCGTATGGCGCCTTTGAGATCAGGCGATACCACGCTAGTAGGGTTGTGCTGGCGATCCATCTTAGCCAGCACAAAGCGGAATGCACGCTTTACTGACATTATCGCGTGGCATGAAGTATTCCTACTCAAAAATATCGTATTCGTTAACCTTCAGGCGCGGCTCACGTCTGACGAGCGGGCTTTGATACGTGCTTCAGGAGCGTCATTCGTCGAGCTTGACGATATCGATTTGCTAGACGATTTCGAAGCCATGGCTGCCGTGATTGCGACACTTGACGCTGTGGTGGCCCGCGGAAACATGGCTGAGTTGAGTGGAGCCCTTGGCGTTCCAACTTTCTTTCTCGCTACGACATACGAGTCGTCTTGGCGTGAAGGCATTAACGGCCTTGATTGGTGGAGCGGCAGTAGAGAAATCCTCGTTCCCGTAATTCCAGGTGACAAGAACTCCACCTTGGCGACACTCAATAAACGCCTCGCGTCTTTCGCTGCTGGAGATCGACGTCTTAACAGCACAACGGAACCGCGTTGATCCACTTTAGGGACATGCCAATCGTGACATTGGCTAAATAAATTAAATATTGTTCTGAACGCAATGTGATGCCTTGAAAACAAATAGGAATAACGAATTGAAAAATCTCAAATTAATTCTTCCCTACGAAAGCTTAATATTCAATGTAATTGTGCAAATCGTAACTTATTTAGTCAATGAACAATCCGGCTTGTCACAGCAAATATCCATGGGAGATCAATTTGCCTAATACCGTAGTAGCATCTCGCGCCGATAGATTGGGAAATCGCCTTCTAACTATGATGTCGGCGCGGGATTTTGCTATAAAAATTGACGCAAATCTTGTTATAAATTGGCCATCGTCCAGTTTTAGTTATGATTCGTCTAATGATTATTACGATTTCTTTGAGCTCTTCGATCCAGTTCAATTTGAGGTGCATGAAAAACGAGTGTCCATAACAAGCGAAAGTCACGACGCACTTATAAGGCGCTCACTAGTTGACTGTGCCTTCGACTTATTTAAGCATCCACCAAAAAAGATCGATTACTTTGCTTTTGAGAATCGCAATTTTTTGTTCCGATCCCCGAAAGATTACGAGTTTGTAGAGGGAGAAGATCAATCGATCAACAAGACGTCCTATGGCGTGACATTTTTTCAGTCCTTGCAATTTAACCAGACTGTAGATGCATGCCTTAGAGACATCCTTGCATCTCTGCCTACTTGTTCATCGTTGTCGCTTCATATTCGACGAGGTGACTTGATCCCGATGATTCAGGAATTTGGTAAAGGCATCGACGAAAGTGATGTGAGAAAAGCCATTACACGTGTGGCTTCGCTCTTTTCTACTAAGTACGCGCCCCTAGAGGCGTATGAAGAGACGGTTAAGACATACGGCTCGGACCGCCCTGTCCTGCTATTTTCGGATGACCCTACAATGTTTGGCCAACTCAGTAAGCGCTGCCGCAATACCATCATCGACGTCTCATCTCTCGTCCAGGGATATGGACTCTCGGCAGTTCAAGCCGCTTTTGTTGAGATTCTCGTAATGTCCAAGACTATGTCAATCGTATCTACTGGAAGTAGCTTCTCTCATATTGCATGCTATATTGGAAATATTCGGAGGAGGAGAGTGTCGAAGTATATACGCCCAGATCATTTGCTCCGCGATCTTAATGCTTTATGTGAATCAAATGCTTATAAGGACCTCGTAATGTATGAAGTTATGCGTGTTACGACTAATCGCATGCCAGAGGGTTCTGGACGACGAGCGGCTTTCATCGCTGCGCTCGAAACGTTGAAGCGAGAGCGCTTCGCTGGTTGCTCCCCCTAGGCCATGCGCCCATTCACGGTATCGCCGGCCGTTGTGGCCTCCTCCCAACTTCCTGGACCGGTGCGAACGAGAGTTTTCGGCTACGCTAGCCCGCGAAGGAGGGGCTGTGGTCGATGAAGAGATCGAAGTTCACTGAGCATTTGATTGCGTTTGCGCTGAGCCAGGCGGAAGCGGGAACGAAGGTTGAAGAGATCTGCCGAAAGATGGGGGTTTCGCAGGCGACCTTCTTTCGTTGGAAGAAGGTGTATGGCGGGCTGACGCCATCTGAAGTGCGCCGATTGAATCAACTCGAAGAAGAGAACACGCGGCTCCGGAAGTCGGTCGCCGATCTGACACTCGACAAAGAGATGCTGA
>ERZ1740058.1021-NODE-1021-length-15537-cov-13.638096_pt1 | contig 15537 bp, 15 predicted proteins | sample MGYA00581745_ERZ1740058 | MGnify/ENA primary metagenome ERZ1740058 (study PRJEB43018, sample SAMN04849742) | marine metagenome | isolation source: floating plastic debris | place: Pacific Ocean | collected 2008-08-30 | study: EMG produced TPA metagenomics... | reverse complement strand
CGTTGAGCTTATCGCCTTGTTGGTAATAAACGTCTGAAATGCCACTCGACGAGACTGCCCGACCAATGAACTTGGCCTCTCGCATTTCAGGGGTCTCTGGCAGTACATCAAATGTGGCGATCGCCGTTTCGTGGGCCGCGATCGCCGCCTCAAAATCCTGGATTTGCGAATACCCTAACCCGACGAAATACCACCCGTACCCTAATCCAGAAGAACTCCCTGGACCTTGATCAATGTCAACAAATTGTTTGAAATAGTCGAGCCCCGTTTCGTATTGACCTTGTTCGTAGTAGGCGATGCCGATCAGATAAAGCGCTCCGGCTTCTTCAACCTGATCACCGATTGCCTGGTAGAGATTTAAAGCTTGCTCGTAAGCGGCGATCGCCTCGGCATAATTGCCCTGTTCAGCTAAGCGTTCGCCCTGCGTAATCAGCTGACCGGCAGCGGATGCTTGAATATTCGAATTATCCGCCTGGGTGGGAATAATGGTGAGCTGATAATCCCCTCCCTCGCCCTCATACAAGGCATTGGCTAAAACCTGATAGGTGCCCGTTTCAGGCAATACGAACACAATTGAAGAATTCGTCTCAACGTCGCTACTGTCGTCGTTCGTGGAGAGGTTTTCACCGGCACTATTTTGCAGAATCAAGTAGGTGTCAAAATCGGCACTGGTCAAGGTGAGAATAACAGCTTGTCCGGCCTCACCTTCAAAGGTGTAGCGGTCGTATAGCGTGTTGTCGTCGAGAAGTTCGTCACCCGTTTCTAAGCTGCCGGTTACCTCTAAAATGAAGGCTTCAGCGTCGGTTGTCTGCTTTGTTTGGGCTGAGGTCAGCGGTGCCGATTTTGACACCGGTAGGGGCTTGGTTAGAACTGACTCCTTGGGGCGGCTGGCCTTGATCAGATCTAGCGCGTCTCGGCGCGATCGCGCCCGCATGGCCTCTACTTTGATTCGCTCACTGGCTAAATCCGGCTGCCTGCCCCAGGGGCGGTGCCCCAAACCAGGAGTCGCGGAACCTGCATAGGCGGTCTCTGACCCACTTAGTGAGGCATGGGGATGAGCGGTCGCAATTGTGGGAAAGGCCCCCAGCGATCGCTCACGCTCTGCAAAACCTTGGGAAAACGCCGGTCGTGGGCTGGCTGGAATGGCCACAGCGGCGGCGGTCAACAAACTCAGCCACTTGATGAATCGAGACATGTCGCTTGGGGTAAGACTGGCACCAGCATATAACCCTGACTTGGGTTCATTTTGGCACTTTTCTGCCAGCTTCAGGTTGGGGCTTACGAGCTGCGGCTAACCAGGGCATCCGAGTTCTAAACCACAGCCATGATGACAACCGTGATTTTGTACTGGCATAGAACCTCACCTAGTTTCTCCTCGGTTAAGGCTGCTGCTTATACACATCTCGTGAAGCCGCTCAAACACTGCATTGTCCCCCTTTGTCTCCCCAATTCTGGCGGGAGATTCGGAGTTCAAGTCCCCCAGAATATAGCCCTTCGGGCATTTCAAGAAAGGGGTATTTAGGGGGCGAGATTTCCAGAAACGATCAACCAGAGACTTATGTATAAGCAGTCGTTGTTTCAGGAGAGGTGCCACAGGCGGTGAAGTGCAGTCAGATCGCAAACTCTAGTGGTGTTGTAGGTCTGCAGGTCGGTCAGGGCGATCGCACGGTGAATAAAACAGGCTACGCTTGACCTCGTTGCACGGGCAGAGAAGTTTTGGTTGGCGGGTTGCGGGTACTGATGGCGGTGCTGTTGGGGTGTTGGCTATGGCTAGCGGCCTTGCCGATCGCAGGCGCTGCTGATTTAGCCCAGACGCCACTGACGATCTCCGCGTTGCAGGCGCGGATTGACCAACCAGTGAGGCGCGACGGCAAGCTGACCATTGACTTACGCGACGTCGTGCTCGATTTAAGCGCCGAGAATGGGGACTTTGGCGATCGCTTTTATCGATTACTGCAAACCACCCTGCAGCGAGGCGATACGGTGTTCAACCTCGATCTGAGCCATGCCGTCGTAAAAGGCGAATTTGACCTGCAGCGGCTGAGTCTGCGGGAGCCGCTATATGGCGATGCCTTTTTTCCACTCTTGAGTGAGCAGGAACAGTCGCAACTCCAGCGCGATCGGCGGCGGCTGTTTCAGCTAAGTCAGCTTTCGCGATCGCTGTTGCTGCAGTCTCAAACCACGGCAGCGCGCATCTATCTGTTTCGCGGTGGACTCACGGCCGCACAGACTCGTTTTGAGGGGCCAGTGCTCGCGTCAGACATTTTTTTTCTGGGGGCAGTCGCCGCGCCGGGGGCGCAGTTCGACCAACGCGTCGACTTTAGTGACAGTCGCTTCAGTCAGTCGGTGACGTTGGTGGCGAGCCAGTTTCAACAGGCAGCGCGCTGGCGCGGCTGTCTCTTTTTTGATCGTTTGCGGTTGGGCCAAGCGCTGTTTCAAGGGCCGGTGACGTTCCAGGGCAGTGAGTTTTCCCAAAGTGCCGGGTTCGAGCAAACCCGGTTTCAACAGGGGGCCAACTTCAGCCGCACCGCCTTTCAAAAAAATGTCGATTTTGGTCAAACCCTGTGGCAGGGCAGTGGTTTGTTCTTAAAAAGCAGCTTTGCTGGGGATGTCTTTTTGACGGAAGCCCGCTTTGAGGCTGCCATGAGCTTTCGTCAGAGTCGGCTCAGCCAGGCAATGAATCTGCGGGGTGCGATGATTCAGCGTCAGCTCGATTTTGGCGATATGACGTTTGAGCCGCAGACGCGCATCAACGTGGCGGGGCTGAACTTTGATACTGAGCAGGGCGGCCTGCTGGGCAGTCCAGGACAAATCGGGCGGGTACTGTCTGTTCCCAGCTTGGAGGGGAATGAAACGCTGCTGCGTGATTTGGTGCGTAATTTTCGCCGGTTAGAGCAGGTGGCTGATGCCAACCGGATTGAATACACCACAGAACGGCTGCGACTGCGATCGCTGCAGCGTCAGCTCACCGGCCTCAATCTCAACACGGCGTCGCGATCGCGCTTGCAAAACATCGGCTTTTCCCCCGAGCAGAGCCAGGCAATTCTCACTCGACGTCAGGAGATGTCCTTCGTCAATCCATCCGACATCCTCGACTTGCCCGGTTTTAACCTGTCTACCTATATCAAGGTGCGCGATCGCATCATTGCTCGCTCGGCAGTTTCACCCGCTAGACGCCTCCAACTTTTGCTGCGCTGGTTGGCCTTGTCGGCACTGTTGTTGTTGAGTCATTACGGCACGAGTATTGGCCTGACCTTGGGCGTCGGCCTGTTGGCGATCGCCTGCTCTAGCCTGCTGTTTTGGTTCGTCGATCGCTACCGCCGTCGGCTACCGATTCCCATTACCCCCTCGCGCCCAGAAACCCTGTGGATGTTGGGCAGTTTTGGTGGCTTGCTCAGTCTGGGGCTATTGGTGCTGTGGCGACTAGCGGATGCTCCCGTGTGGGCGGCGTTGGCGATCGCCCTGCTGGTGCTGCCCGTGCCCAGCGGACTGATGACAGTGCTGTATCGCCAGGGTCGCTTCCATGACCAGCTCGACACCAGCTACCTGCTTGAAGACGGCAGTGCCCGCCAGCTCCGATTGCTCATTGCGCGGCTGCCAGTGATTCCCAAGTTTCCGTTTTATCGCGATCGCTTCTATCCCATCGATTGGCAAAAACGCCGCAACTGGCTCAACTATTACGACTTTAGCCTCAACAACTGGTTTAAGTTTGGCTTCAATGACCTGCGGCTGCGCGACGCCGATGTGCCGGGTCTGGTGACGGCGCTGGTGTGGTATCAATGGGCGATCGGGCTGGCCTACGTCACGCTGCTCTTGTGGACGTTCTCCCGCACCATCCCCGGCCTCAACCTACTGCTATATTTCTAATCCAATCACGTCAAACCTCTGCCCCCTTTTTGGTTGAGTCCCTAAACGTACTTTGCATTGAGGTAAGACAAACCGAAACAGCGGCAAATTCTCTGCTCCCTTTTAACCCCGTTCAGCAGACCCTAGGCGGCTGTCTCAAGTCAGTCGGCATACTCGCTGCCAGGCAACGATTTCGCTCCCTTACAATAGACCCATTCCCCTTCAACTCTGCAGCGCCGATGGCGACTACTACCATTCCTTTCCACATTCCCAAAAGCTTGCGGGTCACTGATGAACAGTTCCTCGCGTTTGTCGAGGCCAACCCTGAACTCAGGCTCGAACGCACCGCGATCGGAGAATTGATTGTCATGCCACCCACTGGCAGCGAAAGCGGTTCTTATAACTCCGATCTGAACGTAGAGGTGGGTCTCTGGAATCGTCAGCAGCGCTCTGGCAAAGTTTTCGACTCCTCTACCGGATTTCGCTTACCTAACGGAGCGATCCGATCTCCCGATTTGGCTTGGGTGGCTCAGGCTCGGTGGGATGCTTTAACGTCAGAACAGCAAAGCGGGTTTGCCCCCCTCTGTCCGGATTTTGTGATTGAGTTGGCCTCTAAAACCGATACGTTAGAAGACCTGCGGCGCAAAATGGAGGAATATCTGGACAATGGCTGTCGCTTAGGCTGGCTAATTGATCCTAAAACCCGCACCGTTGAGATTTATCGACCTGAAGGCGCTGTTGATCGCCTGCCCTTTGACACCCCCCTGTCTGGTGAAGACATTTTGCCTGAGTTCACGCTTGATCTAGAGACGATCTTTCCGGTCAGAGATCAGCTGTCATAATTGCCCGTCCTCATTATCGTAGGGGGCGTCATCGCTTAGCATGATGCCCCAAAGCCAATCTTGTCGTCAGTGCTGACCGGGTGTTCTCAGAGGCGGCAGGCCATCACGGTCGACGAGAGGCGATCGGTGCCAGCGTAGAGTATGGGGCCAACCCCTTTAGGCTCCATACCGACCTTTTGGTAAAAGGCTTGGGCCCGATAATTGATATCCGAAACACAAAGCCACAGCCACTGTTTCGCGGCATCGCGTGCAGTTTGTGCGGCATGGTCAAACAGCGCCCGCCCCAGCCCCGTTCCGTACTCGCTCGCCAGAATATAGAGCTGCTTCAACTCCGAAGCGGGATCCTCTAGCGCGATCGGACAAGGATGATGTTTCAGCACGTACAGCCCTTTAGGCTCACCCTGACGCCGCGCAATCATGCAAACAATTTGTTCATCAGAGAGGACGTTTGCCGCAACCGTAGGGGTGTAGTGCTCAGCGCAATAAGCCTGAAGATTTTCGGGACTATGAACGTCGGTGTAAGCGGCGATGAAGGTCTCTATCCACAAGCGGACAAGCTCATCGGCATCGGCTATTTCGGCTTGTTGCAATTCCAGCATTGATTTCTAAATCCTCACGCACCGCTGAAATCATAGACAACTCTAATTAATGTTTGGCGGCCCAGTCTCGCAGGAGGGGATTCACCAGTTCGGGGGCCTCGTCCTGCGGACAATGACCGATGCCGTCGAGCACGATGAAATCTTCCACCGTGGGATAGCTGGCGTATGCGCGACCGAGTTCAACCGGCTCCCAAGGATCAGCATCGCCCCAGATAAAGAGTGCGGGACACTGCAGTTGAGGCAACAGATCTTCCGCAATTGGCCCTTGCGAATAGCGGACAAAGGCGAGAAACACGTCAGCCGCCCCTTCATCTTTGGAGGGCTCGATGAGCAGATTCACCAGCTCATCCGTCACTGCTGCTTTGCGACCGTAGGCTTGCTTCAACACATTGCGAATGAAGTTCGGGCGGGCCAGTCGAGAGAAAAAGAAGTGACCCAGGGGGCGAATTCCCAACAGGGCTTGGAAGAGTGGCGTCGGGGCACCGCGATACCAGGGGAGGGTTGAGCGCTTGCGATCGTGCAGCAGCCGTAACGAGCAATCCAACATCGCGATCGCCCGCACCTGTTCTGGCTCCATCACCGCCGCCTGCAGCGCCACAATGCAGCCGATGGAGTTACCCACTAAACATGCCGGTGCGCCAATCACGTCGCGGCAAAAATCCACCACTAGCTGACCCCAGGTTTCAAACGTGTAGGCGATGGGGTCACCGGGACTCGGCTTCACCGATTTGCCAAAGCCGATCAGGTCGATCGCGTAGACCTGATTCGTTTCTGCCAGCACGGGCAGGTTTTTGCGCCAGTGGTCACTCGAAGCGCCAAAGCCGTGAATCAGTAGCATCGGTGCGCCGGTCGTGCCTGCTTTTTGATACCGAATCGGAAACCCTTGCCAGGGCCAAGTGCAGTCGATCACGGGTTCAGCGGTTACAGCAGACATGGCGAGAAATCTCGTAAAGGGTGACGCTACTGGCAGCAGCGCCTTGGCTTTATATAAGTTTACAAGACATCGTCATGGGACGACGGATTTCGGGCCGGGGCGATCGCCGTTTGCGTTCGATGCAAGGTTTTCATAACGGGTATTGACGGCATCACTAGATATCGATGAGGTCATTGCGGTACCGTCATAGCAGGTTAAGAAACCCTGTTCGCTGAGGCTTTTTGTGTCACAGTCATCTCCGGTCTCTCACTGGCGATCTCCAGTTTGGTTAGTGCTGCTATCAATGGCCTCCATTCACTTCGGGGCGGCGATCGCCAAAGGGCTGTTTGCCCAGGTAAGTCCCATTGGGGTGGTGAGCCTACGACTGGGGCTCGGGGCGGCGGTGTTGTTGATGCTGGTGCGTCCGCGCTGGCGGCAGTATTCGGTGCGCAACTGCGGCGGTTTGGTGCTGCTGGGGCTCACCATGGGCCTGATGAATACGTTGTTCTACAGCGCGATCGCCTACATTCCCATTGGGGTGGCGGTGACGCTGGAGTTTGTGGGGCCATTGGGGGTGGCGCTGTTCCACTCACGACGGGGCCGGGAGTGGCTGTGGGTCGCTCTAGCGGCGACGGGTGTGCTGCTGTTGGCCCCGATTGGGGACGTTTCACTGCATCCGATGGGCGTGATCTTGGCGCTGCTAGCGGGGAGCTGTTGGGCGGCTTACATCGTGCTTGCCAATCGAGTCGCTCGGACGTTTCCTGGGAGTGAGGGTACGGCACTGGCGATGGCCGTGGGGGCGATCGCGATCGTGCCCTTTGGCATTGCCGCTGAGGGCACCAATCTGCTGAATCCTTCGGTCTTGCTGCTGGGGCTGGGGGTAGCTGTTTTGTCATCAGCGTTGCCCTATTCGCTCGAAATGGCGGCCCTGCGGCAGATGCCGGTCAAAGTCTTTGGTGTGTTGATGAGTTTAGAACCGGCGGTGGCGTCCGTGGTTGGGCTCTTGGTGTTAGGCGAGCAGCTGAGTCTACGCATGGTGATGGCGATCGCCCTAGTCAGCTTTGCCAGTGCAGGCTCCACCTTTCAGCCTAAGCCGCCCGCATAGAAGTGGTTCATCGGATTGGAGTGAATCTGCATGTCGGCATCCGCACCGTAATCATCTGCTGTCCACTGTTAGACGCAACCGGTGAATCTAGGAGCGGAACAGTTTGCGCTGGAAGACGATGGCAAAGGCGCCGATGCTCGCGGCGGAGAAGAGGGCAACGGCCTCGCGGAAGCGATCGCCGAAATGCACGTCCTGGTTGCCGCCGTGGCTGATGTTTTGATAGTCGATACCGAGATCATCTACCGGCACGATACGAATATCGGCGTGGCCACCTTGCTTAAATTCGATGCGCCAATCACCCGCCTGTTCGGGATCGGGCTTAAACGTGTAATGACCCGCCGCATCGGTTTGGCTTTCTTCCCAGGGCGTCTCTTGGTCGTCGGGCGTATACACCAGCACCGCGGCCTCTGCCATCGGCTCCCCAGTGCTAAAGCTGGCAGTAAACTCCAGTGCTAGCTCCGCCGCAAAGAGATCGACAAAGTAGTCGGTTTGCACGGCGTGGGCCCAAGCGGCTGAGGCATTCCCAAACGCTAACCAAACGCTTAATACCAGTCCGAGTGCCAAGGTTTTCATCGCCCGTCTCCTAAACAAGTCATGCCACAGATGCTGAGGGGATACTTTCGGTGATCCAAGCGAAATCCTAGCACCTGGATTTTAGAAATATTCAGAATATATTGTGTCATCCGTCGCTGCCGGTGCCGGGACGCCCCGAAGGACAACGCCCCCTGCTAGGATCAAGACTACCGAACCGGAATTTTGAGCCGGTGACTCGCCGTAAAGTTATGCAAATCTACCTGGATTACAGCGCCACCACGCCGACCCGACCCGAGGCGATCGCGGCCATGCAGGCCGCCCTGCACGAGCAGTGGGGCAATCCATCGAGTTTGCATGAGTGGGGCAATCGGTCGGCCACTGTGCTAGAGCTGGCGCGGGCTCAGGTTGCCAGCTTGCTGAATGCGGCGGCTGACCGCTTAGTGTTTACGGCTGGGGGCACCGAGGCCGACAATCTAGCCATCATGGGGGTGGCGCGTCGCTATCGCACCCCGCAGCATCTGATTGTGTCGAGTGTTGAGCATTCGGCGATCGCTGAGCCCGCCCGGTTTTTAGCCACTCAGGGCTGGGACGTGACCTGGCTGCCGGTGGATCAGCTGGGACGGGTCAGTCCCGATGCGTTAGCCGCGGCCATTCAACCCAATACGGTGCTGGCCTCGGTGATCTACGGCCAGAGTGAAGTGGGGACGCTGCAGCCCATCGCCGAACTAGGGGCGATCGCCCGGCGTCGCGGCGTATTATTCCACACCGATGCGGTGCAGGTGGCGGGCCGGTTACCGCTAGATGTGCAAACGCTGCCGGTTGATTTGCTATCGCTATCGAGTCACAAGCTGTACGGCCCACCAGGAGCCGGAGCGCTGTACGTGCATTCAGGTGTCGATCTGCTACCGCTGCTCGGTGGCGGTGGCCAAGAGGGGGGCTTACGCTCGGGCACGCAATCGCTGCCGAATCTGGCTGGCTTTGGTATCGCTGCTGAACTCGCCGCGCAAGAGATGCCCTCTGAAACGGTGCGCCTGATTCAGCTACGCGATCGCCTGTTGGCCCAGGTCACCGCCATTCCTGGTCTAGAAGTCACGGGCGACCCCCGCGATCGCTTGCCGCACCACGCCAGCTTTTGCGTCACCGCCGCCGATGGCGACACCGTCAGTGGCAAAACGCTAGTGCGCCAGATGAATTTGGCGGGCATTGGCATCAGCGCCGGGTCGGCTTGCCATAGTGGTAAGCTAAGTCCCAGCCCGATTTTGAAGGCGATGGGGTATCGCGATCGCGCTGCCCTTTGCGGCATTCGCCTGACCTTAGGACGACACACCACCGCCGCCGACATTGACTGGACAACCCTGGTATTGCGTCAGGTTTTAGACCGCACGCTGCCGCGCTTGATCCCTGCCCACGTTGCTTAAATCCGCTGCTCTCCTTAACCCTATGACTGCCGTTCCCCGGAGTATCGAAGCCGCCGTCGATCAGGCTAAAATCGCCACCCGCGCTGCCATTGAGGCGGGCATTCCGCGCATTGTGGTCGATCTCAACATTCCTGAACTGAAGGCGCTGCCCATTGCCGAGCAGTTCTACCCCGTGTTAGAAGAACTCGGGTTGAGTTTTAAGGTCTATTTTCCCGATGCGGGTGCCGCCGCACTAGCCCGCCGCGACTGGGACGATCCGGCCTTTAGCATTCGCGGCATCAACGAGTTCAAAGGGCGCTTAGAGCCCGAGGATGAGGCTTGCCTAGTCATTGAGCCCTCTTCGGTCGAGGTGAATGAGGTTGAAGCATTGTGCAATGAAGCCACCGGCAAATATGTGGTGATGCTGAATCCCAAGCTCGAAGATATTGCCGTGGTGGGCATCGGTTATACGGCCCGCCAGCTCCGTGAGCGCTTTTTGAGCACGTTGGAATCTTGCTATTACCTGCAGCCGTTAGAGGGCGCGACGCTACTCCGCGTTTATCCGGGACCGTGGCAGGTGTGGGGCGAAACTGAGGACGATGATTACGAGCTGCTGGGCGAGTTTGCCAAGAAGCCGTCGGGCGAAGAAATGGCCAATCTCTTTGCGGATGAGGAAGAACAAGAGGGCGATGGCAGCCCCACCAACCGACCAAAAAAAGGTGGCTTATTCGCTGAATTAGGACAATTCATTCGCGCGTTGACTCAATAGGCGTGGCGTGCTCTGGGAAACCTTCTAGTTAGATAAAGACAGGATCAAAGCAGCAGAAAAGAGCATAAATACAACAATAAAAATCAAACTTAGCGCTGTTAATCGACGACTAAATTTAGTGAAGTCAGACAGCACTTTACTCAGCTGTCTATCATACATTTCCCGTGCGCTTCTAGCCAGTTCAACAAGTGGCTTTGCACTATTATGAGCTTTGGAATAGAAGATTCCTACATCAGGTTTTCGACGAACTTGCTCATAGAGGTCTAAATGATGATTTCTCAGGTAAGACATCATTTTTCGATATTGCCTGAGATAAATAATATTGAAGATCATGATCCCTGCCATGAAAAGGACTGCTAGAAAGATAAATCCAGCAGGAATTATCGTCTCGCCAATCCGAATCTGTTTTTCAAAGACTGAAACACTTGCTAGGTAATTCATAGCGCATCTTAAATTCAGAATTAAGTCTCTCTACAATCCTCAACTCAACCACTCTGGTAAATCGCAACAAATGGCAAAGAACTGATCCCTTGTGGCACCCAACTTCCTTGTTGTCTGTAATCACAAACCTGAGATGCCAGGCCCTGATGTCATTTGGGTTTTCAGCACTGTTGGCCCCTGCTCATACTGGCGATCGCCATCAGCCATGCTTGCAGCAGTCTTGGGTAATGCCGATCTTTACGGCGCTAACTCGGCGAATGCTCGTACCGGAAATGTGCCAAATCCTTTCACCTTGACCGGTACGGCATAAAACTTGAAGCCATTTACCGGTACAGCATTCAAATTACACATGTGTTCAACGATGAGAATTTCTGCCCCCAATAGCGTTGAATGAACCGGGCGTTCTTTACCACTGGAATCATCAATGTTGTACGAATCTATGCCGACCAGTTTAGCGCCACTATCGCGCAGATATTTTGCGGCCTCTTCAGTGAGAAAAGGATGCCCTTCGTAATATGCCTCAGTGTTCCAATGTCTTGACCAATGGGTTTGCACCAGCACCGCTTTGTCATGGACATCTACATTGAGGAAGGTCTCTTTATCGATGGCGCTTACCTCTTCACCAACCACCACTTTTACACCCTCAAGACTTGCGAGCGATTCCAGCGTCAGTTCAGACAGGTCTTTGCCATCTTCATACCGATGAAAAGGAGAATCCAGATAGGTGCCGGTATTTGAGCACATCTCGATTTTGCCAATCTGAAACGTGGTGCCCTCGGCATAATGTTTTTTCGAGTCTTCTCGACTTAAGTAGTCGCAAATGATGGGGGCTGGCAATCCCTTATAGGTGATGAGGCCATCTTCAACGGTATGACTGAGATCGATCAGCTTTTTCATTTAGTGAGCCTAATAAGGTAAAAATATTGATTTGGGATAGGAGCTTAGGAGATTTTCAGTAAAGAAGATACCCGCAGGGGCGGGTTTTGTTAATGCTTGATTGCTATGAAATCAAGGTTTCTAGCTAAACTCGCCCTTACAGTAAGTAGGTGGACAGAATTAATCAGCTCCCGACAACGACATCTCAAGGCTTCCAGCAGCTCAGGACTACGTTTGATTACGTCCATGTACTTACCGGTATATTCTTTCTAGGAAATCTCAGCGTAAACAGTTCTACACCGATAACTGGGGAGCCTACTCCCGATAACTCGACCCCCAACAGCACACGACTTTCAACGTACTCAATGTATTGAATTCAAGCAATTGATGTTGCGAACCCACATCTCGCGTCTAGCCCACAAAACCGTTTGCTTCTCCAAATCCGTGCTGATGCACGACACCGTCATTCTTTTTCTGCCGGTAGAGAATCATCCCTAGGATTTTGGGGCGGGGGGGCGCGAAGCGGCTTCTCTGCGAGTGGGCGACAACAGTAATACCGATGCTCTAAAACAAGGCTACAGATCTGGCTCCCCTGCCCCTCGACTCCTCGGCGTTGCCGAGATTGCATCGGCAGTCCGATCACTGAGAACTGCTATAAGATGCTCCTGGCTCATGATCCGTCACGTGCGGTCAATGCTCGTTTAAAAATCTCCTCAATCTAGAAGCACAGGACAAAGGAAAAGTGATGAACCGCAGAACCGTCAGCCAAAAATCCGACTGACTCACTCCACCCCGTCCATGCTTCTATACGTAGGGCGTCACGTCTTCGCCGCAATCATCGGCAAGGTAAGACAAGGCTCGAAACCGCAGACCCACTAACTGCTCGTAGAGTGGATTAAGCTTGCACATGGGTGGAATGTGAACAATCTTACGCTTGAACAGTTTCACATCGCGTTCAAAGGGACACTGTGACGGCACCAGCTTGCAGATAAATCGGGCGAGACGAGGATCATTGACCTCTAGCTGATCCAACCACTCTTTGGCGGGCTTCAGGGGTTCTAGCCCGGGCTCATCGCTCTGGTTGAGGTCGCCTGCCGCTGATTCTTGGGCGTCGTACAGCGTCGACCGGACTGAATCCAGAAGCTGAGCTTCTAAGCCCACCGCCGTACAAAAGCTGTGGAGCAGGTGATCTTCTTCAGTGGAATAAACGCCATCGGCCAGTGCGACCATGACCGCCGTACGCAAAAAGTTCTCAGCTGCTTCGGTTTGTTTCCCCAAGGTATCTGCCAGTTCCGCTGGCGAGATGGGCTCTAACGCATCAAAAAATCCGATGTTAGGGGCCAATTCCTCTTGCGTCATTGCCGTAATCAGGCTTTTTTCTTCTTCATCGAAGTGTCCATCAGCCCAAGCAATGGTGAGTAAACCTCGAAACCAAACCTTGATTTGCTCAGGCGTGTACGGAGAATGAATAGTGGATGGCATAGGAGAGTATCAGGCTAGACAGCAACAGCAATGCTGAAATGCGAACTAATTGTAGCTTTCCCTGTCAAGGGCTATGGACAACTGACAGATTGAATCATGGTTGTTCAGCGATCGCGCCAGGGCCGTCTCAAGACTTACTCAGCTTTTGCCCGAGCATTGAGCCCGTTTGCCCAGTAAACACCCACAGCATCGCCCTAGCTCCGTCTCGTAGTCCGCGCACTAAGGGTTCCGCGTTGTTGTCAGAGGGGACTGGCAACGGTTGAAAGGCAATATCATATCGGCCTAATACCACCTGAGCAATAATGGCGGCTCGCCGCATGTGATAGTCAGACGTGACCAGATAGACACTTTCAACTCCCGATTGCTTGAGATCGTCAACAATGGTGGTGAAATTAGTCACGGTATCCACTGCACGATAGTCGAGGCGGACGCGATCGGAGGCAATGTCAGCTTCTTGAAACAACCATTGCGCATATTCAGGATTGGTACCGGAGGAGACCCAAATCTCTAAATCAGGATGTTCACTGGCAAACTCTGCAGCAAAGTGCTCCCGTTCTGGCGCACCGCCGAGTACGAGAATGGCCTGGGGCTCTCTCAACTTGGCTTTTACTTGGTTTTGTCCCAGCCACGCTAAAGGCACCAACAACAGCATTAGTCCAATGTGCCAATGCCGCCGCGATCGCCGTTTCCTCCGCATAGATCAACCCAAATTGGTATCAAAAGGACATTCATCTCAAGATCACCAGGATAACGCTTAAATCAAGCGGCCAGAGCTTAAATTTCTTAAGAAATGCACTTGATATATGACCTGACCGGAGGCGACGATTCTCTCTCGATAAAGCGGTTCTGCAGTGCGATCGCCAAACAGCCAGACCAGCTAAGTAGGCGGTTTAAATTAAATGTAAGATAGCAGAGTAGCTAGAATATCCCAAAATGCCTGCCCCATTACGCATCCTACTCACCGAGGAAGAAGACCGCACGCTCAGCGAACTTCGGGAGGCTCAGACGGTTCCTTATCGGACGCGTGACCGAGCACACATGCTGCGCTTGAATGCCCAAGGTCTAAATGTGCCTGCTATCGCTGAGATTTTTCAGTGCCATCAACATACGGTTAGAGCGACGCTACGCCGATGGGAGCGCGATGGATTAGGCGGACTGTGGGAAGCTCCTGGACGGGGTGCCAAATCGAAGTGGCAACCGTCAGATCTGGACTATTTGACAGAGTGCTTGGAGCAAGAGCCTCGGACTTATAACAGTGCTCAATTAGCTCAGAAGTTGAAGCAGGAGCGCTTGGTAGACTTGAGCAGTGACCGCTTGCGGCGATTGCTCAAAAAAAAGATATCGGTGGAAACGCACCCGACACAGCCATAAACGGAAGCAAGACCCCGTCCAGAAAGCCCTCAAGCAAGCTGACTTAGACACCTTGACACAGGCGGCTGAGGACGGACATCTCGACCTCAAGTACTTGGATGAAGCCGGATTCTGCCTGTGGAGTCCAGTCAGCTACAGCTATAGTCCGATCGGCGAGCAGAAGCGGATGGAGCAAACATCGACTCGCTATGGTCGTCGCATTAGCATTTTAGGCTTATGGCAACCCGCAAACGGGTTCGAGTATGCCCTCTCTCAAGGCGGTTTTAAGGGGAATAGCTACATTGAGGTGATGGATTGGGTAGCCCAGAAAGCTTCACGAACCTTAGCTGAGACAGGACGCATCACCGTGATTGTGCAAGATAATGGCTCACTTCAGAGGAGTCGCTTGGTGCAGCAACAGTGGCCTCGCTGGCAGGAGCAAGGGCTGTTCATCTTCTTTTTGCCCCCCTACTGTTCAGAGATGAACCCGATTGAGACCCAGTGGCGGCAGTTGAAAGCCCACGAAATTGCCGGTCAAATGTTCGACAACGAATATGATTTGGCAATGACTGTCATTGAGGGTATGGAGGCGCGAAGCAACGCCGGAAATTACTCGCTGGAGCGTTTTATATTTAATTCCGCCTAGCTACTTACCCAATCGTGAACCGTTTGCCGTTGCAGTTGCCTGACTCAAAATCGTAGAGGGTGCTTTCCCGCCAGGAATCAGGAACGCTGGCTGCGCGAAGTCCAAGGCATTCTGACCAAAAATAAACCGGCAAGCCTTGATCACCTGAAGACTTGCCGGTTTGTTCGTGAATGACGTGGAGATGGCGCTGAGCGATTAGCCCATGGACGGTGATTTACGACTCATGTCGCGAACCATATCTTTGAACGGCGACATGCTGGGGCCAGGACGGCGACGGGGCGATCGATTAATTCTGGGGTTGACCAAGTAATCAGTGGCAAAGTTAGTGACCAGCGCTGCTTGGGGCTGGGTCACTTGTGCCGGTTTAGCGGGGGTAGCCGTTTGCTGAGACATTGCTGGCGGGGCAGGCTGGGCTGGGGATTCCTGAGTGGTGGTCGAGGCTACCGCCGGAGCCGGCTCTGCAGCGGGCTGTGCCGGAGAAGTCGTTGTCGTTGCTGGGGCGTTGGCTTCATCCAGCTCCATAAAATACTCGCCCTTTTTGCCGATGCCAAAGATGCCAGCAATGCCGCCAAAGATGCCACCAATCAGCCCAAAGATGCCACCAAATATCGTTTTGATCAGGCCCATATTAATTCTCCCAACTGCCGATTATTGCGGATTGTCAAGCCGAGGTTTAAGGAAACTATCATCCCGCAAACCTATGTCACTTATTATTCAGGGCAACTCAGCGTCTAGCA
>ERZ1740058.1020-NODE-1020-length-15539-cov-6.417140_pt1 | contig 15539 bp, 16 predicted proteins | sample MGYA00581745_ERZ1740058 | MGnify/ENA primary metagenome ERZ1740058 (study PRJEB43018, sample SAMN04849742) | marine metagenome | isolation source: floating plastic debris | place: Pacific Ocean | collected 2008-08-30 | study: EMG produced TPA metagenomics... | reverse complement strand
AAAAAAAGTTGCCTTTGAATGAAAAAAAATTTTTTTTAATCTCATCAACATTTTTAATTTATTAAAACTCCTTTGCATTTATTATACATTATATTGATAATACAGGGTTATTTATTTTGAAAAATATCTAATGCGAAAGATCTGGCTCAGGTTATACTCAACCTACGGTCTGATAGTTTTTGGGGGCGTTTTTTTACTGCTATCGCCTTTTTTTGCCTTGGCAGTCCTGAACCGAAGATGGCACCGGCAGGCGTTATTACTAAACCAGTTTTGGTCAAGAGCCTTTTTAAATGGTATGGGTGTTCCGGCTATTGTCCACGGGAAGGAATATCTAAAGAAGAATCAAGCCTACGTAATTACTCCCAATCACTTCTCACTACTGGATATTGCGCTAATGGGTTACATTCCAAAGCCGTTCGTTTTTGTTGGTAAAGACTCACTGGCCAAGATTCCGTTGTTTGGTGACATGTTTCGGAAGCTCCATATCACAGTTGATCGTAGCAGTCTGAAAAGCCGATATGGTGCCATGGAGAGAAGTTTAGTGGCAGTAGAAGAAGGCAAAAGCCTGGTGATGTATCCTGAAGGTGGAATACGAACAGATAACCCTCCCCAATTAGCGTCATTTAAAAACGGACCATTTAAAGTAGCCATCGAGAAACAAATCCCTATTGTTCCGGTGACTATACCGTTTAATTACATTATATTACCAGACGATGGAAAGTTGCTAATGCGACCTATCCGTCCGGTGTTAGTAATACATCCACCTATTGAAACTGTAGGGCTTACTTCTAATAATGTGGCTGAACTAAAAGAGAAAACCTACGCCATTATTGAAAGTGAATTACAACAGTTTCATAACGAAAAATCTTTTACCTATGAAAATTGATCGGGAAACAGTAAAGAAAATAGCTCATTTAGCCCGACTGGAATATGATCCGGATACTGAGGAGGCCATGATGGAAAGTATGAGTGAAATTTTAGACTGGGTTGAAAAGTTGCGGGAGGTTGATACGGAAGGTGTTGAGCCATTAATGCATATGTCTTACGAACTAAATGCCATGCGCAAGGATGGAGTAGGGGAACACTTGAACCGTAAATCAGCCTTGGATCTAGCTCCAAAGCATGATCAGGAATTTTTTCGAGTCCCTAAAGTATTAACCGCCAAGTCGGAAGACAAAAAGTAAAGCGGCACTCTTGACTTATCTTCCACCCCAGAAATTCAATCGCCCTTCATTCTATTCTCTCATTTCCATTCTTTTTAAATAATTACTATCCCTGCCCATTAGCTGGTGATCAACACTGACCAAAATTAATACAAGGATTGATTTGCGTCATAAATTTTCTGAGTCCTAATCGCTAAACTTGTTTTTTAGGATTACAATATGCATCAATCTCCTTATCTAGTGGCAGTAATGGGGTTACCCGGTACTGGTAAGACATTTTTTGCTCAACGATTAGCCAGTCATTTATCGGCAGTCCACCTAAGCAGCGATCAGGTCCGCCATAAACAGGATTTATTGGGAAAATATACCACTCAGGACAAACTGAAGGTTTACCGCCAATTACTTACCGAGACCAACTACTGGTTACAACGTAAGCGTCCCGTTGTGGTGGATGCTACCTTTCATCGCCAGGTATTCCGTAATCTGCTCGAAGAAGTCGCCCACAGTCAAAAGGTGGTACTGTTTTATCTGAGAATTGTGGCCGATGAGAATACAATAAGGGAAAGAGTAGATAGAAAACGCCCCGATAGTCAGGCTGATTTCTCAGTATATCAGCAACTTAAACTCGAGTTGGAACCTTTAGCGCAGCCTTTCTTGGAGTTGAACTCGTCCCGGAAAAGCCTGGAAACAATGATTGATCAAGCAACAGAATATATACATCGTGGACTCTCTACAGTTTAAGCGAATGGTAGCTGATTCTTGCTTTCTGGATTGGGAGTTGCCGGAATCAGAGCGGGATTTTGAGATCATTGAAACCCACATTTCTTATGTAATACTTACTAGCCGATGGGCATACAAGATAAAAAGGTCGCTTAGCTTACCCTTTCTGGATTTCAGTCAGTTGGAGCAACGTTATCATTTCTGCCAAAAAGAACTAGCACTGAACCAGCGCTTGGCCCCCCAAATGTATTTGTCAGTACTCCCAGTGAAAAAAAGCAATCATCAGATTTATATTGGCAGTGGTTCAGGAGATACAGTGGACTATGCTCTAAAAATGAAAAGAATGGATAATGCGTTGGAGATGGACCGAATGCTTCTGACTAGAACTGTCAACGCAAACCACATAGGAGATTTGGCCGCTTACCTAGCCGATTTCCACGCTCAGGCGACAGTAGTTTTCCCTAATTATTCACTTCAATATTTTCAGCATTTGTTTAATCCAATTGCTGATTTGTTTCCTTACTTTCAACAGTATTTGGGGAGTAAGTACTCAACTATTGTAGAGAAGGCAATTCAAACTTCAGATCAGTTCTTGAAATCCAATATGGAGTTATTGATCCAGCGACAAGAACTTGGATTGGTTCGTGATCTGCACGGAGACTTGCATAGCAAAAACATTTTTCTCTCCCAGCCACCTATCATTTTCGATTGTATTGAGTTTGATAACGCGTTGAGGCAAATTGATGTACTGGATGAAGTAGCCTTTCTGGCAATGGACCTGGAGGCATTCGGCTATTTTTCATTAGCCCAAATTTTATATCGCCAATACCTGAATCGAATGGCTAGCTACCAAATAACGCAAGTAGACCATTCTCAACTATTCACCTACTATAAAATGTATCGGGCTAATGTCCGGGCTAAAGTTCTGGCTTTCCAGGCGCAAAAGTCTAATCAAGCCAAAAAAATAAGAAAGGAAGCAAAGGGATACCTGGATTTGATGGGTCAATACTCAACTCAACTGCTGTAATAGAGGTTAGCTAATAAATCACTAACTAACCTCCCAAGACTCACACAATGCCCACTAACTGTGGAAGACCAACACCGGACGGTCAGCTTCAAATACCACTTGATTAGTGATGCTACCCTTGGTTAGCCGTTCCCAAAGGGTATGATCGCGTGGCATCAACGCCAGAATGCCTGCTTCTTCGTGTCGCTCCAGATACCGACGAAGCCCATCTTGAACATCCTCACCTTGCTGATGGTGATAGGTGTGGCGTACCTGCCGGAAAACTCGTTCTAGTGATTGACCCACAACCAGCTTTTCAGGAGTAAGCTTTTCATCACTAGGGGTAATATGTAAAATATCAATTCTGGCACTGAAGACTGAAGCGAGTGAAATCAACCCTTGAAATTTGTTGGCATGATCAACCTGCTGGTAGTCGGTGGCAAACAATACGGAATCAACGTTGGAAAATATTGCGTCTTCAGGTATAGCCAGAATTGGGCAATCAGTTCGGCGGAAGAGGTGAGAAGTAGTACTACCCAATAGTTTTTCTATAGAACTGTCCCCCCGGTTTCCCATCACAACCAGATCAATTTCTTTTTCTTCAATAGCTTCTTCAATGGCCTCTTCGGGGAATGAGCAGGTAGAGATGAACTGGTAGTTCAACCGCTTATCTTTAAGATGCAGTAACTCAACTTCGGCAAACTCTTGATCTACTTCTTTAGCTATTTGTTCCTGACTGGCAATAGTATCAACGTACACTCCGGTTACCGGATAGGGATTACCGGTAGCAGCCGTTGGGACCCGGTAGGCGTGTAAAATATAAAGCTTGGCTTCGGTGGCCTGACTCAGACCAATAGCGTATTTTAAAGCTCGGGTGGCTCGGTCAGAAAAATCAGTAGGGGCTAAAATTCGTTTTATAGGTTTCATGATCTACAAATTTTGAAAGTGAGAATTAATTTTGGCTATGTGCCCGGGATGATAGTGTCACCGGAGGCCAGTAGAGTTCCTGTTTGTTCACATGATTGTGAAGTAGCTTGGTTAATCGTTGAATAGTAGATTCTTCCAGGCCGACCAGCGATTGCGCTATGTACGATTCGTATTCCAGGCCGGAAGCTTCAATGTGTAACTGCAGTGTTTGGTAGCTTCCCAGTTTATAATGAGACGTTAAAATAATCGTTTGTACCACCAGCGCATCGCGTAGCATTGGATTGGGTTGTTTTTCAATAAGCTCAAAGCCTTCACTGACTATACCATTCACGCCTGCGGTGGTAGCCGCTTCAGTATCTAGCTTCAGTTCAGCCCGAAGTTGCTCCAGATACTTAATTTTTTTCTGCACCCGGCTGATCAAACCTAGTATATTCGCCTTAAGTGAAGGTGTATTACTCTTGTGAGCCATTACTTCCCAGCAAGTAAGACATTGTTTCTCGGCTTTTAGTAGTTGTTTAATCAGGATGCCAGCTAGTGCTACAGTATAGTCTAAGGTTTTCATGGTGGTATTAGGTTATTGTTAAGGATATCAGTTAATATTATCACTAAGCGAATTACGGTGATGCAGCAAGTTGTAAGCCTCAAATCGCTCCCGTAGGTCTGACGGGAATACTCCTAATAGTTGTTGAAGTGCCTCGGGCGTAATATGATTAGCGGATACTCCAATAATCGCCATAATAAGGCTTAATGCTTGTTGAAGGCCTTCATCTTTATTAAATAAGGATGGTTCATTTCTTATTATTTCTTCCAATAAATTATCCAACGATGTCAACCGTTCGGGTAAATATTGGTCTACTACCCATTCTTCAATCATCAACGCTTGAAGCGGAATAGGTAAAGCGTTGAATAACTGCACTGCTTGAGCAAGAGGGAGACGGCGACTTACTGAACTTAGTATTGACCTCACCTGATTCAGAACGTATTCAGTATCGTTGGGCTTTCCTATTTCTTTGGCTATGGGCAAAATGATTCGATCCAGATAAATCACGTGCGGTTGGTATTGACGAGGATCTTTCATCTTATTTAACTTAGGTCAATAATATACTTAAACTATGAGAGCAACTCAATGACATAAATCAGGATAAAATATGACTCTTAGCTCAGGTAGGTATATGACATAAGTTAGGAATTTTGCTGATCTGCATCATTGAACTCCTTTGTTTCCTTCCCTAGATTACAAGCGGTGCCCGGCAGGATACCTTCTACTGTTAAACCTTCAAAATACAGCTTTCGGCTGAAACCCATGATAAAATACCTTAGTATACTACTAGCGCTGTTTCCCCTTCTGGGGTTAGCTCAGGAGCAGCCGGTTATCGGTTATCAAACGCAGGAGTCTGAGATAAACTTCACTTTTGATCCCGCTATTCACGAATACGTGATTCAGGAAGATGATGGAAACGTTCTTCCATTGGCTGATATTGAGATTTACGAGGTCACCTTGGCCGGCGAATTTAATACGTGGCAAGCGAATACTTTATCAATGAAAGTAGATGACTCCGGAGTTTATCAATTATCCATGACTCTCGATTCGCTGAAACTGACCGATACGCAGTTTGCTTTTGTGATTAATGACTACTATTGGGTGGAACCTCGCCTGGATGCGGTGAACCGAGTACCGGCACCATGCTGGCTAGTAAGTACCGGGGCGGTTTATACCACCCTCCTGCATGAGTTTACTGTACAACAGTTACTGAGCGATTCTGTACTGACTGATGAAACCGCCCGGCAGTGGCTTATGAACTACGCCACTCCTATGCATACTCATACTCCAGCCGGACTAGAAACGCTGAAACGCTTTGTAAAAGATAAACAGGCCATTGCCATCGGGCACGATACCGTCAGTACTTACGTCTCCCGTTCCAGGGTAGCACAGTATCTATTAGCCGGAATGGATTATCCGGTGATGGCTTTTCAGTTAGACTCTACCCGGGCGAACCATATTATGCAGTACCTGGACGATGGTTTTTCAGTTTTGGATGATGATTATACGATGGAAGTAATTCGGGTGCTGGAGTGGAGTTACAATCACCCTGACGTAGCACTTATGGGCTACGAACGGGAAGATATTACTACCAGCCTAAACCGACTGAGCCAAGTAGCCCGCCAGACTGATGATTCGGGTTGGCAAAGCGAGGTGAATACGCTGGTAGGCGAGGTGCGAACTCTGCTGGACGCACAGCAGAAATGGGGGTTATACTATTATGACTCTCCCTCATTTCAGGAGTATCTGCTGTTAGCCTTTTGTTCGGTGCGGGATAATCTGCCGGACTTAAGCGAAAGGCAAAGGGTCACTACCGAACAGTCGCTTACGGTGGTAAACCGATACATTACCAATTTGGCTAACCTCAAGAATTACTACCAAAATATCCAGATTGACCTGAATGAATACTTCGATTGGCTAAATGCTAGCGATTCTACGCTTCAACTAGTAGCCTGGGTACCTAACGAGGAGATGAGCCGGGGCACTCCTGGTTCGTTAGGTCAGTATTTAAGTGAACGTTATGAAGATAACTACCTGGCAGTAGGGGTAGGAATGTTCCGCTTTCAGGAAGAACCGGTACCGGTATCGCTAGAGCGGCGATTTCCCAGTGTAGCTCGTGATGGTGAGGAGGGTAATAGTGCTTATATTATTGATGTACGCCAGGCTGACCTAAGTTCGGATGAAATGAAGTGGTTAGGCGAGAAAATGTTTCATCGCACGGGCGATCAGCAACGAGACCTATCGGAAGACTTTGATATTATCTTGCTAATCAACGAGCCTGAATCCCAGCCGATACTACGCTAAAGCTTATACTAAGAGTCAATACACACAAAAAAGGCGATTATCGCTGATTTAGATCATTGATAACCAATGCTTACCTGCATAACTTTGGGGTAAAGTAGGCTTCTAACCACTGAACCTGTAGTGTTGCTTACCACTTTGGTGGAGAGTCTTCGCTCATATTAATTTTTTTGCTCTCCCCAATCTAGGGGAAGTAGGTTAGAGTAGAGTAGTAGGGCTGGATGCATCGCTCTGTATGCATCTAGCCTTCTTTTTACATTAGAGAAGGACTGTTATCAATTAGATTAAAAAAAGCTAATATCATCTCTCACAGTGAGTGACCACAAATTATAGGGGCTTCTTTTTATGTGATGAAGAGGAGGTTACTATCAAATAGTGCTGGTTTCAAGTAAAATTTTAGTCAATAGTAACGCAAATGTAAACATCGGAGGTGAAGCTGCCTATCTAAGTTTTCTAGGATGGATTCAATCATAATGTTAATTCGCTAAAACTAACGAAAGTATGAAATTTACCCCTCTGTTTAAGAGATTCCTCTTAGCTATATCATTCATTGGGGGAGTGCTTACCTTACTAGCAGTAGTTGGTAGAAGGAAATCTGCTAGGGTGTTTAGAGAACAAGTAGCATCACTGTTTACCATTGCCGATAAGGTGCCGAATAAAGCGTTTAACTACGATCAGTTGGAAGGATTACCGGCACCGGTGCAACGGTACCTCCGGTTTGCCCTCCCCGAAAGGCACCCCTATATCAATACCCTGCGGTTACGGCACGGCGGTAGATTTAAAACCGGAATAGATAAAGATTGGATTCCGATTGAGGGAGAAGAGTACTTCACTGCTCAACCACCGGGCTTTATCTGGAAGGGTAAAACCAGCTTATTTACCGCAACCGACCGCTACGTAGACGGAAAAGGACAACTGGTGGTGAAGCTATTATCACTCCTCGAAGTAGCCCGCGCCTGCGGACCAGAGGCTGATCAGGGTGAATTGCTTCGTTGGCTAGGAGAAGCCGTTTGGTTTCCTACTCGTCTGCTACCTAGCGAAATGCTAGAGTGGTCTGCTTTAACGAATGATACTGCCCAACTTAGCTGTACCCATCAGGATTTGACAGTTAACTTTAAAGTAACCTTTGCCAAATTGGGGGAAATTACTCAAATAGAAGCCAAACGTTACTACACGCCAGGACGGTTAGAAACCTGGGTGGGAGAACTATATGATTATCAGGACTTTGAAAGGGTAAAAGTGCCCACCCGGATAAAAGCCACCTGGAAGTTACCCGAAGGCGACTACCCCTACGTAGATTTCAAAGTAAATGATATTCAGTTTAATGCTTCTTCTCCATACTAGTATTGTTGTTAGATCTATTATTCGTTTCTTCTGAACGGTTTTAAATCCCCCTGGCCCCCTTTAGGAAAGGGGGAAGTTGAAAACGGATACAATTATGCTTGTTTTACTTGACGAAGAGTTCAGAGTACTTTTCCCTCTTTGAAGAAGGGGGCTAGGGGGATTTGATATTTAAACTCTCTAAGCAAGAGTATCTAACAAACGATACTGGTATAACTTTACAGTCACTTGACCATAAGCAGCATATTGACCAGTATGAAGTCATAAGTCTTTATTAACTGAAACAAACCTAGGAGTACGAGGAGGAAATGAACTTTATGTAGGTACCATTTATAGTAGTTTCTTTATTGAATCAAGTCAAGCAGTAATTAACTGATTGAGTTTGATGAACTAAGCTTGAATATAGGTGAGCATACTGGATAAATTAAGCAAGCTTTTCTGATTTCTTACCTATGTGAGATTGTAAACGGTGACTGTTTTTTTCAAAATGAGCGACACTCTAGTTTTGCAACGTACTAAATATAGGTTTATGAATATTTCTAGTTTATCAGTAAAAGAGTTGTTACATCGGGTTAATCTGGCGGATAACGCCTTTCGTAGCATTCCTGAATTGCAAAAAGTGCTTAAAACGTTCTCCTGGGATGAAGCCAAGATGCAAATCGGCCAGGATTTGGGCGCTAAGGTACTGGATTGGATCAAGCAGCAGCAGAACACCCAGGAGCAAGCCCAAGAGGCGCAAAAAGTTTTTCAGGATGCTAAGCGTAGTTTAAATGCTTTCTACAAGTCGCACATTCGGGTAGCTCGCTTTGTGTACGCTGACGACCGGATTGAGTTGAAAAAGCTAATGCTGGTTGGGCCACGATCTAATCGCTATTCAAGCTGGCTGGAGCAGGTTCGGGTATTTTACGCATTGGTTGACCAAAAAAACCTTGCCAAGTACGGACTAATGAAAGAAGAGATTAGCCAGGTACAGCAGATTCTGGATAAGTTGCTAGATCTGGAGGTACTCCGAAACCAAGCCAGGTGGCAAGCCCAACAGACTACCGATAATAAAAACGAGGCGGTAGTGGAAATGCGTAACTGGTACCGGCGCTTTATTCAAATTGCCCGATTGGCCTGCGTGGATAATCCTCAACTGTTAGAGTCTATTGGCTTGACAGTGAAAGTATAATTACTAAACCAATCTTTCTGAACTAACTGAATCAAAGGGTGTATTACATCCAGAAAAAAGCAGGAGTCCGGTAAAAGGTACTCCTGTTTTTGCATATGGCAGACTTGTAGATATTGCTCACCAAATGATGCCTGCCGCCTATCAGTCAACCAATATGTTGTAGCACTAACTTCTCAGGGTAAGTAGCGGAATGTGCGTCTGGAAAACCATTTGCTTGGTTTGACTGGCGTGCCACAACTGCTCAAAAAAAGTATGTTGTTGGGGTAGCATTACCAACAAGTCAGTAGCCTGGCGATCAACGAACTGCTCAATACCTTCGGTAACCTGTGGATGGTCTAACGTATGTAAACTATGCGGCAGTTCTCCGAAGTAGCCGTCTATTGCATCGCGAAAGTGAGCCTGCTCCATGCTGTATTCTTTATCGGGAGCGTGGACATGAAGTATCTCCAACCGAGCCTCAAAGAAGCTTAGCAGTGATTTCAAAGTGCTCAGTCCCGAAACGTCGGATACTTTGGTATAAGAGGTAGCTAGTACCACCTTTTTGGGGTGGGTAAACCGGGCGCTTTCAGGTATCACCAGCACCGGAACAAAACTCTCCTTAATGGTATCGACAGTAACGCTACCCAGCCAGGTACTCATTCCTTCCGCCCGGCGGGTTCCCATCACAATTAGATCTATCTTTTCCTCCTCTGCCACCTGCTTAATTACGTCTGCTGCTAGTCCCGTTTGGATAAGGCAGTGGTATTTCACCTTGGGAGCATACAGAAAATCGTGTTTTAACTGTTTCATATTTGCTTCGGCTTGCTCTTGCCACTCTTTAGTACTCACTGCCTCGTAATAACCGGAGGGGTAATTCGCCGAAGATGCGCTAGAAATACGACAAGCGTGCAGAATACTAACTTCAGCCCCCACTGCTTCCGCTAAATCAAGAGCATAAAGTAGCGCATTATTAGCCGTAGGTGAGAAATCAGTAGCCAGTAATATCCGATTTATATTATTCATAACAGTATTGTTAGATGTTGAGAAATAACATTCGTCTAGCCTCCAAAGAGCCTTTCACATACACTGAGCGTGACTACACAATGCGGTGATTGGTTACTCGGGGAATAACAAAGTAAACTTTTTCTCTGGTGATTATTTTCTGAGAAACTAGCCAGTATTCAGCAATTTTCCGATGATTTAGGTTAGCGGACACAATGATCTTGGTCAGCTTATTACGAAAAGTGGTTGGTTTTTCAGAGGTTTTTGCCGATTTTAAACTTTTATGAGTCCCAACCTAGATTCGTTCAGTTCAACCCTAGTGGCACTACTTTCGATACTGAGATTTATCATCAATAGTATTGTAGGTCAGAAGCCTTCGGTTAGTAATTGCTGCCGGTGGGCTACTCAGCAAGTAAAGAAAACCGGGACTATACACAAAATAAATACTACATACTCTAACCTTTTCAACTATGTACAAAGTCAAGATCGAGCCAGGAGTCAAATTAGAAAATTATTTAGCCTATGCATCGCTGGCACCTCGGTTCAATGCATTCCATAACGAAGCCGTATTACTAAGAAAAGCGCTACGAAAAAAGAAAATATGGATGGTGAACTCTACCGAGCACGGTGGAGGAGTGGCCGAGATGATGCCGCGTATGATCAGCCTGCTACGCCAACTCGGCTTGGATGCTGATTGGGTGGTGATGGAAACCAACGAAAGCCAGTTCTTCGCCTTAACCAAGAACATCCATAATCTTATTCACGGGCAACCAGGTGCCGAAATCACCGCCGAAGATAAAGCGCTTTACGATCAAATTAATCGGGATAATGCTCGGCAAATGGCCGAATACGTGCAAAAGGATGATATTGTGGTGGTTCATGATCCGCAACCCGCCGGTATGGCTCAAGAGCTAAAGAAAATGATAGACATTACAGCTATCTGGCGCTGCCACATTGGCCTCGATTACTCCAATGATAGCACTGAGGCAGCCTGGTCGTTCCTGTCGCCCTACCTCGAAGCCTACGATCAGTACGTTTTCTCTAGCCCCGAGTATATTCCCGAGGGCTTGTCGGGTAACGTTACTCTCATTCACCCTAGTATTGATCCGCTTTCTCATAAGAACCGACCGCTTTCCCTGCATAAACTTACTGGTATTCTGGGCAATGCTGGCCTACTTACCAGCGATCACCCTACACTTTACCCGGATTACAAGCATAAAGTAACCCGACTGAAACCGGATGGTACTTTTGGTCCGGCTCGTAATGGCGAAGACATCGGGTTACTATTTCGTCCTATACTTACCCAGGTATCACGCTGGGATAAACTGAAAGGATTCTTTTCCTTATTGGAAGGTTTTGTAGAGCTAAAGAGGAATAATCAAGAAAACGGAAACCGAAGTAGGAACCATAACCGCATTCGTAACGCCCGGTTGGTGCTGGCTGGCCCCGATCCGGAGTCGGTAGCGGACGATCCGGAGGGAAAACAGGTACTTAAAGATCTGGTTGATGCCTACGTTCAGCTTCCTGACGATATAAAGAAGGATGTAGTGATACTAACCTTGCCCATGAAATCGGCTAAGGAGAATGCTTTGATTGTAAATGCGCTGCAACGTAGCTCTTATGTGGTGATACAAAACTCGATTCAGGAAGGATTTGGGTTAACAGCTACCGAAGCTATGGGTAAACGCATTGCGGTACTAGCCAGTAGCGCCTGTGGTTTGCGTAATCAGGTTCGCAACCACATTGATGGGCGGTTACTTCATCATCCAGAAGATCCTTCGGAGGTGGCATCTCACCTAGAGTATCTGTTAAATAACCCAAAAGTAGTGGAGGAGATGAGTTTTAGCGCCGAGAAGCGGGTGCTCGATCACTTCCTGATCTTCCAGCAGCTTACTAATTGGTTAAACGTGTTCCATCGCGCGCAACTAGCCAAAGAGAAGAACCAACCTGTACTGGTAGGGTAGAGGTTGCCGGAGTTTTTACCTATTATTTTTTACTTTTTAAACGAGATATGACCGGATCGCTTACTGAATTTCAGATTGAAACCTTGCTCACCAGCCAGGTAGTAGCCCGACTGGGCTGCGGCCACGGTGATGAATTATACGTAGTACCCGTACTGTTTGCTTACGACAAGCCTTACGTTTATAGTCATACCCGCGAGGGGAGAAAAGTGGCATTGATGCGGCAACAACCTCAGGTTTGTATGGAAGTGGACCAGATCGATAACTTATCAAACTGGCGTAGCGTGATTATCTGGGGAAAATTTGAAGAGCTGACCGGTAATGCCGCAGAAGATGGACTACAAATATTGAAAAACCGGCTGTACCCCCTAACGACCAGCTCCTACAGCCAGTCGTTGCTCGACCTACAGGCCAAAGATGTGGCCCGGGTTGAGCAACGAGCTGAGGTAATATACCGCATCAGGGTAGAACGACAGTCGGGACGCTTTGAAAAAACCTGAATCCGATTATTTCAGGATCATAACTGGAACATTAGATTCAGTTATTACGTCTATCAACGGCTGGTACTGGCCCATAGCGGGAAAAGCTTGGGTATTCCGACCCGAAATCATGATCATATCTACTTTGTGGTTATCGGTATAATGGGAAATACATTCGGTCAGTTCGTGCTGGCACTCTTCCAAATAAAAACGATGGGTTATATTCCGGAAAAGATAGTCAAGTTCAGCATTCGCTCGTCGACTAAAAGGCGATTCGGTCGTACACTCCTGCCCAAATTCAATGACTTCAACGGTGGTATTAATCTCGTTGGCGAATTGGCTAATAAAATTCATCAGTTGAGGATCAGGCAACAACTGAGGGTTGTGAGCTAAGCCTACCAACCGAATGGGACGATAATTGTAATGGCTAGGTATCAGCAGTAAGTGGTTGGGTACCTGCTGTATAACCTGCTTCAGTTCCAGGTTTTGATCGGCGATAGTAATAATCAGGTCGGGATGGTAGGAGTGGGAGGCTACTACCAACGCATTGCTGAACGGGCCGTCAATAGAAACCAGCTTATAATCCAGATTAGCTTCTTGGAGCTGAGTGCCTAGTTGGCGAAACTGCGTCTTTGCAGCTTGTTTCTGAGACTGGAGGGCATTCTGGCTCTGTACTATCTGTCCTACAAGTTCTTCGTTGCAGGTATAGACCAGAGCAACAGTAATTTTGGCCGACAGTTTTTTAGCCAATCGGATAGCATAGCTGGTACTATTTGCGTAGTTACCCGAGGCAGGTACTGCCAAAAGAAGGTGCTCAATAGATTTCATGGTGAGCTAAGGTTAAAAAAGTGATACAACCTGAGATTAATCGTACATCTGGCTGACTTGCTGCAACCCTTCGGGATTGAGTACTGAAATATTTTGTCCATTAGTAGTAATCAACTCGTCAGCTTTGAACTCCGATAAAATTCGGATAACTGTCTCCTTGGCGGTACCGAGGAGGCTCGCTAAATCGTGGCGGCTGAGGGTAATAAAAGTTTCTTCATTCTGGTCTTCGGGTTCAAACAGTGCGTCCAGGGCTAGTAATGCTTCAGCCAAGCGGCCTCGCACAGGGCGATAAGCCTGGGCAACCAGTCGTTGTTCGGTTTCTACCAAATTCTGACACAAAAGGTGAGTGAAATACTGCGAAACTTCAGAATCAGCCGAAAAAATATCCAGAAAATCCTGCCGGGGGATAAAGGCTACCTCCGAATGTTCAATAACACTGGCTGTTACGTGATAGGCAAGATCGTTCAATAGGGCATTGTACGCAATGAACTCATTGTTTCCGACAATTCGGATGATCTGCTCCTTGCCATCACTGCCGTATTTATATAGTTTTAGCTTTCCGCGAATAACATAGTACAACCCCCAAGCGTTGTGTCCTTCCTGAAATAGAATTTGACCTTTGCGGTACGAAACTGAATCGTAGCCATTTTTAAGTTGATTTAGACCAGTAGAGAGACTAATTGTGTTGGCAATAGGTTCGGACCAAGTAGGCTGGGTTGTTAAGAGGGCGTTCATAGTTAGTAGACTTAAGACAGATAAAATAACAATAATACCTCAAGTTACCAATAGTGAAGCCGATTTATTAGACGTAAAAAGCGTAATTGAAGACTTACGTAAAAGGCGTAGATTTCTAAGAGAATTGCGTAGACAGATAGATGGTAATGAGCAATGTCAGTCAACCAAAGGAAAACGAACAATCGAGCTATTGAACATTGAAGCAATAGAACAACTGAGCTACTAAAGATCTATTAAGTTTTGCTTGATGGCGTAGCGCACTAGGCCGGCGGTGTTTTTGACGTTGAGTTTGAGAATTAGATTACGGCGGTGGGTATCTACCGTGCGAGGGCTAATGAAAAGTTTTTCGGCAATTTCCTGGTTGGTAAACTCTTCGGCGATTAGCTGCAATATCTCTCGCTCGCGTTTGGTGAGTTGCTCCACGGGAATTCCGCCCACCTTCACCGATTTCTTCTTTTGCATGAATTTTTCCATCATTGTATCTGCGACTCGTTTGCAAAAATAAGTGTCGCCGCTAGATACAGTTCTAATGGCAGTCACCAATTCATCCATGCCCGTATCTTTTAGCAAGTATCCTGTAGCACCTGCCTGCAACATAGTAGTGATGTGAGCTTCCTCGTCATGCATGGTGAGTACCAGAACCTGTATCTGGGGAAATTGCTTCAGGAGCTTCTGGGTAATATCCGTACTATCTTGGCCATCACCTAGACTAATATCCATCACTACCACTTTTACCGAAGGGTGAGCAGCGAGCTTTTCCAGCGCTTCATCCCCGGTTCCAGCTTCACCCACAATTCGGATGTCAGGAGTATCAGATAAGGAAGCTTGAATTCCTTCCCGAATCATCTGATGATCATCTACAATAAGGATATCGATAGAACTCATGGGAAGTTAATATAAAGGAATTTCCACGGTTGCAAAAGTGCCTTCTTCCGGTCGGGAATCGATCTCCAATGTACCAGCAAGTGACTTCACTCTGGTTTGAATATTCCTGAGTCCGAATGTAGGATGTGTTGCCTTAAGGGCTTTTGGATCAAAGCCTCGTCCATCATCTTCTACCAAAAGAACTACGCTCTGATCATGTCCAATGAGCTGTATATTGATTCGTTGGGCCCCCGAGTGTTTTAAAGCATTGTTGATAAGCTCCTGAGCCACTCGATACAGACCCACAGTTTGAGTCCGATTAAGTTTTGAATCCATGCCGTAGTGTTGAAATTGTACCTGTATCTCGTTCGTATCATTAATTGTCTGGCATAAAAACTCAACTGCCGTCACTAAGCCGTAGTCTTGTAAGATGCTAGGCATCAGGTTACGGGAAATTGATTTTACTTCCTGAACGGTGGATTGAAGTATGAATTTAAGCTTGTCCAGCGAATGCTGGTTCT
>ERZ1740058.1019-NODE-1019-length-15547-cov-14.602053_pt1 | contig 15547 bp, 15 predicted proteins | sample MGYA00581745_ERZ1740058 | MGnify/ENA primary metagenome ERZ1740058 (study PRJEB43018, sample SAMN04849742) | marine metagenome | isolation source: floating plastic debris | place: Pacific Ocean | collected 2008-08-30 | study: EMG produced TPA metagenomics... | reverse complement strand
ATACCGGCAAAAAGGATGACCTCTTAGCCGCCAACCAAATCATTTTGGATGAAACGCCCGGCAGCGAAATCGCCGGACACATTGATGAGGCGACTCAAATTAGCGGCCGTGTTCGCGTCGGCGCGAATACCCAAGTGATCAATTCAACGATTCGCGGCCCCGTGGCGATCGGGCAAAACTGCCATATTGAAAACTGCTTCATCGGGTCTTACAGCAGTATTGCCGACGGCGTCAGAATGGTCGATATCGAAATGGATCACAGCGTCGTGCTCGAAGGCGCTGTGATTGAAGAGTTGCATCAGCGCATTGTCGATAGTCTGATTGGCCGCCGGGCCCGGCTCGTTCACAGCCCCAAGCGGCCTAAAGCCTCGCGATTTATGATTGGCGATGACTGTGTCTTAGAACTCACCTAAATCAACCCCTTGTAGCGAGATCACAATGAAACTCGGGCTGAAATTAGCAGATGCGACTAGAAAAAAGCTGATTCTTTTCTCTTACAGTCTGGTGTCATTAATTCCCATCTTGGTCGGTTTTTTTTGTATCCAGTCTTATGGGGTTGATGTACTCTATGGCGACCAATGGGATCTCGCCGTCACCGTCCTTAAGGGAAAAACCTCAACGCTACCCATCTCAGAAATTTTTGCTCTCCATAATGAACATCGTATTGCTGCTTCACGAATCATCTCGTTAATGCTGACTCGGCTGTTCTCGCCTTGGAATGTCAAGGTGGAGATGATGATTGGTTATGCCTTTTCGATTCTGACTTATGGGCTACTGGCGGCGCTGATCTTAAAGCAATGTCGCCTATTTGAAAGAGCTGAAGGTAGCTCCAAAAATCTTCACCTAGGTGGGCTATCAATGGTGGCCTCCAGCCTGCTGCTGTTCTCACCCGTGCAATACGAAAATTGGCTTTGGGGTTTTCAACTGCCCTGGTTTCTGGTGATATTTTGCTTGACGGCGGCGATATTTCTCTTAGATATCTGCTTTGAAACAGGGGTTTTCTCGGCCTTTTTCCTGGCGATAGCGGTTTGTGTCGTGGCAAGCTTCTCACTCGCCCATGGACTGTTTGTGTGGGTAGCCTGCTTCCCCATGTTCCTGAAACCAGAACTCAAGGGGTGGATCAGAGCCCGCCTTGGCGTCGTTTGGCTAGGCTCAGCGACGCTCACGGGCCTAATTTATTTAGCCGATTATCGTAAGCCAGAAGGTCATCCCAGCACCAATCTAGTCTTCGAGCGACCTGGCTTGGCGATTGATTTCTTTTTGAATCAAGTCGGTGGGGCCTTTGGCAAGATCGAGATACCCACCCTGATATTCGGTCTGCTGCTGATTGTGGCTTACGCGATCGCCGTAATCTCTTGCTTCAAGAACCCTAAGAGACTGCAAACGCAATGTCTGCCCTGGCTATCAATCGGGTTGTTTTCGATCATTTTTGCGTTGATTACGACGGCAGGCAGGCTCGGGTTAGGCTCCGGCGTCGCCTTGGTTTCAAGATACACAACAGTCTCACTCCTGTTACCCGTTTGCCTGATAAACTTAGCCAGAATATTTCTTGCGTCCCAAAAAAATCTCAAGGAATACAAACTGTACACCATAAGTTTATTGCTATTGGCTGGCTTTCTATTTTCAAGCTTTATCACCGGTTACGAGCGGGGCCTAGCTGATGCACGGGCATCTTCCTATGTGCGCTATCGAGCGAAGACCTGTTTGGAGCTCTATGATTATCTAGATCCCCAGCTGGCGAACGAATGTATTGTCAACTTTGTTTACCCAGATCCAGCAGTACCGCTTTCATTTATCAGTCGATTCCGGCAGCATCAGCTGCTAGAAGCAGCCCCCGTTTGGGATGTTGAGGCTCGTCCAGATTTTGACTCGGCACAGGGTCAGATTAGTGATGCTGAAATATTGAATACTCCGAACGGAGACATTCTGAGAATATCGGGTTGGGCATTCTCAAACGGCCATCCGGGTATGGTGCTTTTAGGCAATGAGGCAGCTCCTGATCTCTTTACCCTTACAGAAGTCAGACAGCGGCGGCGGGACATCGCCGAAGAATTTTCGTCTAACCAGTATCTAAATTCTGGTTGGGAAATACAAGTTGCCTCAGATAAACTGCCAGACACAGTCAATTTTTTAACCGTCTATTTCTATGATTTTGAACGGCGAGAGATCTACAAGTTAGGACAGGTTTCTCTTGCTGATCTGAGTGTGAAAGAGGTGTCGTTAAGACGATGAATGTTGAGTGTCGCGATGAATAAAGCGTCTTTCGCTAAAATATCAAAATTTTTAATGGGCGGAGGGTTTGCTGCACTGCTCAACCTCAGCTTGATCTACGGCCTGATTACCCTGTTAGGTTGGGACACTCCCCTGCTGCGCAATCTAGCCAATCTTGTCGCGATCGAGCTTTCGCTGATTGCTAGCTTCTTCATTTACCGAATTTGGGTTTGGCCAGGGGGCAGTTGGCACCTCAAACGGTTACTCCTGGAGCAATTGCCGCTATACCACTTTTCTGCGGGGGCAGCTTTACTTTTAAGAGTCCTGGTGATTTTTCCGGTACTCGATCGCCTGGGGGTCAACTATTTGTTCAACACCCTGATCGGGGTGGCGGTCGGGGCCACTATCAACTATGTGTTGAGCGATCGCCTCGTGTTTAATCGCCCCGCTGCCAACTCGTCTCAATCGTCAGCAGGGCCACGCAATTCGGTCATCTATCGACCCGAGGGCTTAGCGCCAGCATCGGTGAATCTGGCCGGCCCCATTTCAACGTATCCAGCCCCGCTGGGAGAGAACATTCACGACCAGCTCTCGATTGTGATGCCCGCTTATAACGAAGAGGGCAGCATCGTCTCGACCGTTGAGGCCATTGTTGAGGTACTATCCGCCGAGCGTATCGCTTACGAAATCTTGGTCGTGAATGATAACAGCCGCGATCGCACCGAAGCGTTACTTCAGGAGCTCAGCGATCGCTATCAGTCTGTCCGCTATCTCAATAATTACTATCCCAACGGGTTTGGCTTTGCCGTGCGGTGTGGGTTAGAAAATTTTGAGGGCGATGCGGTGGCGATCGTCATGGCCGACTGTTCCGATCGCCCTGAAGACATTGTTCGCTATTTTTACAAACTGCAAGAAGGCTACGACTGTGTCTTTGGTTCACGGTTTATGAAGGGAGGCAAAGTCATTGATTATCCAGCCCATAAGCTCTTTATCAATCGACTGGCAAACCTTTTCATTCAGGTGATTTTTTCCCTCGGTTTCAACGATACGACTAACGCCTTTAAGCTCTATCGACGCGACGTCATTGAAGGTATTTCTCCGCTGATTTCCCATCATTTCAACTTAACGGTGGAAATGCCATTGAAAGCAATTTCTCGCGGCTATTCTTACACCACAATGCCCATTACCTGGCAGAATCGCAAAACCGGAGTCTCCAAACTCAAAATTAAAGAGATGGGTAGTCGCTACCTCTTTGTCGTTCTCTACATTTGGCTCGAACGGCATCTCTCCCGAGGAGATTATCATCGGAGCAATCGCAAAAAGATGGCAAAAATCAATGGTTAGTGCGCATAAAGTTCTGATTTGTGGCGGTTCTGGATTTATCGGCAGTTCCCTTGCCATTGGCCTAAAGCAGCGATTCAAAACCTGGAAAATCCTCTGCTTAGACAATCTCAAACGTCGCGGTTCTGAACTCAATTTGAGCCGTCTTAAGGATGCGGGCGTCCAATTTTTCCATGGTGATATTCGTCTGCCAACCGATCTCTCGCCCGACGTTTTCGACGTTGACACCATCATTGATTGTTCTGCAGAACCCTCTGTTTTAGCGGGCTTTTCATCTCCTGACTATGTGCTGCAAACCAATTTGGTCGGCACCATTAATATTTTGGAGCTAGCCCGTAAGACCCACGCCGATCTGCTCTTTTTATCAACGAGTCGCGTGTATCCGATTGAGCCGCTGAAATCAATTGCTTTAGTAGAAGAAAAAACTCGATTTAGCATCGCTCCCCGACAGACATTAACGGGATTTTCGGAACGGGGGGTCGCTGAAAATTTCTCTCTATCAGGCTATCGCAGTCTCTATGGCACAACCAAATTGGCCTCAGAACTGTTGATTGAGGAATATCGCCATGCCTATGGTTTAAAGGCGGTGATTAATCGCTGTGGGGTCGTGACCGGACCTTGGCAAATGGGCAAAGTGGATCAAGGCGTTTTTGTCTTATGGGTCGCCGCGCACCACTATCAGAAATCGCTCAAATATATCGGCTATGGCGGCGGCGGCAAGCAAGTCCGTGACTTGCTCCATGTGCATGACCTGCTGAACCTGGTGGAATATCAGCTCACTCATTTTGCCGCGCTCGATGGCGCGGTTGCCAACGTGGGGGGTGGACTGGAGGGCAGCCTGTCCCTATTGGAAACCACTGCATTGTGTGAAACAATTACTCAGCAATCCATCAATATTCAACCAGTTGCTGAAGAACGGGTTGGCGATGTCCCTTTGTTTGTGATGGACAATACCTTGATTCACAGCCAAACCGGTTGGCAACCAACCTATACGCCCGAAAAGACTTTAGAAGAGATTTATGAATGGCTATTGACCCATGAAATAATGCTGCGTCCCATCCTGGCTTAAACGGTTCTGATAGGCCAGCACTCAGCAGGCCAGCATCTCGTAAACCGCTTGTCTGTCTTGGCCTGATAACTTTACAACGTTCTACAAACAACTCTTGCCTGAGCAGCTTGCAGCCATCTTCTTTGATTTTCTGGAACAAGCTGCGTCCAAGGCTCCGCTCAAAAGACACCTAACTGATGTTCGCATCGCTGGCGCGACCTTTAACCTCTATCAAAACCAAAAGAATGGAAAAAGCCGTCTTTTTGAAACGTTTGTACGAAAATCGGTTTAACAGCAGCGAACAAAAATCAAAGTTGCTTCTGTGGCAGGTGCTCATACAGGATTTCCTACAAAAACATGTGCCTCCGAGAGCTGCCGTTTTAGACATTGCTGGGGGATATTGTGAATTCATCAATCAGGTTACCGCCACGTCAAAGACGTTAATCGATCTGAATCCAGATTCTCGACTATTTGCGGCAGCCAATGTCAATGTGTTGAATATTGATATTCTTGATCATCATCAGCAAACCAAGGTAGAAGATGATTGTTTCGATGTCATATTTGTCTCTAATTTCTTTGAGCATTTAGAGGATCAAGATCAACTGTTCGAAGTGCTGAGCTTCTGTTTTCAGAAGCTGAAGCCAGGTGGAAGACTCTTAGTGATTCAGCCCAATTTCAAATATTCTTATCGGGAATACTTTGATTTTATCGATCATTATTTACCCATCACGCATCAGTCTTTAGTCGAGGTGTTGGAAGCCTTAGATTTCCGCATCGACACCCTAATCCCCCGATTTCTACCTTTTTCTACCAAGGGACGACCGACTAAGGCTTGGATGTTGCGGCTCTATCTAAAGCTGCCCATTGTCTGGCCAATTTTTGGCAGTCAGCTATTTGTCAAAGCCTCTAAACCAGTGCGTTGAGGTCATGTCCAAATTGTTATGTTGTGAACTTCAGGTGTGAGATGAGTACGGTTATTATCACAGGCTCTGCGGGCTTGATTGGCTCGCAGTCAGTCCATTTTTTTGCGGGATTGGGCTTCAATGTCGTCGGGATTGATAACGACATGCGAGCTGTCTTTTTTGGTGAGACGGCGTCAACAGATTGGAACCGGCAGTTACTGATCGATCAGTACGGCGATCGCTATCAACATAAAAGTATCGACATTCGCGATCGCGAAGCGATTGAGACCCTGTTCAAAGAATACAGTTCTGATACGGTTTTGATTATTCACACTGCCGCTCAGCCCTCCCATGATTGGGCTGCCAACGACCCCCACACTGACTTCACAGTCAATGCCAACGGCACGCTGGTGCTGTTAGAAGCCACCCGTCAGTTTTGTCCGCAGGCTGTTTTCATCTTTACTTCCACCAATAAAGTTTATGGCGATACCCCCAACCATTTGCCCCTCAAAGAATTGGAGTTGCGGTGGGAAATTGAGGCCGAGCATCCTTTTTGTCGCGGCATTGACGAATCCATGAGTATTGACGATTCCAAACATTCCTTGTTTGGCGCTTCTAAAGTCGCAGCCGATATTTTAGTCCAAGAATATGGCCGCTATTTTGAGATGAAAACGGCCAGCTTTCGAGGCGGCTGCTTGACCGGCCCGCTTCATTCTGGAGCCAAACTCCATGGCTTTTTAGCCTATTTGATGAAATGCACCCTTGAGCAAACGCCCTATACGATCTTTGGCTATAAGGGCAAACAAGTACGAGACAATATTCATAGCTACGACTTAGTCAATGCCTTTTATCATTTCTACCAAAATCCTCGCTGTGGAGAGGTTTATAACATGGGGGGCTCCCGTCACAGCAACTGTTCAATGTTAGAAGCGATCGCCCTCGCCGAAGAAATCACTGGCAACCAGCTGCCCTATCAATATTCCGCAGACAATCGCATTGGTGACCACATTTGGTATATTTCTGACGTTCGTAAGTTTGAAACGCATTATCCCGAGTGGCAATACAAATATGCGTTGAAAGATATCTTTGAGGAAATTTACCAGGCTCAAGCCTCCCGATAATTTGTGAATTTGACAAACATGAATACCCTCAAAAACGCCGATCGCCGAGTTTTGATTACCGGGGGCGCGGGGTTTATTGGCTCTAACTTTGTGCGCTCTGCCTACGGTGGCACCGCATCCCTAATCATTCTTGATGCCCTGACCTATGCCGGTAACCGCGCCACTCTGAGTGATTTGGCAGGGCCAGACGGCTGTTTGCTGGTGGTCGGGGATATTTGTGATGCGCCGCTGGTGAATCAGCTGTTAGAGCAGCATCAAATCGATACGGTCATTCACTTCGCGGCGGAATCCCACGTCGATCGCTCAATTCTCGGCCCGGGGGCGTTTGTCCAAACCAACGTAGTCGGCACGTTTACCCTACTCGAAGCGTTTCGTCAGCATTGGCACCGGCAGCAGCAGCCAGCTCACTTTCGGTTTTTGCACGTCTCCACCGATGAAGTGTTTGGCAGCTTGGCAGCCGACGAACCGGCCTTTAGCGAAACAACCCCCTATGCGCCGAACAGTCCATACTCTGCCTCTAAAGCCGGGAGCGATCACTTGGTGCGAGCTTATTTCCACACCTATGGGATGCCGACCCTGATTACCAACTGCTCCAACAATTACGGGCCTTACCAGTTTCCTGAGAAGCTGATTCCCCTTATGTGCGTCAACATTCTGTTGGGCAAACCGCTCCCCGTTTATGGCGATGGCCAAAACGTGCGAGATTGGCTGTATGTCGAAGACCACTGCACCGCGATCGCCACCGTTTTGCAGCAGGCGGCCCCCGGCGAAACCTACAACATTGGCGGCAACAATCAGGTCAAAAATATTGACATCGTCAAGCAGCTCTGTGACCTGATGGATCGCTTGGCCAAGGATTTACCCGTGTCATCAGCCCATGATCTGATTACCTTTGTGCGCGATCGCCCTGGCCATGACCGGCGCTACGCGATGGATAGCACCAAGATGCAGCGCGACTTTGGCTGGCAACCGCAGTATGACTTTGCCACCGGCCTCGAACAGACGGTGAAATGGTATCTGGCTAATCCCAACTGGTGGCAACCCCTGCTGGCAAAGCAACAGTCACAGTCTTCGAGTTAGCGCGATCGCAGTCGCCTTCAGGGGGCGTCATCGCATCAGAGCCACAAACCTGCGAAATAGATAGTCAGCATCATGGGGGCCAGGACTAGCTTCTGGGTGATATTGCACAGAGAACAGTGGCAAAGTTTTGTGCTGCAGACCCGCCACCGTGCGATCGTTGAGGTTCAGATGACTGATCTCAACATCCGCACTGGGAATCGTCTCGGCATCGATCGCAAACCCATGGTTTTGACTGGTGATTTCGACTTGTTGACTGAGGCCGCAGGGATGATTCAGTCCTCGATGGCCAAACTTGAGTTTGAACGTTTCAGCCCCTAATGACAATCCAAGCAGCTGATGCCCCATACAAATACCGAACGTGGGAATTTGCTGCTCTAGCAATTCTCGAATAATTTGCGGGGCCTCAGTTACGGCGGCAGGATCACCCGGCCCATTGGACAGAAAAATGCCGTCGGGTTCGTAGCTCAAAATTTTCTCGGCGGGGGTATCGGCGGGCACGACGATAACCCGGCAGCCATAGCGAGTGAGTCGTCGCAAAATATTGCGCTTGATACCAAAGTCGATCGCGACCACCGTCAAGTCTGGAGCCGCCGCATCACCCAACTCGGGAAAACATTCCCAGACCGCAGCTGTCGGCTCTGACCATTCGTAAGGTTCTGTCGTGGTCACCTCGCTGACCAAATTTAACCCCGTCATCTCCGGCACCGCCTGCAGTTGCCGCAGCAGTTCATCCGGGTCAAGGATTTCAGTGGAAATTGCCCCATTCATCACGCCAGTGCTGCGCAGTTGGCGGGTCAACGCACGGGTATCGATCCCAAAGATGCCAGGAATACCATGATGCTTGAGGTAGTCTGACAGTGACTGAGTCATCCGCCAGCTACTGGGCTGATTGCAAACGTTACGCGCGATCACGCCTCTCACATGGGGCTGATGCGATTCTTCGTCTTCTGGATTGACGCCCGTGTTGCCCAACTCGGGATAAGTAAACGTCACAATTTGGCCTCGGTAGCTGGGGTCCGTCAGAACTTCTTGGTAGCCCGTCATCCCCGTGTTGAAGACCACTTCGCCCATAATGGTGCCGGGGGCTCCGAAGCTCCACCCATAATACGTAGAACCATCCATCAGAACTAACAAGGCTGGCGTGAGGTTGTCGGAGAACATAGGCAGCAGCGGCTAGGATTGGTATGCGTAAGAACCCTTTAGGGCACTCTTAACAATAACGGACACCGTCCTCTCTAGATGAATATTCTGGAGATAAACATTCTGTTTTTTTGGCACTGGGGTAAAAACCGATGACTCGTTCACGACACTGGCAATGGTTGCTTTTAGTAGGGTGTTGCGCGCTATCAAGCTGCTCACTGCTGCCACTCCCCCAGTTTTCGTCAGAACCGTCAGAAGAGTCTACCGCTGCGATCGCCCCAACGGAGGAGTCATCCACACCCGAAACCGCCGCCTCGGGCACGGCAGAGGCGACTCCTGTCGCGGATTCGGCCACGGCTCCAAGCGCCCCCCCAGAAGCGGCCACCGCTCCCCAGACCAACTACTTTAATGAAGGCGTCACTCGCGCCCAAAGCGCCGTGGCGATCGGGCAGTCAGCTCAATCGACCGATGACTGGAATCTAGCCGCCAGTCGATGGCAGCAGGCCGTCACCTACATGCAACAGGTTCCCAATTCTGACCCCAACTACTCAGTCGCCCAACAAAAGGTTCAAGAGTACGGCCAAAATCTCGCCTCAGCTCAAAGTCGAGCGGCGGGTGAAGCTGCTGCACCAACGGCCGCCGCCGCAGCCGATACCCCCCCTGGCCTGGTTACCAGCATTCCCATTGTGGGCCAAATGGGGGGAACGCCAGTGGTTCCCGTGACCTTGACTGGCAGCCAAGGCACTCAGCAGTTCGAGATGTTATTTGATACGGGCGCATCAGGGACGTTAATTACCCCCGCGATGGCCCAGGCGGTGGGGGTTGTGGTCACTGGCAGCGCAACCGTCACAGTGGCCGATGGCCGTCGAGTGGAAATTCCGGTCGGCTATGTTGACACGCTCCAGGTGGGCGGGCTGATCATTAGAGACATCTGGGTCGGCATCGGCGGTGACGTCGCCCTGTTAGGGCAAGACGTCTACGGCCCCTATGGCCTGTCAATCGGTAGCAGCAAAATTGACTTGTATGAGTAAGGCAATTTCTAGCTAAAGACAACACCTAGAGGAGTGGGTTTTGTCGATACTCGAATAGTGGTGGACTTAGCGTTTCCGGCTAAACCCGCCCTGACAATACCGGCATAATTCTTTCTCAGAAATCGTCTAAGGCCGCGTTCAGCCATCAGTCGACGAGGTCGATCAGCAACTGTCTATTCGTGAGCGATCGCAAAAACCAGAATCTTAGAGCAGCTCGTTCCTGACCGCCATAGCATCAGTCTTGAAAACCTGAGCCGGTTTAGGGAATCGTTTCTTGCTGCAGCGCATTCAGCAGAATTTTGAGGGCACCATCCTCAGCTTCATTAATATGCTTATCCATCAGGGCAATACCGATGGCCTTAGATAAAGCAAAGGCCGCCACATCCGGCTCTAGATCTTTAATCAAGACTTCCATCGGTGTCGACACTCGAATCGCAGAGCGCAACTCGTTTAATAGAGACTCTTCAAGCCCGAGTTGGACGAGTTCGACACTGATTTGATCCCAATCTTCGACCAGATTGTCATTAGAGGCGTGCAATACACAGGCCAACAAACGGTGCACTCTTCCCCTTTGCGCTAGCGTCATAGTCGCATAGGTGAGGCCAGAGTCTTCAGGGACAGACTTTCCTTTATGAGTTAAGTTGTCTAGAATTTTCTGCCATTCTGCTTCGGTACATTGTTCAGGGCGGCCGACCTTCAAAGAGACTTGAATCAGTTCACCCTCAGTTTCGAGACGCGTCACTTCGGCATAAACGCCCAAATATCCCAGCCACTGAGCCACCATATTGGTCAGCTTTGAATCAGCAGCAGGCGTCCGAGCCAACATTTGAATTTGAGATCGCACTAAAGGGCGCACTAGCTGAACCAACATATCCTTATCCCAACTGTTGCCTGTATGGTACACACAGGGTTCATGATTTAACAGTCCACCAGAACACGGCAACCACAAGCCAGCTTCTGCAAAGGAGTTTTACTGAATCAGCTACAGGGCTCGTTCGCAGACTAATTGACGAGGACACTCGAAACAGAGCCACAGCATTGCCCAAAAAGTCAGCAGCAAGTTCATAGGAAGTTTCTAACCTTCCTACCAATCCTCTGGAACAAGACGACAAATCTGGCCCCTCTCACCCTGGGCTCCCTTGCATTGCCAAGATGGCGTTGGGAGTGCGATCGCAGAGAATTGGCCTAAGACCCCATCGATTTGCCTAAACAGCGCTATCAAATTGGTTTCCCTATGCTGCTAGCGTTGCGGCGGCAGTCCTATCGCTAGGTCACAGTTCAGACACCATTAGGCCAACTCACAGCTGTTTAAACTTCAAAAACCTGCCAGCAGCCAAGAACGATTAGGTTCCGTAGACTAACGGCAGGTTGTCATTTGAAGCAGGTCAGTCAACTCAGCTGGACTTGACGATCCCTAATAAACGCTTAGCGATGGCGCTTCTAGCGCATCAGCAAATATAAAGAGCAAGCCGATGCCAACGCCGCCAAACCAAAAACCAGATCACTTCGTTGCTGTGAGAAAAGCTGGCCTTGATGCTGCCTATCAGCAAGCACAGCCACCTTTACTTGAGCGACATTTTCCTGACGGTATCTGGGGGAAGAACCATTCATGTAAAAAAGCCTTGTTAAATTTGTTAATAGTAATGTAACAAATTTGCAATATTTCCGCCAGTCTTCTCAGGATTATCGGTCGAAAGGATGAGGGCGACTTGTCTTACCGGTTCTTTGGGCAAGGTTGACTTTTGCCTAGAATGACCCAAAGAGCAGGACTCGGAAGTTTTATAGCGGCTTGAGCAAATGGTGGACAAACTACCAATGCAAGAAGCGAGTCGCCTTTTAGGACAGTTTTCGCTATCCCAGGATTGGCTGACCGCTGGCTCGGTCAGTGCCGCGTTGCTAACTCAATCGGGCCATGTCTACAGCGGTATTTGTTTAGATATGGCTTGTGGCATCGGGTTTTGTGCCGAACATGCTGCGATCGCTGACATGCTAAAAGCCCGCGAAACGGTAATCGAATCCATTGTGGCGTTAAGAGCAGATGGCATTGTGCCGCCTTGTGGTCGCTGTCGAGAGTTGATGCTGCAGGTTGACCGCGCTAATCGTCACACTCGCGTATGGCTGAGTGAGTCTCAGGCGATCACCCTGGAAGGACTGCTGCCCGAATCCTGGATGGAGTTGTAACGATATCTCCATGCCAAGCTGGGACATTATTTTTCTTTATAGTTCCCATAGAGCCTTTGGCAAGAGGGTTTCAGCGACAATCCTGACCAACAGACGCAATATAACTTTGCAACAATCTAAAAGTTTTGTTAAGTTGCAGCTAGTTCGCACTTAAGCGCCATCGGCGCAGGGATTTTCCCACTATGAAACGTTTTCTTGGTATTTTTCCTAAACCCGCTCCGATGCAGGAGACCGCCCGAGTTTATGACTTAAAAGCCCGGCTAGATTGGGGCGAACCGGCACTGACCATTGTTGACATTCGCGATCGCGACCTGTTTAACGAGAGGCATGTTATGGGTGCTATTTCGCTGCCGATAGATGAGTTGATCGAGCGCATCCAAGCCACCCTTGAATACGATCGTGATCTATATATCTACGCCAGCACTGACGAAGAAGCGACCGCAGCCGCTGACTCATTGCGTTCAGCGGGTTATCAACAGGTTTCTGTCCTCCGGGGTGGCGTCGCGGCCTGGAAGGCAGCAGGCTTTCAAACTGAGACCGGTGCCGTATCCGCCGCTCTATAGGTCAGCGTCGCTGGCTGCCACCGTCCCAGGCACTGAGACGGTGGCAATATTCAGCCATTTGAGCTCAGTGACCATGAGACTCAGTGCTCAAACACGTTGGGATATTGCAGCAGGTCAAGGCTAACCAAGGTTGGCAGACAGATAAAGCATTCCCTGGCCAGTTGCCATCGACCTTCTCGCTTGAGCATCTCGATCAGAGATTGCCGAATTTCGTGCAGGTAACGCACATCGTTGGCAGCATACCGCAACTGCTCCTCTGAGAGGTTCATCGCGTTGCCCCAGTCAGAGCTTTGCTGAGTTTTATCTAGCTCAACGCCTGAAACCTCTCGCACCAGTTCCTTCAATCCATGTCTGGGACTGTAGGTGCGGCTTAATTTGCTGGCAATTTTGGTACAAAACACCGGGGCCACCTGAATACCCAAGTGATGGCGCAGAGTGGCTAAATCAAACCGGGCAAAGTGAAAAATTTTCTCAGCAGACGAGGCTTCCATCAAGATTTTGAGGTTAGGGGCCGAAGTTTGACCCAACTCAATCCTAACCACGGAGACATAACCGGCCTCATCGCAAAGCTGTACTAGACAGAGCCGATCGCGCCAGGGCAGCAACCCCATGGTTTCGGTATCGACGGCGATCGCGCTCGATGCGAGATATCGCTGCAGCAGATCGTCCGACAGGTCGCGATCGCAGACCTCAAATTGTTCCGGCGAGAGCAGTTCACTCACGATAGATTGCCCAATGCTTTGGCCACGGTCTGCACGTCTTTGTCGCCCCGACCCGAGCAGTTAATGACGATGCGATCGCTCGCCGAGAGTTCAGGGCACAGGGTTTCCAAATAAGCGAAGGCGTGCGCTGTTTCCAGTGCCGGAATAATCCCCTCTAGCTGCGACACGAGCTGTAGCGCCGTCAAAGCCTGCTGATCGGTCACGCTGTAATATTCAGCCCGACCAATCTCTTTTAGGTAACTGTGTTCGGGGCCAACACCCGGATAATCCAAACCAGCACTGATGGAATGGGCCTCCTGTACCTGGCCGTTTTCATCCTGCAACAAATAACTCATTGCGCCATGTAGAACGCCGACCCGGCCTTGGGTGAGCGTCGCGGCATGTTTGCCCGAAAGCACCCCTTCACCTTCGGCCTCAACCCCAATCATGCGCACCGAGGTCTCTTCAATAAAGTCGTGAAACAGCCCCATCGCGTTAGACCCGCCGCCCACACAAGCCAGCAGGACATCGGGCAAACCGTTCCACTTTTCCAGACATTGAGCACGGGTTTCTTGACCAATCACCGCATGAAAATCACGCACGACCATGGGGTAGGGATGTGGCCCAGCGACTGACCCCAAAATATAGTGGGTGGTTTCAACATTGGTCACCCAGTCGCGAATGGCTTCCGACGTGGCGTCTTTCAACGTACCTGTCCCTGCCGTCACCGGGCTCACCTCAGCCCCCATCAAGCGCATGCGAAAAACGTTCAACGCCTGCCGCTCCATATCTTGCACGCCCATATAAATGACGCACTTGATGCCAAAGCGAGCACAGACAGTCGCGGTGGCGACGCCATGTTGCCCGGCCCCGGTTTCCGCAATAATGCGAGCCTTGCCCATGCGTTTGGCCAACAGCACCTGACCCAGGGCGTTATTGATTTTGTGGGCTCCCGTGTGGTTCAGGTCTTCCCGTTTTAAATAGATCTGGGGGCCACTGCCGTCAGGTCGAGCATAATGAGCTGTCAAACGCTCGGCGAAATAGAGGGGCGTCGCGCGACCCACATAGTCCTTCAGCAGTCCTGCCAACTCTGCTTTGAAATCAGGATTATCGCGATAACGATAATAGGCGGCTTCAAACTCAGCCAATGCGGGCATCAGCGTTTCGGGAACATACTTGCCCCCAAACTGACCAAAGCGGCCGAGGCGATCGGGGCGAGCCGCGATCGCGAGGGGCTGATCTGCAGAGTTAGGGGTAGAAGCTGAAGGTGAAATAGGCGTCTGAGTCACGGGCGTTCAGCGGTGGTTAACGGCAATCCGCCCTCATTATACGGAACTAAATCAGCCCCTAAGGCCCAATCAAGTTAAGAAAGCCAGAAAGATCACGGCTTCTGACCCCTCATACATGCCGACAGCCGTTCTCGCTGGCCAGGGACGAACAGTGCATCAGCTGATTCCCAACTCACGGGGAGTCAACTGCTGAATAGCGAGCGAGAAATCTAAGATTCGGACAAGACAAAATTCGCGATCGTGATGACATCGCAATTGGTCACCCAGCAAGACAGCTTAAGGCAGCGCTATGAAACTTTTAGTCAGAACGGCTGGGCAACCCAAGCGCCACGCTAACCGGGCTGACTATACTCGATCGCGCAAAAGGTGGCCCCTTGCGGATCTTGAATCAGGGTGAATTGACCAACAGTTTCCACCTGCATGGGCGGAATCAGAACTTTGCCTCCCAAAGCTTCGGCTTGCTCAGCCGTTTTTTTCACATCTTCTACGGTGATGTAGGCTCCCCACATCGCTGGCATGTTGGGTTTGTTGGGTGGTGGGGGAGTCATGCCCCCAATCTCTTTGCCAGCCACCTCGATCACGGTGTAGGGTACACCAGCCACCGGGCCTTCCTTCAAATGCCAGCCCATGAGCTGACCATAAAAATCGCGAGCGGCGGGCACATCTGGGGTAATGAGCTCACACCAGCTAAAAGCGCCATGCTGTTCAAAAGGATTCATCGTTAAATTCCTGTCAGAAATGGGCTCGATATCGAAGCTATGAGGTCAGAATACACGAGGTGGTTCATACGCACTACGCATTCCATTTGCCAACTTCGCGATTGGAAACGATGGGCTCGGCCAGGTTAGAGATAGACGGATTTGATGGAGTGATGGCGAGGAAAGCATTAGACCTTATCGGAAATTGAGCCGATAGAATTAAAACTAGGAGCATCGACCC
>ERZ1740058.1018-NODE-1018-length-15548-cov-9.985865_pt1 | contig 15548 bp, 16 predicted proteins | sample MGYA00581745_ERZ1740058 | MGnify/ENA primary metagenome ERZ1740058 (study PRJEB43018, sample SAMN04849742) | marine metagenome | isolation source: floating plastic debris | place: Pacific Ocean | collected 2008-08-30 | study: EMG produced TPA metagenomics... | reverse complement strand
TGCCGGTAGCGTCCTTCAGACGCTTGCAATCGCTGATACTGCTGCTCTAGCAGATGATCGGCTCGCTTAACAAAGAGGTACAGCACACCATAAAGCGTAGTCAGAATCAGTAAACTCCCTAAGATAATCCGCTGCTGAGTTTGCTCGATGCGCTCCACCAGAGGAGTAACATCCGTATAGAGTTCAAAAACACCCACAATTTCTTCGTTCGTCTCTCCGCCTCGAATCGGCACATAGCTAGAGAGCAGATTGCTATCTTCTAAGGTCGTTTGCAGAGCGGCAAAGGTGTCCCGATGGTTGAGTTGGCTAACCACTCGACCAGACTTAGCCGCTAAAAAGCCCGACGATTGACTCTTGTCGTCTCCCGTTTGTGATTCATCCGTTGAGAAAACGGTTCGTCCCTGCAGATCAAAAATTTTGACTTTTGCGATCTGTGAGCCTTCGAGACTTTGCAGAGTCTCCTCATACAGCTGACGCGTTGTGGGGTGCGCGACTAACGCTTCGTCACTGAGCGACTGAGTGGAAGATAGAAAAGAACCATATCGAGGCCAGAGTGTATTAGAAAAAATCTGTGTCGTTGTAACGTTGTAATCTTCTGTTGAGACGACTAGGTCATGGACTGCCTGTCGGCGATAAAAGACCGCTAACAAGCCTGTCGTCAACATAAAGGTACTCAAGCTGACAATTGAAAAGTTTCGCAGTAGCTGAAAGCGTCGGTCAGCTGAGGGAGTATTCAGAGAAAATATTTTTTTAAGCATCAGAATAAATTTCTTATTGGGCTTTTGGGTAATACGAAATTTTTAAAATTCGAATTATGATAACTGACTGAATTAGAGTCAGGATTCGAATGTCAAATCAAAACACCCTCTGACATCAAGAGCTCACTGATATCTTTTTGGTGGCGGTAGCTGAAAGCAAAATAAAGCAAAGTTGGAAGTTGAGTGTGTATTTCCATTAATAGTGAGATGACTAACATAAACTCGGAAGTCAGGCTCACGCCAGCAGGATTTGTGAAGCTAGAATAAAGACTTAGTCATTAAGTTCCACTTGTGATCATGCCCTTTAAGTCTATTTTGACTATCGTTTTAAATTTATCTTAACCAACGATTTTTGACTCGTTGTTCCCTTAAGAGCATTATTGATCTCAATCAATCGGTTACGCTAAGTCAGCCAAATGGGGCTGAGATTCAGGTTTCAGAACGGATCACTGTTTGAATTCTGGAAGATTCATCTGATCATGTGTCACCGACGTCGCTGCTTCGCCGGTGCTGAGAATGAGCCATGATGAGTACCCCGTCTCCCTCAGCGAAGCAATTTTAGATCAATTAATAGCCTCAACATTCCACCCATTTTCTGAGTAAGTTGGCGTGAGTTTTAGACAGCAAGTCAAATTCCCCGGTCTTGCCAGATTGCTCAAAGATTGACTGACGCACAGTCTCTAAATCAAACAAAATCTCTCGTTCGTAGGGATCACGAATCAGGCTTTGCACCCAACTGACGGCAGCCAGCCGCACGCCCTCTGTAACGGTTTCAACCCGATGCAGCGTCGAAGAAGGATACACAATCATCGAGCCTGCTGGTAATTTGTAATCCTGTTCTCCCTCGCTGCTTTCGATAACCAGCTCTCCGCCCTGATAGTCATCGGGAGAATTGAGAAACAGCGTAAACGAAATGTCCGATCGCATCAGCTGGTTTTGGCTCCGCATGAGCGCATCGTCTGTGTGGGTACCGTAGGCCATCCCCCTTAAACGATTCTTTTCCGATCTAGGATGTATATATTTGGGACGAGCGGCCTTTTGTTTCAAGCGATGGCTGTGCTGGTCCATATTGATCAGCGATCGCAAATCTTCTAAAACCGGCGAGTCCTTTGAGAGTTGAGTGTTGTCTTTAACGAGGCGAGCATGCCAGCCTGCCGTCACCTTGCCATCAATGAAAGCGGCAGATTCTAGCTTCATCTGAGCCAACAATAATTCTTCGTCAGTTAAGACGTTGCCAATACACAAGATCATCAGAATCTAGTGACCTAAACTCAACTCCATCATCCCCCAACCTGGACGCTGATTAACGGCTGAGATGGCTGATTGCCCAGAAACAACGATTCCCCCCGACCTTCTACTAGTCGGGGGGAATGATGAGCGATCGCGATTGATACGTGACACGCTGCCTCGGCGATCGCCGCTTACTCTTCAGCGGTTAGAGAGTAGCTAAATCGCTGACCCTGGTTGTGGGCACCGACCCAGATGCGATAGGTGCCGGTCGGCAAGTTGCTTAACAAGACCTGAGCATCTAAATTAGATCGGCTGATATCTTGGCCACAATAAACGGAATTGTCGTCGGGGCCTTGGATCAAGAGCGTGGTGTCTTGGCCACTATTGACCGTGACCGTCAAGCTCTGAAAGTCACTTTGTAAGGTCAGAATGTGGTCAGGATTGGTATCGGCAAACCCGGCACAAAGGTTGCCACTGCCATCACTGCTGGCGATATTAGACAGTGAATAAGAGCCCACGGTAGTACCTTGAACAGTGGTACTCACAGGCGGATAGGCCGACAGCGTAATGCTATCAAAGTTGGCGGATTGGGCCAGCACCGGCGAAAGACTGGCAAAAACAGCCAAACTGCTCGCGGCGACTAGGGGGCGACGAAGTCTGGATATGAGCTGAGTCATCATCTTCATAACCCTCACACGGTTACGTCACAAAATAGGCGGGAATCTGCTGTTGATATCAGTATTCCCCATTGATCTTATGCTGCCCTAGCACGAGTCAAAGCGATTGTCCTGCTAGGCAGCCTTGTAAACTGTCCTCAAGAGAGCACCGTAAAAACTCGCACATTTGGGTGCGATCGCTCTAATCTCTGCAGCGATGTGATGATAGGGAAACTCCCCTTTTACAGCGTATGACTTTGATCGCCGGTCTAATTTTAATTTTTGTCGCTTGGCTGATGTCGACTTTGATCGACGGCATCCCGCACTTTTGGCACGTTTTTGCGATCGCCCCCCAGTGGGTGACTGGCGTTGTCATCATCAGCCTGCTTGCCTGGTTTGTCAGCGAACCTCGGGCTTAAAGGCTATCCATTAGGCAGAAGTCGATCAAAGCTATGCCAGTAATGGTTTCTGAACTACGCTTGCGCGAGCAAACCTCACCACCTGCGGCACCTCTCCTTCCCTTTGGCATAGCTTGCCCAGAGGGCTTAGGAGAGATTCTACAGATTGAAAAACTGCCACAGCCAATCTGTAAAATCTCTCCCTGATAACATGGGCCGATCCCCCGCTATCGCCCCCCAATCGGCCAAGCTGATGGCCTTATGCCGAACCTGGGTGCTCTCCGCCTTCCGCAAAGCCGGGCACCAGTCCATCACCCAAGCCCTACGCTTGTTTCGCCATGACAGCCCAACATTAATTTCCTTTCTTTAGAGAATCAGCCCTACCCAGAATTGGGGTTTGAGGGGCGAATTCATACCGTAATTCAGCAATGCCCAATCTACAGCGATGAGGGGTAAGAAATGGAGCACTCCTCTTTTAGGGAGCGTAACTGAGATGAACGAGCAGCGGTAATCTTTTGCCCCAGTAAAACGCTGGCAAAGATAATCGCAATCCCGCCGAGTTGCAGAGGCGTCAACGCTTGATGAAGCCAGAAAAATCCCAGCAGAGTGGCCATGACCGGACTCAGTAATCCCAAATAAGAAACAGCCGTCGCGGAAAGCTGTCCAATGCCGCGAAACCATAGCAGGTAAGCCAGTCCGGTGCCCACGGTGCCTAGATAGATTAGGCCTTGCAGGTTCGTCGGCGTCAATTCAGCAAAAGGGCCTTCCACCACCAAGGCCACAGGGAGCAATAGCGCGCCGCCCACCATGAGTTGCCAGGCGGTAAAGACCAACAGCGATACGGGTGGCCGCCAACGTTTGACCAGCACGGTGCCGAGTCCCATAGTGGCCGCTCCTGCTAGGGCCGCGAGAATGCCCCAAGGATCAAGCCGCGCTGAGGGGCCGAGGACAAGCAGGGCGATGCCCATAAAACCGGCGATCGCCACTGGAATCGTTCCTCTGGCAGGCCTCTCTTGCAAAATAAACCAGGAAAAGAAAACCACTAGCAAGGGCTGAATTGCCCCCGCAGTTGCAGCCACGCCACCGGGGAGACGATAGGCGGCAACAAACAACAATGCCTGAAAGACACCGATATTGAGCGTGCCGAGAATCAAGATGCGTCCCCACCAAATGCCGTGGGGTAATTTTCTGAGCGCCAGAGTGAGCAAGAGACCAATGGGCAGCGATCGCAATGCTGCCACCAGCAGCGGATGCCCCGCAGGCAAAAACTCTGTCGTGACAATGTACGTCGTGCCCCAAGTTAAAGGAGCCAGCGCCGTCAGCGCAATGTCTCCCAGCTGAGAAGTTGACTGTTTCATGATTGGGTTCTGAATAATCGCTTCACGTCTTGACTGGAGGAAGTTCAGTAAATTCGAGGACATTCAAATCAGGGTCGCGAATAAAAATCGACGTTTTACCATCGCCAAACGTGACCGGTCCGCCAGTTATTTCGACATTGATAGACTCAAAAAAAGTCTTGGCATCCTCGATAGAACTCACCTCTATGGCGTAGTGGGTGTAGCCGGGATATTGCGCTTCGACATCCATCAAAATGTTTCGCTTGTTGTGGTCGTTGTTGCCATGGGCAATGAGGTTGATCTCAATGCCACTAGGATGTTTAACCACAAAGACCTGTTCTTGATGGTCTTCACGAATAACTTGGAATCCCAGGATTTTGTAGAACTCCATCGATTTATCGACATGCATTACCCGAATGCCAACGTGATCCAATTTTTTGATTTGCATCAGTGACTCCGTAAGATCAGCATCAAAGTTGGGCCTTAATTTGAGCTGTGGGCAACCGCAACTGCATCGATTTCAAAGAGCACCCCAGGGGCATAGAGTTCCGGCACTGGAATCAGAGTGCTCGCCGGCGGATTCTCCCCAAATACGGCTTTACGCTTTTCCACCAGATACGCGAGCTTCTCGGCATCATGCTCCACGATTAGTAGCGTAATCTTGACGACGTTATCAGCATCGGTACCGGCAGCCTCTAAGGTGGCCAGCAGAGCCTCAAAAGAACGGTCAACCTGACTTTCAAAATCATTGGGGCCGTCCTCAGCCACACCAACTTGCCCCGCCACGTGAACCAGTTGGGCGTTGGCCGCCGCGATCGTCGCCTGCGAATAGCCATACTGCAGCGAGTTTGAGAGTTCGGGCGGATTCAGTGCTCTTTTCAGCTCTTCCTGAGCCTCAACAGAGGCGAATAGAAGCCCTGACGTCAAGAGTCCAACAAAAAAGCCAGTCATCTGAATTTTGGAGAATGTGGGTTTCATTTTGCAGACCTCAGAGAATTTGCATTGAGCTGCGGTGGCTGTCACGCATCAATAAAACGTTTAACCAGACGCATGTTTCAGGGAGAGAAAACTTCTTTCTGAAATTTAGCTTGATGTCAAGATACTTGATCTAAAGATGAATGTCAAGAATCTCGATGTCGAGATATGATGTCGCTATGGCACCAGACCGGATCGACGAAATTCTGACTCAGTGGCAACAAGAAGCCCCCAACCTAGAGGCCTCCTCCCTGGCGGTGATTGGGCGCATCTTGCGGCTCGCTCGCCTGATCGAGAAACACCGAGAAACCGTATTAGCCGACTTTGGCCTGAATCTTTGGTCTTTCGATATGTTGGCGACGCTGCGACGACAGGGAGCCCCTTGTCGGCTGAAGCCCACGGAACTCTATGGCCTGTTGATGTTGTCTTCAGGCGCGATGACCAACCGCATCGATCGCCTTGAAAAAGATGGCTTAGTCACTCGTCTGCGAGATCCGGATGACCGTCGCAGCGTGATCGTGCAGCTCACCGCAGTTGGTATTGAAAGGGTTGATGCGGCGATGCCTGTTTTGTTCGAGCGAGAGAGTCGGCTTTTAGCCGACTTAAGTCAATCTGAGACCAAAAGTTTGATTGTTCTGCTGCGCAAGTTTTTAGCCACCATGAGCAGCGAGCATGCCACTTGAAACGGTCACGCCAAACTTATCCAAGGCTGGCAGAACAGTCTTAATGTGGGGCGCAGTATCTGGGTGATCAACACCCGATGCAGCGGGAAATCCTCTTGATCTTCGTCCATCTGCGGCTTCAGTTTTAGAGCACAAACATGCCTGCTAGGTCTCCAAATCCTGACCGACCATGATTCGATGTCCGTCGATAGTCCTAATGCCAAACTCTCGCATTCCCCAAGGTTCGCTTTTCAGGGGTTTGATGAGGTCTGCTCCCCTTGAGGCCACAAAATCAAAATAGGTATCTACATCGTCAACAATAAAGTATCCGAAGTAAGCGTGGTCTCCTAGCTCACCAGGCTGAATAGCATCAGGACAATGCCCGGCCATAATCCGGCAGGTGTCTTTGACAAACATTCGCCATCCCGGATCACCTATTTCATGAATAGAAAATCCTAAAACATCACGGTAATAGACCGCTGATTTTTCGAGATCTAGGACTGCTAGAACATACATTGTCCTTTGAATTGCCATGCTTTTAATTGGGTGACTACTCGCTAAGGCATAAGGATCATATAGTGATTCTCATTCTTAATAAGAATCACTATATGATCCGATTGAACATCGGCTCTTGCCCCCTGTGTCACGGGCTTGCCGAAGCGTTATTTTGACACTCTAGAGATGGTTCAAGCCGTCATGAGCCGAACCGCAACCCAAACTGGCTTGACCGTGGTCGCTTCTATCTTGGACAAGGTCTATCACACTGGTCGGACTGCAACCGACGAGTTTAAGCAGGCGATGCCAATTTGCTTTGACGATTTCCTCCCCTAATGTAACTACACGGCAAAGCCACAAATCATCTAATTCTGGAAGTTATTAAATCCTCATTCCTAAAAATCCACAGGCCACAGAAATAGATGAAGACATCACGCCTAAACTCGACTCTCCACTAAAAATGACGCATTGCGAAAGGGGGGTAGTTTGCTCAACCAGGGCACCCAGCGAAAGCCGCCGATGCGATCGCGGTAACGACACATCTCCTGAATCAGCGATCGCGCTTCCACCACGGTTAATCCCATTGCGGTTAGGTCTCGTTCATGGTTGATAAACCACTTCAGTGGGGCATCCAAACTGGCTAATTGTTGAGCGGTACGTCCTCTGGTGAGACCACCCACGGCGTCGAACACCAAGGTGGCCCCGGCAAAGCGCTGCTGCAGTTGAGCGATGAAGGCTTGCACTTCGTCAGGCTCCAGATACATCAGCAGCCCTTCAGCCAAAATCAACAGATGTTCAGGGGGGCAATCAGGCACCTCGTCCAGCCAGCTCCAGTCCACGACTGAACGCGGAATTAGTCGATAGCGATCGCTCTCGGTCTCGAACTGCTGACGCAGGTGAATCACTGCCGGTAAATCGAGTTCTAGCCAACAGTGGCTCTGCTGTCCCACCCGATAGTAGCGAGTCGATAATCCAGCACCGAGTTCTACGACCACGGCTTGATTGTGAACTGCCAGATGTCGTTGAACGATTTCATCAAAAACGTGAGCCCGTAAGGCCCACCCCAATTGGCCCAGAGGCTGATAAAGACCATCCAGAGCAGGATCCCAAGTCAGCGCTGGCCACCACTCAGCGATCATCGGGTCATGCAAAATACCGTGAGGACGCTGATGTTCATCCACTCGCGCCCGCGTCGTTAACAATAAAGTGCGAGGCACCCCAGAAAATACCGTTGTGGTCAGTGTTGAATCGCTCATGAACTCACCTCCCTAGTGAAATCAGTTCGGGTAAAAGGGTCGATTTACATCAACGCGATCGCCATCACTGCGGTCATAAAACCGAGCATGGCAAATCGCCCACTCCAAATTTCGGCCTGATGGGGCAGGCTTAACGGCAGCTCAGCCTCAGTCATTTCGCTGGTCTCGCCCTCCGTTGCATTAGCGGTAGAGTCAGCCAAGGTATCCATTAGGGACTCCAAAAATAATGTATCCATTAGGGACTCCAAAAATAATGTGAGAGATCAAGGTGGTCACGGGGAGGAGATGGGTAGCAGGGTTCAGGGTGTTGGGGTTGACAGTTCCAGGAGGGGTCTGAAACCTTGAACCGGAAACCAACCGAGTCCGGTGACGATACGTCGCAGAGAAGACGCCATCCTGGCCAGCCCTTACCCTCTGTACCGAAAATCCTGAATCCTAGCCCCCAAACCTGATTAAACCGAGGTGACCAGTAACAAGGTCGCGACGAGCAAAGCTGCCGCCGCCGTGGGGACAAACAACAGCACTTTGCGATAGACTTCGGCACTGCTATCGTCAACGCCGTTGCCAAACCGCCGCAATTGCCCCGACCGATAGAGCTGATCGCGGTGATACCGGTCATAGCGAGCCATCCGCGCAAAGGGCAGTGCGCCGGTGTCGTACTGGGGCAAAATGCGCCGCCGCTGGTAAGGCACCCGATAGTCACCAAACGCAGTCAGATATTCTTCGGCATTCAGCAACTCATCGACCAAGCCTTGGAGTCCCTTGGTGGCTAAGACAATCGACCAGGCCAGTTTTTCCTGCTCGTTGTAGGGCGATCGCCCCAGCAAACGTTGAATACACAGTTCTACGAACCGATAATTATTATTGGTATCGTAATTGAGCCGCCGAAACGAATTAGACAAGACCAGGCTGCGGATAAAATCACGGACGGTCATTTGCCCATTGCGCAATTGTGACTCTAGGGCCACTTGGCGATGAGCGATAAGCATCTGCTGCTCGTTGAAGATCTGTCGATACGCCGCCCGAATGATGTCATCCATTTCTGTGGCTGCGGGTAAATCATCTTGGGTCGGTAATCGCCGCTGCTCGTCACCCGGCACCTCAAACCCTGAAACCCGCTGGTTTTGACTGGAAGGAGAATACTGTAATAAAGGAATCGTCATGGTTTCGTTTTTAATTGATGTTTGATCGCAAGAAAGTGAGGGGGCAGGAGAGTAAAAGAGCCCGGTTGTTAAGCAAGGTATGGCCTGCTTTTGCTCACGACCGATGGCTCTATGCCCCCATCGCTTAAGACCGATTAGGCAATGCCAGCGCGCCCAATCTCGAAGAGGATGAAGCTGGCAAAGACCACACCGCCCACACCCCCGACCAAAAAGCCTGAGGTAAAGAGACTCCAGTCTTGATAGGTTTTGAGGTTGTCAGGCAGGTTGCCTCTCGGTTCAGTGCGACCTTGAAATACAGCGCCGCCGTAGATAAACAGGCACACGCTCAAAATCACCACGAGTCCAGATGCACCGCCAATTCCGGCCAGGAGAGCTTGATCAGAATTGCGGAGTGGGCCAAGTTTGAGGAATGGCCCTAATAACAAGTAGCCGTGGGCCATGCCAATTTCTAAACCCCGAGCAATGGGAGCCAAGCCAGCCCGGTAAATGGGCAGGTTTTTGATCCAGGTTTGGCTCAGTGGGCTGGCGCTGATGGGGGTGTTTAACGTGCCAAGTTGCGGATTATTTTGGGGAGGCTGCACAATCCCCTCAAACAATGGCTCGCTGTTGAACTGGCTCTCACCGTACATCGCTCCGGGATTAAACTTCATCTTATTGAAGCTGAAGCCCGCCGCGATCGCCCGCGCTCTCAGCCCATGCCAGAAGTGACCCGCCAGTAGCAAGCTGGCAAAAATCACCTGGAACAGCATCAGCCAGGTGCGAGGGGTAATCACCCCATCCACCGTGGTCGTGGCAACGGGGCCGTAAAACACTTCGGGATACACCGTGCCGTTGGCCCAGACAAAGTAGGCGGCAAAGAAGCCCATGTAGGCGATCGCCGCTTGACTGTAGGCCAGATACGCTTCACCGGACCAGACAAACAGGCCTTTGGCCCAGTTAGTGGGCTCGGTTTGAATGTGCCAGATGCCGCCCAAAATGCAGATAGTGCCAATCCACACGTGACCGCCGACCACATCTTCTAAATTATTGACCGCTGCCATACCCTGCAACGTCCAGCCGTCAGGTGTGATGCCGACGACATAGCCAAAGATGCGCAGCGGATTGAATGTCGGTTGGGTCACTAGGCGAACATCCGCGATCGCCGGATCATACAGCCCGCCCGCAAACGCCGCCTTGATCACCAACAACAAGGCTCCCACCCCCAGCAGCACCAGATGGATGCCGAGAATGGTGGTCATTTTGCGGCGATCGCCCCAGTCGTAACCAAAGCCTTTAGGGTCAAGTTTTTCTGGCCCTAAGACCGCATGGTAGACCCCCCCGGCCCCTAAAATCGCCGAGCTCACCAGATGCACCACCCCGATCGCAAAGTAGGGATACGTATCGACAATGACGCCCCCGGCCCCGACCCCGATGCCCAAACTGGCCAGATGGGGCAGCAAAATCAGCCCCTGATCAGACATCGGCAGACCGGGGTTGAATCGCGATAACTCGAACAGCGTCATCGCACCCGCCCAGAGCACAATCAGCCCAGCGTGGGCGATGTGAGCCCCGAGCAACTTGCCCGAGAGATCGACAAAGCGAAAGTTACCGGCCCACCAAGAATACGGATCAAGCGATTGCGCGACATAAGCATTCGGATCGCCTTCATCGGTGGTGAAGCCCAGAGGTTTGAGAGGATTTGCTTGGGTTACCGTCATGATGCGCTCACCTCCCCACGAGTCGATTCGATCACCCGACCTTCCTTAAAGCTGTAGCCCGCCGCCCGCAGCGCATGGAAGATATGCCCCTGCAGGAAGAAGAAGCCCAGCCAGAATTGCGTATTGGCTAACCACACCCGGTTAGTCGCGACGCCATCAGGACTGACAAACACGGGAAAGCGATCGAAGGCCAGACCCAGCGTCGGCCCAAAAAACTCCGTAGGAAACACCAACGAGTTCACTGACACAAATAGCGTCGCCACAAAGGACATTAAGGCCACCGCCCCAACGCTGTAAGACAGGTAGGCTTCTCCCGACCAGACAAAGAGGGGTTTTGTCCACGGTAGGGGCTTCGTCACAAGATGCCAGATGCCCCCAGCAATCAAGGTTACCCCCACCCAGATATGGCCACCGATGACGTCTTCTAAGCTATCCACGCCCGCAATCCAAAAGCGTCCCTCCGTGCCAAACAGGTAGCCCAAAATGGTGACCGGATTCAAGGTGGGATTCGCGATGACGCGGACGTCTTGAGCGACTGGGTCATACAGGCCGCCAAAATACATTGCCTTCGCGACTAATAACAAGGCCCCGACCCCCAACAAGATGAGGTGGCTGCCCAAGATGTCGGTCATCTTATTCGTGTCATCCCAGCGGTAGCCAAAAAATTTGAACTTGCTTTCCAGGGTGGCTGGGCCAAACAGCGCGTGGAAGATCCCTCCGGCCCCCAAAAATGCGGAGCTGATTAAATGCAAGGCACCAATGACAAAATAGGGGTAAGTGTCAACGACGGCACCTGCCGCTCCCACCCCAAAACCCAGACGAGCCAGGTTAGGCAGCAAAATCAAGCCCTGGTCATACATCGGTAGCGACGGATCAAAGCGATTGAGTTCAAACAGGGTAATCGCGCCCGCCCAAAAGACGATCAAGCCAGCGTGGGCTACGTGAGCCCCCAACAGCCGACCAGATAAGTCAGTGAGCCGGGCATTACCGGCCCGAAAGGGAATGTCAGTATTGATATTGCCGGTGGCAATTGCCATCACAATAGTCCTCCTTAGAGATGGATATTTTTGAGAGAGCAACGGAAAAAGAGTGTGAGGATAGGGAGTATGAGGGTGGCGGGTCTTAGGTGGCAGGTACCAGGTGGCGGACTAAGAGTCAGTACTGATTCCCTGTTCCCCGTTCCCTATTCCCTGTTCCCCATTCCCTATCCCTCAATTCATGGACACTTGAGAGATTGCGGGCTGACGATTGGCCAGGAAGTCGAAGAAGGTTCCTTGCCCGGTGCCTAACGACACGCTGAGCGATCGATAGGCGTGCCAGAGGTGCCCCAACAGCGCGAGGGAGCCTAACGTCGCGTGGACACTGGCCAACGCCGCGCGAACCGATGTTTCGGTACCGCCGATGGGGCCATAGAACACGGTGGGATAAGCCACTTCATTGACCGAGACAAAGACCGCGACGCTGAAACCCGCGATCGCCAATGCCCCCAAGCTGTAAGAGAGATAGGCTTCACCCGACCACACCAGTCGAGCCTTGGCCCAGGCAAACGGCTTAGTGGCAATGTGAAAAATGCCGCCGCCGATGCAGAGCACCCCGACCCAGACGTGCCCGCCAATGATGTCTTCCAAATTATCGACACCGGCCATGCCGGTAATCGTCCAGCCGTGGGGACTGATGCCAAACAGATAACCGAAGATGCGACCCGGATCGAGATTGGGCTGCACTAACCGCACCTGATCGACCAGCGGATCATAAACACCGCCAAACTGAGTCGCTTTCAGCACCAGCAACAGCGCCCCCATCCCCAACAGCACGAGGTGAATACCTAAAATGCTGGTCATCTTGTCGCCGTCTTGCCAGTCATAGCCAAAGCCGCTCTGCTTTAACCGCTCTGGCCCGAGCACGGCATGGTAAATCCCACCGGCTCCCAGCACCGCAGAACTGACGAGATGTCCCATGGCGATCGCGTAGTAAGGATACGTATCGACCACCATCCCGCCATCGCCGATGCCAATCCCCAGACTGGCCAGGTGCGGCAGCAAAATCAGATTTTGGTCGTACATGGGCAGGCTGGGGTCAAACCGTGACAGCTCAAATAGCGTCATCGCGCCCGCCCACAACACGATCAACCCGGCATGGGCGACATGCGCCCCTAGTAAACGTCCAGAGAGATCCTTAAAGCGGCTGTTCCCGGCTAATAAGGGAGCGCCCACTTCGGTCGTGGTCTCATAAGACCACCCGAGCGATCGCATAAATGGAGTCCAAAAGAGTCCGTTCGTCATATCAGCTCCTTTCTTTCAGGCCATAAGAAGTTATCAAGGCGCGCAGAGTCGCCGATTGGCAGCCCTAACCCTGAGCGGTAGCAAGCGATATTCTTATTGACTTTAATTCTCATCAAAATGATTCCAACATATTTCGGACTTTTTCTCAATAAGCTAACCGTTAACTTATGTTGAGGGTTGAGGCTTGGTGGGCAAAAAAATAGCGAGGCTCAGTCAGTTAGGTCGCCCGCAATCTCGACGAGATTACGGGCAAAAACTACGGAAATTAAGACTTATATAGAATTTATCCAGAGCTTAGTAGCCTGCGTTTTAGAGATTCCTGAGAGAGTGGGAAGAACGAAAAAAGTAGAGATGCTTGCCAGGTGGGGTGATCAAGATTGAGAAATTAGCGGCCTAAATGAAATTGATTCCCAAATGAAGGTAGGCTTGGTGATAGGAAATTTCAATTACCCGCGATCTGCGATGGCGATCAAGTAATCGACATCGGATCGCCCGTCTCATGGGTTAGCAACACTCCAATGCTCATGTCCCTGTTGTTTGATAAACCGTTATGATCCATGCCCCCGAAACGCTTTGGTTGGGTGTTAACCCCAGCTTGAGACACTTTGACCAGCGCTTGTGTCGACTACTGAGTCGGCAAGTCGATCTTCAATACTGGAGCTACCAGCAAACTCAAGATGAGCCCTGCTACCTGCAAACGGCCCTAGACCTATTGGATGATTACCTGCAGCCGCAACCGCAGCCCCTGCATCTGATCGGTCATGGTCTCAGTGGGGCCTTGGGTCTGTTGTATGCCCGGCTGCAACCGGCGCGGGTGAAGTCATTGACGCTGCTCTCGGTGGGGAGCAATCCGGCAGTCGGTTGGGATGCCCACTACTACGCTTTGAGAAATCGCCTGCCGTGCGATCGCCAAATGATTTTGATGCAGATGGCGAATCTCCTGTTTGGCTGTCGCAATCCCAGCCAAATGGCGGCCTTGGCCAAGCTGTTAGAGCAAATCTTAGATCGCGAACTAACGCCCCATTCGTTAGCCGCTCACCATCGTTTTTCGCCCGGTGGGGTAGACGTGCCCTTGTTGGTTTGCAACGGTGCCCATGATGTGATTGTTGACCCCAATGCCCACAGTCGTTGGCAACCCTGGCTGCACCCCGGCGATCGCCTCTGGACCTGCCCCGAAGGACGTCACTTCTTTCACTACACCCATGCACCCAAAACCAGCCCAATTATTTTGGATTTTTGGCAACAGGCCACCTCCCTGACGGTCGGCGCACCCCTGATCGAAATCATCTCTTAGGAATGGCGGCGGCCTGGGTTTTAGGGTCAAGGTTTTAGGGTCAAGGCACGCCGCCCCCTGCACCGTCACCCCATTACCCTTTACCCCTTTTAATTCGTTGATAGGAGATCGTCATTGTGGAAACGTTTGAATTTGATGTCGTCATTGTGGGGGGCGGGCCAGCTGGATGCACCTGCGCTTTGTACACCTCACGAGCCGATCTCAAAACAGTCATTCTAGATAAAAATCCCGCCGTGGGGGCCTTGGCCATTACTCACAAGATCGCTAACTATCCAGGCGTTCCGGGCGATATGAGTGGCGAAGAGTTGCTCACGATTATGCGCCAACAGGCCGTCACGTTTGGTACCGATTATCGCCGGGGGCAAGTATTTGGGATTAATGGGTCGGGCGATCGCAAAACGGTTTACACCCCTGAGGGTACCTTTGTCGGACGGGCCTTGGTGCTGGCCACCGGCGCGATGGGGCGCACGGCTTCTTTTAAGGGGGAAGCGGAATTTTTGGGCCGGGGCGTGAGTTACTGTGCCACCTGCGACGGGGCGTTTTATCGCGATCGTGAAGTGGCAGTGATTGGGGCGAATCCAGAGGCGATCGAAGAGGCCCAAGTACTGACCAAATTTGCCTCTACGGTTCATCTCGTCACCTTCAAAGATCCGCCTGTCGAAAATCCCCATGTGCAAGATCTGTTATCACGCTCGAATGTCAAACACTGGAGTCGTTCTCGCTTGCTAAATATCGAGGGGGGTGAAATGGGCGTCACGGGCATCCAGGTCAAACCCAAGCAGGCCAAAGAGCCAGTCTCCTTACCGGTCGATGGGGTATTTGTGTATCAGAATGGCTCCAAGCCAATGACTGATTTTCTCGGCGATCAGATAGCACTCAATCCCGACGGTGGGGTGCAGGTCGATGAGTTAATGGCCACCAGCGTTGAAGGTGTTTGGGCGGTGGGCGATATTCGCAATACTCCGTTTAAACAAGCAGTCGTTGCAGCGGGTGATGGCTGCGTGGCGGCAATGGCGATCGATCGCTTCCTCCACAGCCGCAAAGGCTTCCGCCCCGACTGGGATCATTCGTAGTAGCTGCGTTTGATTGAGTGCCGTCGGAGTCCCGTAGATTCAGGATCACATCCATGGCTTTTGCGGGGGGGCCTCTTTCAGCCGTGACATCTTGTTTTCAGTACTGCCGCGTGCCACTTCCACGTATGTGAATCCATTCGTGGTGCAACGCGCATACGAATTATTCAATGTCAGCAAGAACGATCAAGCGACGTCTTTTGCTGACACCTAAGATCGGTGCATGACAAATGCCAAGTTTGAATCGAATCGCCACCGGATTCTGCGAGTTCAGT
>ERZ1740058.1017-NODE-1017-length-15621-cov-5.264037_pt1 | contig 15621 bp, 13 predicted proteins | sample MGYA00581745_ERZ1740058 | MGnify/ENA primary metagenome ERZ1740058 (study PRJEB43018, sample SAMN04849742) | marine metagenome | isolation source: floating plastic debris | place: Pacific Ocean | collected 2008-08-30 | study: EMG produced TPA metagenomics... | reverse complement strand
CGACTACTACGGCGCTGTTGATCAAAAGATCGTGTCTGAAAACATCAGCAAGGTGCTGTACCCCAATGACGAACAGGTACAGGGTAAAGAGCTGCGCTTAATGCAGCAGTTCTTCTTCGTGTCCTGCGCATTGCAAGACATGATTCGCATCCACCTCACCAGCGGTCGGCGGCTCGATACCTTCCACGAAAAGTTTGCGGTGCAGTTAAACGATACGCATCCCGCCGTTGGTGTTGCGGAACTCATGCGCCTGCTGATCGACGAACACTATATGCAGTGGGAGTCGGCTTGGGAGGTTACCCGGCGTACGTTTGCCTTTACTAATCACAACCTACTGCCCGAAGCGCTCGAAAAATGGTCCGGCGATCTCTTTGGCCGCATTTTGCCCCGCCATCTAGAAATCATTTATGAAATCAACCGGCGCTTTTTAGATCAGGTGCGGCTGCGGTTTATGGGTGATGAAGAGCGTATCAGCCAGCTTTCTCTGATTGATGAGAGTGGCGGTCGTTCTGTGCGGATGGCCAATCTGGCCTGCGTCGGCAGCTACTCGATCAATGGCGTCGCCGCCCTGCATACCGAATTGGTAAAGACCACCATTCTTAAAGACTTCTACGATCTCTCGCCAGAGAAGTTCAACAACAAGACGAATGGCGTCACCCCTCGTCGCTGGATGGTGCAGAGCAACCCTCGCCTAGTTAACCTGATCACCAGCAAAATCGGAGACGGTTGGATTAAGAATCTGTACGAATTACAAGGGCTGGAAAAGTTCGCCGATGATGGCGGTTTTCGTCATGAATGGCGGCAGATCAAACTCGCCATCAAGCGCGACTTAGCCAGTCATATTCGGACGCGCACGGGGATTGTGGTCAATCCCGAATCGATGTTTGATGTGCAGGTCAAGCGCATCCACGAATATAAGCGCCAGCACCTCAACGTGCTGCATATCATTACGCTCTACAACCGGCTCAAGGCCAACCCCAATGCCGACATTACGCCCCGCACCTTTATTTTTGGCGGCAAAGCGGCTCCGGGGTACGCAATGGCGAAGCTGATGATCAAGTTCATCACTTCAGTCGGTGACGTAGTCAACCATGACCCGGATGTGCGCGATCGCCTCAAGGTCGTTTTCCTCCCGGATTACAACGTGACCTTTGGGCAGCGGGTGTATCCTGCGGCAGAGCTCTCAGAGCAGATTTCCACAGCCGGTAAAGAGGCCTCGGGCACCGGCAATATGAAGTTTTCGATGAACGGGGCGCTGACCATCGGGACCTTAGACGGTGCCAATGTCGAGATTCGCGATGAAGTCGGTCACGAAAACTTCTTCCTCTTTGGTCTCAAAACCGATGAAGTGGCCGAGCTTAAAGCTCAGGGATACAATCCACGGGATTACTACAAAGAGAACGAAACCCTCAAGGGAGTGATTGATCTCGTGGCGGCGGGTCATTTTTCCCACGGTGAGCAAGAACTCTTCCGCCCACTGTTAGATAACTTGTTGCACCACGATCCGTTCTTGCTGCTGGCCGATTATCAGTCTTATATCGACTGTCAAGATCAGGTGGGCGAAGCTTACCGCAACCAAGACAACTGGACTCGCATGTCTATCTTGAACGCGGCTCGGACGGGTAAATTTTCGAGCGATCGCTCTATTCGTGACTACTGTGAGGATATCTGGCAGGTGCAGCCCTTACCCGTAGTTGTCCCTGAGTATGAGCAATCCAACGCCGCGCTAACGGTGTAAGCGACTACGACTGCAGCAGCACTTGAATCAGCGGGCTAGAAAACCTCTAGTCCGCTTCTTAATGAGCTGAATTTGGCATTCAGATTCACAAGGCGTTGGTTATGCGTCCGAACGAAGTGAAACGAGCTATTGCGACGCAGAAAGCAGGTTCAAGACAAATATCAGCCTCGTAGAGGATGTCGCTATGTCGTCTTGGCAGCATGTGCCATGCGGTTAATGTAAGCGCAGAAACTACCATCGTTCTCTGGCAAGTCCCTAAAGCGACCTCTAAGTCGAGCCTGAGAACAGCAGCGCTTTTATCAGGGCGCATCGATGAGTCACCAGAAGCATTCAGCGCTGACGGCAGTGCTACGTTGGCACTAACTCACCCGGACGGAGTTTTGACCACTTGCCCATTTCTCGCATAAAGCTATCGCAGCCAACAACATCCCATTCCATCTCAATGATTTCACCATCTTGGCGGATATTGACATTGATGGTGGGGTTGTCCGCCTCAAAGTTAGGTGCTTCTGTCAGGTGAGGCTGCTGGTGTTGAGCTTCGACCGCGTTGTAAGTAGAACAGCGATCAACGTAATGACAATTCACACAAATGCACATTGGATCTTTTCCGGAGAAACGGCCTACTGTGGAACAAGAGAGTGCTAAGTTTTTGCTAATCTAGCGCAAGTTGTTGCTGGACTGCTGCCAGAGTAGGGGGCAATGTTGCAAAATGAAAAGCTGTGTTTTCATTGCTCGTTAACCTCTCGGTAGAGCAGACTGTTGTTTATCTATTCTCCCTCATTGCAAGCTGTTTCTCTTGACCAATCTCCCTTTGCTGCCGCTGCGCTGTCCGTGAGCTCTGTATTATCGCCTCAGACTTGGCCTTTTGAGCTGTCCCTACTGCCGAAATCGGCGCACTTGGTGGGCGGTAGCGTGCGCGATGCACTATTGGGGCGCAAGGCTGATTATCTAGATTTAGATTTTGTGGTGCCGAGCCAAGCTATAGAAACGGCCCGGGCGATCGCACGTCGCTATGACGTTGGGTTTGTGGTGCTAGACCCCCGCAACCAGATTGCCCGAGTCGTGTTTGAACATGCGACGGTGGATTTTGCCCAGCAGGTCGGTCATAGTTTAGAAGCCGATTTGCACCGACGTGATTTTACCGTCAACGCGATCGCCTATCACCCCCATACCGAGCAGGTATTTGATCCCCTTGGCGGCTGTGCCGACCTAGAGGAGCGTGTTCTGCGCATGATTGCAGCCGACAACCTCGCTGATGATCCGCTACGGTTGCTGCGAGCATATCGCCAGGCAGCCCAGTTAAATTTCACCCTGGATGAGCCTACCCGTTCCACTATCCACCAGCTTGCGCCGCTGTTGGGCAAAGTGGCGGCAGAGCGCGTGCGAGGCGAACTGGATAGCCTGCTGAGCAAACCTGAGGGCACGCCGTTGATGAAGCTAGCGTGGGCCGATGGCGTGCTCTGTACGTGGCTGCCCAATCTGTGTATGGCGCAAATCGGTCAATTAGTGGCGGTGGATGCCGCAGCGGTACAATTGCAGGAGTATCATCCCGCGTTTGCTGGGCTGCTCCGAGGGTGGATTAAAGAGCAGACGCCCCCAGGCTTTCATCGGAGTTGGTTTAAGGCCGCGAAACTGAGTCGCATACTATCGCCAGACGGTGCGATCGCAGAAGCCGAGCTGACCCGCTTTAAATACAGCCGGGCAGAGCAGCAGGCTGTTTTGGCTATCTTGCGGGGGCGGGAACCGCTACAGGCGATCGCCCAGGGCAACAACTCACGCCGACAGCAGTATGTCCTATTCAAAATCGTGGGCAACAGCTTTATCGCTCTAGCGTTGGTGGCATTGGCGGAAGGGATCCCGTTCAATCAATTGACCGAGCTGATTGAGCGGTTCCTCGACCCCACCGATCCAGTGGCACATCCCCATGCCTTGGTCAGCGGGCGAGACTTGATTCAGCAATTAGGACTCCGACCAGGCCCTCATATTGGTCAGCTATTAAGTGAGGCTGAGATGGCCCACGCCGAAGGCAAAATTACGACGCCGTCAGAAGCCCTAGACTGGCTGACTCGCAAAGTTAATACGCGGTTGGATTAGCCGGCTCCATCAGCAAAATGGTTGTGCCTGTGGGCGTTTGGCTAGCGTAGAAATCAGCATTGTCTGGTGATCGCTCACGCAGTCACCAGACGATGCTAAAACTCAACCGGTGTACGAGTCGGAACCTTATTTTGCACAGACGGCCTGACACCATTCGGATTTTCGAGGTCGTCCTCATCCACAATCAAGGTATCTTCACGCATTTGTGCTGCTGTTATCGGAATGTCGGCCCCGTTGATTACTCCGCCCAAGACCCGAATATCTTCTTTCTCTTCGAGTTCTTCTAATAGCTCTTTGATAGTGGGTTTCTTCGTCACTCCTGGACGCGCTACGATCACCATACCGTCGGTTCTCGGCTCTAGTAAGATAACATCGTTGCTCCCAGTAAAATGCGGTGCATCCAAAATCACAAAATCAAACCGGGCTTCTGCGTCCTTTAGGAAGCGTTTCATCTCGCCAGAGTCAAAGATAGCCGTGGGGTTGCGCTGTGGTCCGACTCCCGGTGTGATCGACAGGTTCGCAACACCAGGCACCATTCTAATAGGGTCTGAGAGTCGACCACTGTAATACTGCAAAGGTTCCGTAATCGCTTCTTCATCTGGCTGGACACCCAGGCGTAGGCACTGAGGCGGATTCCTAAAGTCCATCTCGATAATCAAAGTGCGACGACCGGCCCGAGCCGTGGCCATCCCTAAGTTATAGGCGATAGTGGTCTTGCCCTCGTGGAAAACGGGACTCGTAACCAAGACCGTTTTCGGCATCTGACCGTCGTTAATGGCTAGGCCAGACATTTGCAAGTTACTCCGCAGCCGTTCATAAATCTCACTGCAGGGATGGTTCAGGTCGGTAATAAAGAGGGGTTCTCCCTTCGCAGGCTGGAGCTCAGGAATCACACCCAGCAAGGGAATATCTTGATCTTCGAAGAGCTTGTCCAAATCCTCGAAGATGCGAATCGTTGGATCGAGCATATCGAGTAAAAAGACGAGACCGCCGCCAATCCCCAGGCCGACGATTCCACCAAGCAATAACACCATGACTGGCGATGTCGCTTCTACAGGAATCAATTCTGTAGAGGGCGGGCTGGCAACTGAAAGACTACTTACGGTTTCTGCTTCAGCCGCTTGAGCATCAATCCGCTTGGCCTGTACTTGGTCATACAACGCTTTTTTGAGGGCGACCTGCTGGGCTAAGCGATCGCGCTCTAGCTGTTTGTTAGGGAGCCGCGTGTAGGCAGTTCGCAATTGCTGTTCGGATTGTCCTAGCAGTTGCTGCTGGGTAATTAACGCATCTCTTTGTCTATCTAAATCAACTAGCTGATTAGCCAGGGCGGCGCGAGCTGGGTCAAGATTACTGTTTTGACGCACGACGTCGGCACTTGGAAGAGCCGGTAATCGCCCGCCACCAATGACTTCTACAGCCCGCTCTTGCAGCAGCTCATTATAAGTTTCAAGGCTATTTTGCAGTTCAACCATAGTGGGGTGAGCAGCCCGCAAATCATTGGCGAGAGTTTTGATTTGTGACTCTGCCTGATAAATACTGGCTCGCAGACTTTGGATAATCGGGTCGGCACTGAGGGCGGATGAGGCATAGGCCGCCTCTGGCGATAACCCCAGCTGAGCTTGTAAGCTCCGCATCTGTGCTTCAATGCCCGCTAGAGTAATGAGATTCTGCCGCCGCTGCTGTTGGCTAGAAGAAATTTCCCCCAGCAAGCTGCCATCCAAAGCTGCTTGAATAGCGGGTCCTTCGAGGCGATCGTAAGCTTCGAGAGTTTGTTCGGCTTCTCGCAGTTCGGCTTCGATCGCCGGCAGCCGCTCCTCTAGTGCCCGAATAATCGTGCCTAATCGCGCTCGGTTGGTCACTCGACTCAGCTCGACCATGCCTTGAAACAAGACCGATAGCACCGCTTCAGCTTCTTCGGGATTTTGTGATTGATAGGTAACATTCACACTCTGAAGAATATTGCCGCCGTCATCTCCCCCGCCAGTATTAATCTTGATGTTAGTGCGGCTACGGATTTGTTGGGGGGTAATCTCAAGGCCACCATTATTCAGTTGCTCAGCCACTCGAGTCAGCAAGATATCGGCCAGCAAAAAGTCTTGAGTAATGATGCCTTGCCCCTGTTGCTGCAGCTCGACTCCCGTCGCCGTAAATGAAACGACAGGAGTATTTTGTACCAAGACGCCATTGGTGCGGTATTCCTCTTCTGGCGGCGGCTGCATGGCCATTACTCCCGATATGCCCAAGGTGCCTAAAAACGCAGCTAAGGCGACCCACTTGTACCGTTTGAGGGCTAGACCATATCGTTTTAAGAGGGGCATTACCATGGCAGAAACCAATTAATCATAGAGCAAGAAATTATTCACAGGGGCCTGTGATATCGCAGTTGTTGCTAGCATCAATAATGGTGGCCTAGGGACCAAAAAGGTTTTCAGTAGAGTCAGCTAAAGAGTCGAAGAAGAGTAAAAATCCGAGGACGTCTCTGAATGGTTGAGTAAACGTATTGAGAGCATAGGTCACCTTAGCCAGTAATGAACGGTTAACGATAATCACATCATTCTGTTGCAATGGTGGGTTGTCGGCTGGAATTCCTCGAAAAGCGTCATTACCATCGAGCGTGGTGGTTACTGCTCTCCCCGCTGTTTCATCAAACCGGACCAGCGCAATTTGACTCAGGTTAGATGCGTCGGGGTTAACCCCAGCCCTGACTAAAGCATCCACAAAGCGACTGCCATTGGGCAAGTCGAGCGCTGAAAGTGAGCCGGTACTGCCGTAATTCAAAAGTCGCACGGTGATTATCGGGGTGGCCAGAGTTGAGCGGGATACGAGGGCGCGATCGTACTCATCCAGCGCTTCTGGATCAAGCCGCTCTACCATAATGACATCTCCATCTTGTAAGGCGACATCTGGGAGAGCATCTCCGTCTTTAAGTGGGGTAAACAGGTCAATAGCGCGTTCCAAGAGCTGACCATCGGGCAACCGCCGCTGTACAACGACGGCTCGTAAATCAGCCATGTTGGTAGTGCCCCCGGCGGACAGCAAGGCAGCGGCGATCTGTGGTGCCCCCAGAGGATAGTAACCAGGGCGCACGACCTCGCCCAAGATGGTCACCTCGACACCACGCTGAGCGACAAGCGTCATGCTGACATCTGGATCAATGACATATTGGTCGTAAATTTGAGTGACCAGCGCTTCTGACTCGTTCAGGGTTAAGCCATTAAAGGAGATAACGCCCTGCAGAGGCACAATGGCATTGCCTTGAATATCCAATGTGGCTTGAAAGCTTAGATCAGGAAATTGACGCACATTGACAAAAAAGGAGTCGCCTGGACCCAGCCGGTAGGTATCAAAGTCGGGCTCCTGCGGTCTTCCTAACACACTATCGATCAACCGATCAACACCCGGTGCGGGGAGCGGTTGCGTTGGCAAGGGCAAGGGGACTGAAAAGTCGGGATCGGGCGTTAGCTCGAATGTTGGGGGAGCCGCATCACCATCGTTTGATGTGTCTTGGCTCATGACTACCGGCGCCGGCGCCGCCGCGCCCTCGACCCTAGGAGTGCTTGCAGCTTGCTCAGCTAGGGCTTGATGCGCTTGCAAATAGTCTTCATTAGCTAGTTGCCAGCCGGTGGGAATGTGAGCGTTGCGGTAATTCTCGCCATTGGCAGCGATCGCATCGAGCGGACCGCCAAAGATCAATAAAGTGCTCGACAAGGCTCCCACCGTCAAACTGCGACAGGCGTGGAGCCACTCTCTCGGTTGGTCACAATTGTTCGCAGCCATACATATCACATCGGCTCTAATAATAATTTTAAATCGGTTCTAAGAATGTTAGACAGTTTTGCACATTTCAGCACATCGTCCTTGTTATAACTTTTTCAGACCTGGCAACAACGTTCGGGATAGTTCCGCAAATCACGCTTGAGCTGACCGGGTTACTCAGCCGCAAACGTCGAGGAGATTAGTCCCTGTTGCACGGCCTGCGCAACTTCTATAATCGCTTCCCGATGCGCTCGGATATCGCCGACGGGTTCAATCGGCAGCAATATGCTCACAGCCACCCAAGGGAGTCTCTGACGCTGCTGCCATTGTTGAGCTTGGTCGGCCCAAAACCACTTGCCCGGAGCAAAGTGACCACCACTCGGCCAGGCATACCACTGCATCACAGCGAAGGTATTGCGTTCATCAATGCCTCTTAAGTATTGGGTCGTTATCTGGATGGGAGCATCTGCCGCCGCCTCTGGTGCAACTGTCCAACGGACGGTATGACTATCATCCACTTGCCAGCCTTGAGCACCCCGTAAATCGACCCATTCAACCTCTGGTTGTTGGTCACCTGATCGCTGAGGACGGAGTAGAAGACCAAATGTGGCTGCTGACTCGTTCTCCGTAACCGCACTACGATACTCGGCGATGGTCCAGCGATTACGACCAATACTGACCTCTTGATGATAAGTAGATTCCCAGCCCGGTAACGCTAGAGGCTCGGTTAAGAGTTCTCTAACTTGGGCGATATGAGGAACCGGAAGTTTGTTGTTCCAGGGCCACTGACCGTTGAAATAACTGGGCAAAGCGGCGATTGCAACCAACGCTGCGAGTCCAACAATCAGTCCCCATTGAACCAAAGGGCGTAACTTAGATTGACTTTGGGTGGCACTAGCCATGAAGCAGGTCTCCTATCAATAAGGGGCTAGCAGTCTAGACGGCCGTCTCAGACTTAACTTCGAGTGATAAACGCTGCGGAACGTACTTTTGAATGAGCGGCAAAATAAACATCAACGAGAGCAACATCAGGGCTGAGTATAGGTCGCCCCCCCAACTGTCGTGCAGCCAAACGAACGCGGCTCTATCGCCAACCCCATGGAAATAACTCAGCAACGTGTTGCGGATAATATTGCCCGATACGCTGACACCAACAGTGACCGTGAGAAAGATGATGGTGCGTAAGCGTGACCGCCAAACATCATTCCAATAAATCAACATTAAAGCCACGTATAAGCTGGTAAACAGCATCTTGAGACCAGCACAGTGCGGCGCCACCTCGACCATTTGGTCATTGACTCGCAGGTAAATCTGATCCACGGTGACGTCGACTCCCCCCTGTATGAGCAAAAAGCCGGCGACGCTGGCAATAAAGCTCTGTAACGGCAAAATGTAAGGCTCAATTAAATAGGGCAGTTGACTGGGGGTGGCCAGCGCCACCAGCGCCAGAGGAAAGCCCATTAGCTTGAGGCCTGGCCAGCCTTTCAGGGTCATACAAATGCCTGCTAGCATTAGCGGCAGAGAGACATTCATCCAGTCAGAAAGTTGACTGATGTAAAGGGCGCTGGCCATGGCTAGCAAACCCAAGCCGACTGGATGTAGGCGGTCTGGCAGGGCCTGCCACTTTGGCCGCAGCCCCCACGCTAGATAAGCCGCAAAAGGTAATCCAATGATTCCATGGCTAAAGTACTCATGCTGGATGCTGATCGATTTATTTAGCCAGCCGTCGACCCAATGCCAGAGCAAAGGAGCGTAAATAACGGTCAGCAGACCCACGAGGGCGATCGCTAACGGCGATAGTAACCAACGAGATTTGCGTGCAGAAGTACTTAAAGCCATGGGTTTACTTACTGTGCAGAGAGTGCAGTTAACGATGCGGCAGTAGCAGTATCCTGATTCACCGCCTGCGCGATCGCGTCGACTACCCGATCCGCTTGTTCCAGCGTCATGCCAGGATACATCGGCAGAGACAGAATCTCCTGAGACAGGCTCTCAGATACCGGAAATGCACCCGGCTGATAGCCTAAAAACTGAAAAGCTGGTTGTAGATGACAGGGCACGGGATAGTGGATGCCGCTCTGAATTTGCTGTTCTTGCAGCGCCAGTTGCAGGGCTGTCCGATCAATCGGGCAATCCGTAGTGATCCGTACTACATACAGATGATAAACATGGCCAGTGCCGCTATCATTCCGCATTGGGATGATGCCAAACTCCCGCAGTGGCGATAAGCGCTCGTCATAATGTTGAGCAATGTGGTTACGAGCTTGGTTCCAGTCCAATAAAAATGGCAGTTTTAAGCCCAAAACAGCAGCCTGCAGGGTATCTAAACGACTATTGGTGCCTTGAGGTTCAGTATGAAAATACTTACGCACGGCACCGTAGTTGCGGAGCGACCGCGTCGTTTGTGCCACTAAAGCCTCTTGCGTCAGCAACATCCCGCCATCGCCAATCGCGCCTAGATTTTTACTCGGGTAATAGCTAAAGGCAGCGGCGGTGCCGACACTACCGGCCCGCAGCCCTTCGCGCTCGGCTAGATGGGCTTGGGCAGCATCTTCGACAATCAGCAGATGATGCTGCTCAGAGAGGGCCTTGAGGCCAAGGGGCGAAACCATCTGTCCATATAAGTGGACAGGAACGATGGCGCGAGTCTTAGGCGTGATGGCGGCCTCGGCTGCCGATAGATCAATCAGGGCAGTATCGCGATCGCAATCCACAAAGACGGGAGTTGCCCCACTGCGCAAAATGCCGATGAGAGTTGCCACAAAAGTATTGGCTGGCAAGAGTACTTCATCCCCAGTGCCAAGGCCGCAGGCCGATAACCCCAGCGCGATCGCGTCAGTACCGCAACCGACGCCAACTCCATGCTGAGCGCCAGAAGCTTTGGCAAAAGCAGTTTCCAGCTCTTGGACAGCCTGGCCCAAAACAAAATCGCCGCGACTCAAAACCGCTGTTAAAGCTGCCTGAATCTGATCTTCAATTTGGTGATGTTGCCAGGAAATATCGACGAAAGGCACCGGCACGATTGATGTAGTCATAGGATTATCAGCAGTCAAGGGCAAGCCACGAGAGGAACAAATTTATTGATCAGACAACTCAAATATGGCCGCAAGAAATTGGCCATAGAATTGAGCTTAGAACCAGAGAAATCGACCGTCTGACAGGCACATCCCCCTGATTGTTATGCCTAGTCCCAACCCACTAGTTCAACAGGAAAAGCAACTTTGTGGCTAGTTAATACCTATTCCTGATGGTAGTGAGCGTGACTAGTTTTATCGGTAGGGACTACGAGGGTTCGCAGTTTTCTTACAGAATTCGTCTATTTCTTGATAGAGTCTCCATGAATATAGGGGCGGCGCCTGTCAGCTAGCTGTCTTAAAGTGCCCGGAGTCACCCTACTTGCAACAATCTCTGCTGTCTCTGAGGATTTTGCGGTCATGGATTTTGATACTGCCCGTCGGTTTGTGCTGGCCCAAACGCTCTCCCCCCCACCGGGTCAAACTGCCTTTATCGACTGCTTGCGGCAAGGTGAGGCGCCCATACCTGGACAAGTCACATCCCTTTTGCTGGCCCTCAAAACGTTGTCGCAATCCCTCAAAAATGAGCCCACTGTGGAGCGATCGCTCGGCCATGCTCTGTTTATTTTGACCTATGAAAGTCGGCTGCTCTACCTCCGAGGACAAGCTCAAAATGTAGATTGGCCCCCGCTGCTCGACGAAGACTTAAACCAAATGGCCGCAGCGGTTAAACAAATTTGGGCCGACGGAGCTGAGTGAGCAAGCGTGACCAGCGGCTGGTCTATCAGTAAAATTCCTACTTTGGCTGGGGCAAGAGCCCACTCAGAACGGCGAATCCAAGGTCATGAGCTCTGTATCTCAGCTAAAAAAGGATGCGGCTTAATGCAACATCCTTTTTTAGCTATGGGTTACTGATGTGCCAGTGAAAAGCGTATCAGCTTACTTGTTGGGCTGAGGAGTCATCCGTAGATAGGGCTTGATTTCGGTAACGCCCTTGGGGAACTTCTGCTTCGCTGCTTCGGTGGCAATCTTAGGCGAAACGACGACGTCTTCACCATCTTTCCAGTTAACTGGCGTGGCCACGCTGTAATTGTCGGTTAGCTGCAGAGAATCAATCACCCGCAGAATTTCCAGGAAATTACGACCAGTGCTGGGGGGATAAGTGATGGTCAACCGCAGCTTTTTATTTGGATCAATGACAAACACAGTGCGGACGGTGACCTTAGCGTCCGCATTGGGATGAATCATGCCGTATAGCTCAGATACTTTTTTGTCTTCGTCAGCCACGATGGGGTAGTTGACGGCAGTACCTTGAGTTTCATCAATGTCGCCAATCCAACCTTTGTGCGACTCAACGCCGTCAACGCTCAGAGCGATGACTTTAGCATTGCGCTGAGCAAAGTCACCCTTGAGCTTGGCGACTTCACCCAATTCGGTGGTGCAAACAGGGGTGTAATCAGCAGGGTGGGAGAAAAACACAACCCAGCTATCGCCAGCCCAGTCATAAAAGGTAATTTCACCCTCGGAAGACTGTTGAGTGAAATTAGGTACGGTATCACCTAATTGAAGCGTCATAAGCAACTCTCTCTGAATCTGAAAGGTCAATAAGTGGTGTGACCAAATCTAGCCACGATTGCTATCTTGCCATAAACCCCGGTATTCCGGTCGGAGTTTAGAGGATTAGTTTAAGAAACGAAATTGTCGAGTCATAAAGACGTACGAGCAGTTGCTCATGTCGTGGCTGACAGACTTGTTCTCAACCTGCTAAGGACATTGCAGAGTCTAGATTCAGGGTCAATGAACTAGACAACGTGAACGCCTGGGAGTGACTTAATCGCTTCGCCAGCAGCGGCGTCGAGCAGCCACCAGAGCTCTCCCTGAGGTCGAATTTTGCGGGACGGAAAAGCCCGATCGTCTGACTCGGGAGCAAAGACTTCTGTCAGGGCAGTTTGCTTATTGCTGCCAGAGACCAAAAACATGACACAGCGGCTTTGGTTTACCAGTGGTGCCGTGAGGGTGATGCGCGGGTCGCTGCCTTTGGTGCCGACAGTGACGAGGCGATCGCTCACATTCACCGCTGTCGTATGGGGAAATAGGGATAGGGTATGACCGTCATCGCCCATGCCCAAAAGCACAATGTCAAAAGTAGGTTGAGCTCCCAAACTGTCTTTGAGCAAAGCTTCATAAGCGTCAGCCGCCGCCGCTGGATCGGCAAAATGCGTCGGCATGATGTGGATTTGAGTCGTTGGAATCGGAACTTGGTCTAACCATGCAGCTTTAGCCATCCCGGCATTGCTATCAGGATGGTCGCTCAGCACATAGCGCTCATCGCCCCAGTAAATGTGGAGATTTGACCAGGGCAGAGCCAGTTTTGCTAAGGCCTCATACAGCGGTTTGGGGGTGCTGCCACCAGCTAATGCGATCGCACATTGGCCTCGCTCAGCAACGGCGCTCTGAATGCGCGCCTGCACCAACTCCAGAGCACGCGCTACCAGCGCCGTGCGGTCAGCATGAATTTCAATTTGCACCGTGGTCATGGCAAAGAATGATGAGACAGACAGCTTGCGGTTGCAGCGTAAACGATTTTCGCTAGGAGACGAGATTGCTTAAGCTTTACTTCTAGTGTCTGTATGATTCGTTCAAGGTTGAGGTTGTGATTTCTGTTGTATTGCCCTGCGTTAACGAGTTACGCCACGGTTATTTGCCCAAAATTATCAAGAACTTGCAGGCGCAGCAGGGGGATAAGGAACTGATTGCAGTGGTTAGCCCGAGCACGGATGCCACGCTGGCGTGCTTAGAAGCGGCTCCTCAAATACGGGTGATTGAATCTGACGCCCAAAATCGAGCCCAACGGCTAAATGTGGGCATTCAGGCCAGCCAGGGTCAGGTGGTTTTGTTGCACCATCCGGCCACCTTACTACCGCCGATAACGGCACTACGCCAAACTGATCAGACCTTTCATGACCCTGAGGTGATGTGGAGTGGTTTTTGCCACCAGTTTGATTTAGACCATTGGCTACTGCACTATACGTCTTGGTATTCTTCCAAGATTCGACCTTACTGGGGACGAATTTTATATCTTGATCATTGTGTGGCTGTCCGGCGATCGCTGCTCGATGACATTGGGGGAGTCCCCGATATGGACATTTTTGAAGACACGGCTCTCAGTCGTCGACTGGGGCAATATGGGCCTCCTGTCATGCTGCCGGACCACATTGTGACCTCAGCTCGCCGCTATCGCGATCGCGGCGTCTACCGTCAAGCCCTGATGAATCAAACGCTAAAGGTGATGTATCACCTCAATCTTGATCCGAAATGGATGAACCGTTTGTATGAACGCAAAGTTCAAATCAACGTCACCTATGCCGATGGTGAGGCCGCGGCGAAATCTGCGAAGCTAGATCGCTAGAAGCTGTCATCCGGTCGCTGTCAAGTCCTCTCAGAAAAAAGGATACAGCCGCTAGCCTGTAGTTTGAGTGCGGGCGCGGTGATGCTGATTATCAAAAGCTTCTGGATTTAATTGATGACGCGCCCTCGGATGCCGCAAGGGCGGCCTGATAACGCTGTACCAAACTATCAATGCCAGTGATCGCGGTGCCGACAACGACAGCAGAGGCGCCCAAATCCAGTGCCTTGCGGGCAGCGGCGGGTGAAGCAATGCCCCCTTCGCAAATGCAAGGCAGCGAGAATTTAGCCACGAGGGTACTCAGCAAGTCCAAGCCAGGAGGTTGGTTGTGCTGGGTCGCCGGCGTATAGCCGTACAACGTTGTCCCCAGTAAATCTGCGCCGGCAGTGGCTGCCGCTTGAGCCGAAGCTAAGGTGTCAATATCAGCCATGACCGGCTTTTGCAGCTCTGTATGAATTTGTTGAATCAGCTCGGCCAGGGTGGTATTGCCGGGTCGGGGACGCTCAGTGGCATCGATCGCAATGACATCGGCCCCGGCTGCGGCCACTGCCTGAGCGTGATGAAACTGCGGCGTAATATACACCTCAGAATCCGGCCTGACTTGCTTCCACAGGCCGATAATCGGGACCGCAACTCGTTTGCGGACAGCGGTAATGTGAGCCGGACTGTCAATCCGCACTGCGATCGCACCTTGATTTACCGCAGCTTCAGCCATTGCCGCAATCACACTGGGGTCATGCAGCGGCGAATCAGCCGGCGCTTGACAAGACACAATGAGTCCCTGCCTGAGTTGAGCTAATTGTGAATCGAAAGCCATATCCCTCAAGAAATACCCACTGCTAGCAAATTGCGGGAGAACGTCAACGATGTCAACACTTTGCCGAACTCTGAACCCGGCACTCTGCCTAATTTGTCGCTGCGGAGCCTTTACAAACGTCCCTTTGTTACCCAGCATAGATAGGGATTATCCGCATGTTAGGAGTTCGGATCTGTGGAACGCACGTTTATTATGATCAAGCCCGACGGGGTGCAGCGTGGCCTCGTGGGTGACGTGATTAGTCGCTTTGAGCGCAAAGGCTTTACGCTAGTGGGCATGAAGTTCATGGCCGTGTCTCGCGAGCTAGCTGAGAAGCATTACGACGTTCATAAAGACAAGCCTTTTTTTGGCGGCTTAGTGTCATTCATCACGTCTAGCCCAGTGGTCGCGATGGTTTGGGAAGGTGACAGCGTTGTTGCCTCAGCTCGTACCCTAATTGGCGCAACGAATCCAATTTCTTCAGCACCGGGAACCATTCGCGGTGACTTTGGCATCACGATCGGCCGCAACTTAATTCACGGTTCTGATGCCGTGGAGACGGCTCAGCGAGAAATTGCACTGTGGTTCGATGAGGCTGAACTCGCGAGCTGGACTCCTGTCACTAAGGGCTGGTTGTACGAAGACTAAGTTGTACGACGACTAAAGAGAATTCTCTCTGAGCGTCAAAACAGCGACTAACAGAAGGCTGCACCTCCTATGTTCGTCGCTGTTTTAATCGAATGTAGCGGGTGTTGCGGGAAATATAGCGGCATGCAGGCTAATCAAGCACAGGGGGATTCCACACACAAAGGCATCG
>ERZ1740058.1016-NODE-1016-length-15638-cov-13.057819_pt1 | contig 15638 bp, 21 predicted proteins | sample MGYA00581745_ERZ1740058 | MGnify/ENA primary metagenome ERZ1740058 (study PRJEB43018, sample SAMN04849742) | marine metagenome | isolation source: floating plastic debris | place: Pacific Ocean | collected 2008-08-30 | study: EMG produced TPA metagenomics... | reverse complement strand
CCCCAACGCACCCGACATTATGTAGGTTATCTGTGAGTGTTCAATAATTCTGTGGCGGGGATTGGGAACGTTATGCAGCTTGTCTGTCTGAGGCGGCAGAAGTTCTCGATATGATTGACATGTACAGTTTTCTTAGCATATTGCTTTATGGACTACAAGCACATCATCACAATTGAGCCTGGAAAGCGTAGCGGTAAGCCATGTATTCGGGGAATGCGCATCACACTTGGAATATTTGGCAGGTGGAATGACAGAGGCGGAAGTTTTGGCAGATTTTTCTGAACTTACTCCGGCAGATATCAAAGCGTGTCTCGCTTTTGCTGCTGATCGTGAAAAAAAGTTATTTATAGCATCCTTGTGAAACTGCTTTTGATGAAAATCTATCTGACTGGATAATTCATAGGATTATCGATTTATATCCAGAGTCTGAGCACGTCAAGATGTTAGGACTAAGTAATACAGATGATGCAATGATCTGGGAATATGCAAAGACGAATGATTTTGTGATTGTTTCCAAAGATTCTGACTTTCATCAACGTAGCTTACTGTATGGTCACCCACCCAAGTTCGTTTATCTTCGGATTGGCAATAGTCCAACGTCAAAAATTGTTCAGATTTTGAGAGATAACTTCAACACGATCACTCAGTTTGATGATAAAGAATCGGAAAGTATTTTAGTGTTGGCATAGTACAAAACTAATCCTTTTTGCAAACTATGCCTGCGTCTTAAGTCAGGCTAAAGCTAATGCAGACCGTCGCGAAAGCACTGATTACTGACAGCCGCTGCATCATAATTTTGCGCAGGTGTTCCATTTCTGGCCGAGCTGAGTAGGATTAAGCCACCAGAGCCCGTTTGTCTAGGCTTGGAGATGAAATGAGCGATCGCGATGAAACCTGGCAGCAAATACTACCCTCTCTATCAGCGTCTCTCCCAAATTGAAGACACCACAGTGACGTTCACCTTCGATGAACTGGAGGCTTGCCTTGATGGAAAATTGCCCAATATGGCCTGTCGAAATTCGACTTGGTGGGCCAATCGCAGCCGAGGTGGCCATCAGGCTAAAGCTTGGATCAATGCCGGATATCACACTGACAAAGTGGATCTGGCGCAGCGGCGCGTCACCTTCAAAAAATTTCAGGCTGAATATAAAATTCAGCGTGTGGACGGGGAAATCAAGTGGGACCAAGGCGCAATTCGAGCATTACGGCTACACATGAGCTTGAGTCAAGCCCAGTTCGCCGAGGCGATCGGCGTGCGGCGGCAAACCATCAGCGAATGGGAAAATGGCGTCTATTCTCCTGATCGCTCTACGATGAAGCATTTAGGGCTAGTGGCCGAAAAAGCGGCATTTAATCCAGCCGATTTTTATCGTCCCGGCGTGTCATCGGCTGAATTTCCCCAGTCAAAGTGATTAGCGGTGGGCTGCCGTAAGGAATTTGCTTCAGAATAGCGTACCCAATCGTCGAAGTTTGGCACTGCCAACCCCTTACAGCCACTTTGTGCTTTAGGCAGGTCATCTAAGCGCCGATCTCTAAGTTTCAACGCAGCTCTATGAGTCGAGCCAAAATTATCCATCTAAAATCTAGAATCAATATGGATTGCTGGTTGAAAAAGTCAGCACTGGCAAATGATTTTGCTTTTCGTTAGACAACTACTCATTCAGCAGTAAAAAATACAGAGTCCCATTATTGTTGATTTGTCCGGCTTGATTACCGGCAGCATCACCGCTGCCGACATAGATATCCACCCGCCCCGGTCCTTGAATGGCGCCGCCGGTATCTTGGTTTAGCACGTAGCGGTTGATGGGTTGAGTTTGCCATTGGCCGCTCGCATCTGGTTCCGGCCAATCGAGGGCAATCAGCGCGATCGCCCCGGGCGGCATCAGAGATTTATCCGTAGCAATTGAGCGACCAGCCGTGACCGGAACAGAGAAAGTGCCCGTCGGTGGTCCACCGGCAGTTTCTCGAAAAAACACGAAGCGATCGTTGCGGGGAATATAGTCATTCAGCGTCGCGGGATTTTCTGCAAAAAAGGTAATCAAACGTTCTAGAGTCATGCCCTGGGCGGGAACTTTGCCGTCATTGATCAACTCACGGCCCAGGCTGACGTAATCGTATTCGGTGCGTCCGGCATAGCCGACGGAAAGAAAGCTGCCGTCTGTCAGGCGCAGCCGCGCTGATCCCTGCACCTGCACCAAAAAGGCCTCCAGGCGATCGCGCATCCATACCAATTCCAAATTGCCAAGTCGACTGCGATCGCCCTGCAACCCATCTTCGCCTTCCAGTTCCGCCCGCGTCGGGTGAGGCAACGTCCAGTTTTCTAAATCGGGTGGGCGCTGATAAAGCGGATAGCGGTACTCGGCAGTCGGTACGCGACTGGCGGCATAGGTCGGCTCAAAATAACCAGTAAAATGTATTGTACCTGCACCATCATTACCCACAGACTGATAGAGCCGAAACTCTTGCCGTACTGCAGCCTGAAAGGCAGCTGATGACTGGCTGGTGAGCAGCAACGTGCGAAAGCGCTGGAGACTGCGTCTCACACGATCGCGAGTAAAGCCTTCAATCGGATAGTCAGCATAGGCTGCTGCCGCCGCCGACGTGTTGAGATAGGACAGACTGTGAGCAATCGCCGTCAACAAACGAATCTGAGCCGATGACTCATTGCCCTGCCACAGCAAATCGTCCGTAATCGCTGCCGTGGGCCAATTAGACTGTGCCGCTAGCGGCACGGTGGGTACCGCTTGAGGGCGATCGCGAGTTGGCGTTTCGCCACTGGCTGTTATGTCGCCCAGCGATCGCCCGCTCCACAACAGCAAGCTAACCACGCTGATGAGCGCGATCGCGCCAGTTGTTCTCCTCGTAACCCGACGAATCATTAGTAAAATCGTTCAACGCTGGAGCTGAAGACCGGCTCCACCCGAATTGCCAAAAGCCGTGACGGACGAATCACCATATATTCACCGGGATTAACTTTGGGGATCGGCACGTTGATAAAGGAGTCGTCTGATTGTTTAGGCATTAACTCGGAGCTATACCACTTCTGAAAGTCTTGAATCGTCGAAAACCTGACCTCTTGATGGTGGCCCCCATCAAATAGCATATGGACGACATATTCGTTGGGCGTTCTTGGCATGGTATTCCCCGTATTCTCAAATAGCGCTCCCGCTGAGGCAGCAATAACAGACAAATTGTACCCACGGAGAGCGCGATCGCGACGTCTCCCTCAAGGAACGCATACAGTCAGAGAATGGTGACTTGTGAAATTGACAAAACAGCCGTTCAATAGATAAGGCTGGCAGGAATAAATGTACCGTAAAGGAGTGATTTGCCAGGATTGAGAAACCGGTTGAGCCAAACAAAATCCCCCAGAGCAGTCACGGCAACAGCTAAGGGGGATTAAGGCAAGATATACAGTCGAATCGCGAAATGCTGCTGCTGTTACTTCAGGGCAACCTTAGCACCGGCATCTTCAAGTTGCTTCTTGGCGTCCTCGGCATCGTCCTTAGCCACTCCCTCTTTGATGGCTTTGGGAGCCGACTCAACGATTTCCTTGGCTTCTTTCAAGCCCAAGCCGGTCAAGCCGCGCACCACTTTGAGAATGGCAATTTTCTTGTCAGCGGGCACTTCTTCGAGCACCACGTCAAATTCCGTCTTCTCTTCTTCGGGCTCAGCCTCAGCACCCGCTGGCGCTCCTGGCATCATGCCGGGCATCATCATCATGCCGCCACCAGAAGCGGAAGCATCAACACCGAAAGCCTCCTCGATTTGCTTAACTAGCTCAGAAGCTTCCAGCAAGGACAAAGATTTCAGCTCTTCAAGAATTTGGTCAGTTTTTGCAGACATGAGGTCTCTCCTAAATGATTAGTTGCGAATGATTAATCGCGAAAGTACGGGTCAAAAAACGGTCAAACCAGGCAAAAGGCAGGACAGTTATGCGGCTTCGTCTTTTTCCGATACGGCTTTGATAGCGCGCACCAGAGACGACGGTACCTCTTTGATGCCCACCGCCAATTTCTTAGGAACGGCGTTGGTGCCCACCGCCAGCTTGGTGGGAATGGCGTTGATTGCGCCAGCAATGCGGGCAATCAGCTCTTCTTTGGTTGGTAGCTCAGTGATGGCCTCTAAATCTGCCGTCGTCAGCGCCCGCCCTTCCATAACGCCGCCACGAAGTTCAGTCTTCTTGGTGTCTTTTTGAAAGGATTTGTAGGCTTTAATCGCTCCACCCAGGTCGTCTTGCACCAGCAAAAACGCCGAAGAGTCTTTGAGGAACTGCGTCATGGGCTGCCAGTTGTCGTCATTTTCAACGGCAATGCGCATTAAGGTGTTTTTGGTCACCTTGCAAATGGCACCTTTTTCACGCAGGCGATTGCGCAAGTCTGAGATTTCAGCGACGGATAGACCTTTAAAGTCAATCACCATCGCCAGTTGAGCTTCACTCAGAAGCCCCTGCAGCTCAGCGACAATTTCCTTTTTGTTTTCGAGTGTTCTACCCATATCGGTCTCACCTCCTTTGGGATTGAGAGCCAGTCATCAATCAGTTTTTGGTGAAAGTAGGCAGGCTAGCAGCCATCAAAAAAGCCCCGGCAAATACCGAAGCTTCAGATTCTCAAACGACCACATCGGCTTTTGGAAGCGCGATCGCGGCGTCAGAAACTTGTCTGAACCTCGGTAGGACTTACAGAATGGCCTACTGTCTGCGGTTACGTATTCAATTAGAAAGTGAATGTGTAGCCGGAGTTTTACCCCACTTATGACAAAAACTTAAGCGGCTTCTGCTAACTTAAAGTCGCGCAGAGCACTAACGTCGATTTCAATCGAAGGCCCCATTGTAGCAGAAACGTAAACCGTACGCCAATAGCGTCCTTTTGCTCCAGCAGGTTTGTTGCGATCAACGCACTCCTGCAGAGCTTTCAAATTAACCAGCAAATCTTGGGGATCAAAATCGGCTTTGCCAAACTGCACATGTACAATCCCACTTTTATCTGCCCGAAACTCCAGCTTACCGGCCTTAAACTCTTCAATTGCCGTCGGTAAATCAGTCGTCACCGTCCCTCCTTTGGGTGAAGGCATCAGGCCCCGAGGCCCCAGCAGGCGGCCCAGTTTCGCAATTTTCGGCATCATGTCGGGCGTGGCAATCAGCACGTCAAAGTCCATCATGCCCTTTTGAATATCATCGATCAGCTCTTCGGAACCCGATAAATCGGCGCCAGCATTAGTCGCCTCGGAAACTTTTTCACCGCGAGCAATCACCGCAACCCGAACGGTTTGACCCGTGCCCTTAGGCAAAATTACCGTCGTGCGCAGTTGCTGATCGGTATATTTCGGATCGATGCCTAAACGGATGTGCGCTTCAGCCGATTCGGTAAATTTGGCTGTGGCCGTTTCTTTGAGCAGCGTCAACGCTGCCAAAGGCTCATAGGGGCGGTCTTCAACTTTTGCCAGCAGCTCTTTAAGTCGCTTAGAAACTTTTGCCATTTTTAGCTCCTTGGGGTTTTAACGAAGCGTGGCCTCTCCCCCAAATAAGTGAACAAATTGAACAGTTAAATCGGAAGGCGATCGCCCTCCTCTCTCTAATCCGCTACGGTCACGCCCATGTTGCGGGCAGTACCCTCCACGATGCGGATCGCCGCTTCAATATCATTAGCATTGAGATCAGGCATCTTGGTCTCCGCAATTTCCTTGAGCTGAGCCCGAGTAATTGCCCCCACCTTATCTTTGTTGGGTTGACCAGAGCCTTTTTCAATGCCAATGGCTTTCTTAATCAAAACCGATGCCGGCGGCGTTTTGAGCACAAAAGTAAAGCTACGATCTTCAAAGACCGAAATCTCTACTGGCACGACCAAACCCACCTTATCAGCGGTGCGAGCATTGTATTCCTTGCAAAACGCCATGATATTGACGCCGTGTTGACCTAACGCTGGGCCAATCGGCGGGGCCGGGTTGGCTTTGCCCGCAGGAATCGCCAACTTAATCAGTGCCACTACCTTCTTTGCCATCGCTTAACTCTCTTTTTGTACCTGATTAAACTCTAGTTCGACCGGGGTGTCGCGTCCGAAGATGGACAGCAAAGCCTTCAGCTTACTGCGCTCTGGGCTCACCTCAATCACTTCACCCTCGAAGTCCTTAAACGGTCCCGACAATACTGAAATGCGATCGCCCGCTTCCATATCGACTTTGATCACCGGCTGCTGCTCTTGTGTCTGCTTAAAGATGCGCTCGACTTCAGCTCGTCCCAAAGGCATAGGTTTAACGTGACCGCGCCCCCGCCCATAGGCGCGACGCTGTTCTGCACCGACAAAGTTGATTACATGAGGCGTGTTCTTAATCACCTGCCAGGCTTCATCATCCATGATCATGCGAATCAGCACGTAGCCCGGAAAAACTTTTTCCTCTGCATTGGTATGGGAACCGTCTTTGCGCACCTTCTTGACCGGCGTTTGCGGAATCTCGATCTGTAGCACTTTATCGACTACATCGAGAGTTTGCAGACGCTGCTCCAAACTGGCCTTGACCTTTTTTTCGCAGCCTGAAGCCACCTGCACGGCATACCACCGCGCTGGCTTTTGCTTCGGCTCGTCGCCATTTTCTTCGGCGACATCAAAGTCGCTGTTGGGAGTATAGCCTGCTTCAGAAACCATTTAGAATACCTGTCTAGACGCCCAGCCAAACAGTTGATCAATCAAATAAATCAACGTGGCTGATAAGCTCACCATCAAAATAACTGCTGCCGATTCACTAATAAGCTGCTGCCGCGACGGCCAGACAACCTTCGCCAATTCATCTTTGGTGCCTTTCAGGAAAGCTACCGCATTCGCATTGGAGGTGGGCTGACTTGCCGAAGCCTCGCGAATCGTTTCTTTTTTCTCAGCTTCTTTCTTAGCCACGCGATCGCCTTTAGTTAACGTCTAATTTCAAAGCTTACTAGCTTCATTTAGTATCACTGAGTAACTACCGCTAAAACATCACCAAACCCAAAGATTTTGGCGGGCAAAACCTTTGGGTCAGTGGTGCTATTCACCCAGCGCGCCCTCGAGGACTCGAACCCCGGACATCAGGTTTTGGAGACCTGCGTTCTACCAACTGAACTAAGGACGCATGCGGCAGCCTTATGGGGCTTTATGCTATCACGGATAGCCTCGCTCTGATGGCTAAACCGTACGGTCAAACCGCTGCTTCAAGCGAGTAGCTTTACCTACGCGATCGCGCAGATAGTACAGCTTCGCACGACGCGCTTTCCCGCGACGCATCACCTTAATGTTGGCAATACGAGGAGCGTGCACCAAAAATACCCGCTCTACCCCTATTCCTTGGAAGATTCGGCGTACAGTGATGGCCTCATTAATACCACCATTGCGTTTAGCGATGACGGTGCCTTCGTAGGGCTGCACCCGTTCTTTTCCACCTTCCTGAATGCTAACCCCCACGCGAACGGTGTCACCCACGTAGATTTCAGGTAAGTCTGTCTTCATGTAGTCCGCTTCTAGCGAACGAATTGCTTGCTCGGCATTCATGGTATTTCAAAAAGTGCACAGCTTCTAATAATAAAGTAAGCAATCGAACTCTGTCTAGTTCTAATGCTAAGCGGGTCATTAATTAATACCAGAAACCTAGTGAGAGCGCCATTTCAAGCTGTATGTCGGTTCTGCAGAGCGGCTTTTGTGATGTGAAAAGACAATTCAATCTAATTACAGAGGCTGCTATTGACCAGAATTTGTCGAGGTGGACATGTTCTAGGCAATTTTTTGTCGTATCTTGACTAGCGATAGTTTGATGGAAAAAGCATTTTGGCGCCCCAACAGCTCGACGTATTTACGGCTAACTTACCTAAGTCCAATTGTGGTTGGCTAGGAACAGTGGCGGATTTTTTATCGTTGCCAGTCGAGACTTGGCTGGCTCAGATGATTTCTCAGCATCAACGCCTATATCAACAGCAGCCGGCAAAAACCCAGGTGCAAGCGTGGCAGGATACGGCTGCAGTGCTGTCACGATCGCTCCGGTTGCCTCATCAACAAGCCTGGATGCTGGTTTTTGAATATGAACTGCCCAGGGAGGGAGGGCGTCGTCCGGATGTGGTGCTGATGGCAGGTGAGCAAATCTGGGTGCTGGAGTTCAAGCAAAAATCAGCGATCTCAGCGGCTGATTTAGACCAGAGTGCGGCCTATGCCAGAGATCTCAAAATTTACCATCCTGGCTGTCGCGATCACCGGGTAATGCCGCTGCTGGTGCTGACGCGCCGCGAGCTACCCGCTGAGCGCCGCGAGGATGCGCTGCCTGTCAGCCCGGCACAATTGCAAGAGCTGCTGGCAACCGACACTCCAACGGACTGCAAGATTGATGCCGAAAGTTGGATCGCCGCTGACTATGCTCCGCTACCAACGGTTATTCAGGCCGCTCGACAAATTTTCCAGCGGGAACCGCTGCCCTCCATTCGCCGCGCCGGCAGTGCCGGCATTCCACAACTGTTGGCCAACCTTAATCAGCTGGTTGTGCAGGCATCGCAGCAGCAAGAGCGACATTTAGTATTAATTACCGGCGTTCCAGGGGCTGGAAAAACCTTGGTGGGTTTGCAATTTGTTTATCAAAATCCCCTTGCCATCAGCGATTGTCCTCAGGCCGTGTTTCTCTCCGGCAATGGTCCGCTAATTCAGGTATTGCAGTATGCGTTGAAAAATCGAGTGTTCGTACAGCTAGTGCGCAACTTTTATTTGCAGCATCAAGTGCGCCGTCAAAGTGCCCCACCAGAGCACATCATTGTCTTTGATGAGGCACAGCGGGCTTGGGATGCCGGTCGCATGACAGAAAAATATGGCATCGACCAAGCGGCTGGCGGCACCGTCCTGCGGATTGCCGAACGCATTCCCGACTGGGCAGTGGTGGTGGCTCTCATTGGTGAAGGACAGGAAATTCATGTGGGCGAAGAGGAAGACATTGGCCAGTGGCAGGTGGGGCTTCAGCAGTCAGAGCAGTCTTGGTACGTCCACTGTCCACAGCGCTATGAAGACGTATTTACTGAAGTTAGCCATAACTTAAACGCTGATGCTCAATTTGATTTAACTACGTCACTGCGCACCCACCAGGCTGCCACTGTGCAGGACTGGATTAACCAGCTTTTGTCGGGCAATTCAGTAGCAGCAGCGGCGCTGATGCCCAAACTTTGGGAATCAGGCTTTCGAGCCTATCTCACGCGCGATTTAGATGTCGCCAAACAGTACTGCCGCGATCGCTACGGCGACCAGCCGGATAAGCGCTATGGCATGGTGGCCTCATCTCGAGCCAAAAACTTGACGGCCCATGGCGTGGCCAATGACTACAAATCTACTCTCCGGGTCAATGCGGGCCCTTGGTATATCGATCCGCCTGATTCCCCTCGCTCTTGTTGTGCACTTGAACAGGTCGTGACGGAATTTGGCTGCCAGGGCTTGGAGCTGGATATGGCGATCGTGGCCTGGGGCAACGACCTGCTTTGGCAGGACCAAACTTGGATCTGCACAATCCGACAGCGAAATGTTCGAGACCCGCGCCGGCTGCGGCTCAACAGCTATCGGGTACTGCTCTCCCGAGGCCGCGATGGTTTTGTTGTCTTTATTCCACCAGAATCGCCCATGGATGAAACCGCCGCCAGATTGCTCGCCGCTGGACTGGTCCAACTACCCGACTCCATTTCTACGGAAAGAGGTGCTCCTGATTTTGAATTTTGAATTACCGACTTTGTTCTAAACGCTGGCGCAACAACTCAGGGGTACGCACCAGTAAATCTAAAGGAAATCGAGGGCGAACTTGAAACCGAATTTCAGCGGCTTTCTGAGGCGAATGGCCTTCAAACGGCATCATCACCAGTAAATCGACATCCGAATCTAGCGTTGGTTCGCCGTAGGTATATGAGCCAAAGAGGATAATTCGTTCAGGCTGAAACTGCTCAACAATTTGCTTACTCAGCGCTTCAATTTGCGACATTTCGACCATGCCGGCCCCTCATTCAAGAAATCGTCTTTGCTACGTCTAGTTGAGGCTCACCACAACTTAGGTGTGAGTACAACACATCCGGATCGAGATCGGCATCATTAGGCCAGTAAACGGTTCCAAGCTCAGGATGAACTTTGACTTTGGCAAAGAATTCTGGTTCTTGCAAAGGGGCAAAGATGCCAGAAAACTCGATCAGCTCTGAGATTTGTAAATCTCCACGAACGTCATCTTCAAAGACAATGTGTAGGGTGCAATTGTCTTTGGGCTGTACTGCAACAATATCTCTTAACACGATTACTCCAGTGGTTCAATTTTATTCAGGGGAGCTTGCTACCGCGCTAGGTGCCAATTTTGCTGTAACTCTGTTTGATGCTGCGCAGCCCACTCAACAACTAGCCCTAACGTTCTTGGGTTGAGTTTGCCTTCTAAAATTGAAAGCGTGTCGATTTCAACAATAGCTTTCTGCTTGCCATATCGCACATGAAAATGCGGTGGCGTATGGTCGTTGTAGTACATGGCGACGACAATGCCAAAGCAACGACTGACTTCTGGCAAAGTTCTCTCCTCGACAGGTTTTCTTTAGTATGGCTCGACGGGTACAGGCGATCGCTTTTCCCCTGATCACCCTACAAAACCCCTTAAGCAGACTGCTGTGTCGTCGTTGGGGTATTGGGGCGATTGCTGAATCAGAGAGAAACCTCGCTAAACTAGGGTCAGCAATCCCTTTCCCTGTCAGAAGACATGCAGATTACCCTCAGCACTGAACAAAGTCGAGTTCTTGAAACCCTTTCACAGCAGGGAGGATATGCGTCGGAAGATGCTCTAGATATGGCGTTGGTGCTGCTTGCAGAAGTCGTTACAGAACAGTCAGCAGACCATGAGCCAGAATACCTCGCCTGGGTGGAGCAGACGCGCCTCAAAATTGAGGTCGGTATTGCAGCCGCTGACCGGGGGGAAGTGTTGGATGCTGATACCGTATTAGCTCAGTTACGTGGGAAAATTGGCGCTGCTAAAGCTGCTGCTGAATGAGAAGTTTGGTTGTTACAGTTCCGGCCAGTCAAGACCTGGAGGAGATTTCTGATTATTTTCTAGACGTGAGCATTGATGCGGGCGAGCGCTTTGTCGAAGGCTTTAACAAAAAGTGTCAATACCTCGCTCGCTATCCCTATATCGACAAATCCTATGCTCAGTTGAAACCTGGTTTGCGAGGAATTTCGTTAGTGAATCACATTATCTTTTACCGGGTCTTGGAAGAACGGATTGAGATTTTGCGGGTGATTAGCGGTCACCGAAATTTGCAGGATATCTTTGCGGAGTAAGTGACGCGATCGCTTTTCCCCTGATCGCCCTACCAAACTTCCTAAGCAAACTGTTGCGTCGTCAACATGGCGATTGGCAACTCAACTTCAATGGCCTGAGAACTCGCGGTCTGACTGTAGTGTTCTAAGGTAATGCCGACAGATGACAGTTGCTGTCGAGGTCAATAATCAGGTTTTCGTTGACGACTTCAGATTCAACACTGGGGCGTTGGCGAAGCCTGTCCAGAGGACAATCGCTGATATCGATATACAGCCTGTCAGTGTCAGGAAAATAGCTTAGCTTCATATATTTATCCAAAATATATTGGGTGAGGGATAAACAGCTCATAGCAGCTTTTATTTTGCTAACTTAATTTCTCTTTTCTTATAGTGATGCCATAAGCCAAGACGTTTGATTCTATATTCCGCTAATTCCTTAGTAACTCCATATGAGCTAGCAAATTTAGCAATGTCTGACTGACTAGACACTACTTTTATCATTGCTTCTCTGGGCAGTAAAGTTGCTGATGCAAGATAATATGCATCATGTTCCTCTGAATCAGAAAAGGTTCTACCAAAGACATTAGAAAACTTGGTAATTTTTGTTAATTGATGCCCTAACAGAATATGCCAAATTTCTTCTAAAATCGATACTCTTATCCTTTTGATATTTTGAGAGTTATTGAACACAACCACCCAATCCTCTGAGTCTAAGCCCTTCAAGGGAATACTCATTGCTGACCAAGCGTAAATGTTTCCTGAAAGCAAGTTAGCTTTTATTGAGGAATCAATTCCTTTTATATCTTGCAGATTAATGATATCTATTCCTTCAATTTTCAGTAAGAGCGGATCGAGTGCTTGGTCATTTTGGAGTTCCAAGTCTGAGCGGAAAGCCTCGGCCAATTTCTCCATTTCTTCTTTCGATAGAGAAACACCTTGGCTCACACCTTCTTCTTCTTCCAAATTTACACCTGAAAGAAGACTGCTACTAGCACTTGTTTTTTGTTTTTTGACATAGTCAGCAACTTCAAAAAGACTTTGAATAACGTCTGAAGATACTTTCTTACTTGCCCGAAAATGAACCGAAGCAACATTTTCAAAGTTCAAACCAGCTTTCCGAGCGTCATCTCCTAGCCATTCAAGAAGACGAACGCGAGTGTTGTTATCAGGCTCACCATCCCCTCTCTCAATTCTAGAAAGAGTCGAGAAACTCACTCCGACAATCGAAGACAGCTTGCGGAGGCTATATCCTTCACGCTGTCTCTTCTGCTTGAGCAGTGTAATTAGCTGTTGAGTCTCTTGATGCATGGCTAAATCACAGATTTTCTTTAGGCTTGTATTACCAGCACAGCTTGCAACACTTGGGTAAATGGATTAGATTGTGCTGATAATACAGGGTCGCACAAACTTAATGATTATGTTGTCAAACTTTCGGCTCAAGGAGAGCTAATCATGAAGACAATTAACTTAGCGCATTTTCGAGTTCAAGGAATTGATTGTGCTGTTTTCGAGGCTGACGCACATCTCTCAACTCGGCGAGATAACGTACTACAAATGCTTGCAGCACAAGCTCGTATGCAAGGATTGAAAGTTGATAAAGCTGCACTCGCTTTCTCTAAAGGAGGACGTATTCACTTTAGAGGGACGCAGGACTTAGTACGCTATCTTTCTCGTTCCGGGCTCCCAAGGTGGACTCACAGAATTACCATCTAGAGTTTGACAGTACTTTTCTCAGAAACAAACCTCAGAAATCTTCTCAATCCCTGGGGCACGCTTTATTTCGCTACGCCGTTGCAAGTTCAGGGGCTTGACGTTTGAAGACGAGGCGTTCGTTTTCGACATCGGCGTAGATGCGATGCCACGTTTCATGCAACTAAGATAGCGAAAGGTGGTGTCGAATGCTTTGCCTGACTTGTTCGCACAAACTGTAGACCTCTTCAGCAACGGCCCGATCCGCTGTGAATCCTGGATATCGCACTTCAACAGCGTAGTCTGTCAATATCCCTAAAGCAAACCGTAAGGGTTCTAGTTCCGGGTCGTGAGGTAGCAACAAGTCCAACAGAGCCGTTAAATCGTGGATTTTGGGAACTGGAATGTCAGTTTCTTGCAGTCTGGCTTTGAGATACTTTTCAGCGCACTGCTGAGCATGGAAGCAGACAGCATCATAATTTGGCAATTGCTCGGCCCGTAGCTCTCGACCAGCAGTTCTGAAATCGCCCTCCGCTTTCTCAATCCATTCCTGGGTCAGCGGCTTCATAAAGCACTTCGCCCTTGTCGATGATTTCCTGAATAAAAAAATCCCCCAGTTCCAACCGCTGACGCAACAACTCAGAGGTACGTACCAGTAAATCTAAAGGAAATTGAGGGCGAACTTGAAACCGGATTTCAGCGGCTTTCCGAGGCGAATGGCCTTCGAACGGCATCACCACCAGCAAATCCACATCCGAGTCCTCGTTTGGTTCACCATAGGCGTAGGAGCCAAAGAGGATAATGCGTTCAGGCTGGAACTGCTCAGCAATTTGCTGACTCAGCGCTTTAATTTGCGACATCTCGACCATATTGGCCTCGCCAGGTTTCTTTCCATTTTGCCATTTAACAAAAACCCCAGAGCTTATATCCGCTCTGGGGTTACGAATTATTTGCTTACACCGTTGCGAGTTCGGGGGCTTGGCGTTTGAAGGTGAGGCGTTCGTTTTCGACGTCGGCGTAGATGCGATCGCCGTTCACAAACTCGCCTCGCAAAATGCCCTTGGCGATGGGCGTCTCCAGTTCCTTCTGGATAGCGCGCTTAAGCGGGCGGGCGCCGTAGACGGGATCGTAGCCGACTTGGGCCACCCAATCCAGCGCCTCTTCAGAGAGCGTGAGGGACATTTTGCGATCGCCCAACCGCTTCTCCAACCGTTGGATTTGAATCTTGACGATGGACTTAAGCTGTTCTTGGCGCAGGCTGTGGAAGATGATCAGCTCATCCACCCGGTTAAGGAACTCAGGGCGGAACTGACCGCGCATGGCTTCCATCACGCGATCGCGCATCAGCTCATACTTTTCATCATCGCCCGCCAGATCCAAAATGTATTGGGAACCAATATTGCTGGTCATAATCACGACCGAGTTGCGGAAGTCCACCGTGCGCCCTTGGGAATCGGTGAGGCGACCATCATCCAAGATTTGCAGCATGATGTTGAACACATCCGGGTGGGCCTTCTCGATTTCGTCAAAAAGGATGACCGCATAGGGACGCCGCCGCACGGCTTCCGTCAGTTGCCCGCCTTCGTCGAAGCCCACATATCCCGGGGGCGCCCCGATAAGACGAGCCACCGCATGCTTCTCCATATATTCCGACATGTCGATGCGGACGATCGCGTCTTCAGTGTCGAACATATAAGACGCCAGCGCCTTCGCCAGTTCCGTTTTGCCGACACCGGTGGGACCCAGGAAGATAAAGCTAGCGATTGGCCGGTTCGGGTCGGCCAGCCCAGCCCGACTGCGCTGAATAGAGTCCGCCACCGCCGTGACTGCCTCATCCTGGCCGATGACGCGCTGATGCAGTTCATCTTCAAGATGTAGCAGCTTCTCCATTTCAGAGGCGACTAACTTGCTGACAGGAATGCCTGTCCACTTCGAGATGATTTCGGCAATGTCTTCCTCGGTCACCTCTTCCCGCAGCAGGGACTGACCTGTCGTTTGAGCATTTTCCAGCTTCTCTTCCGCCTGCTCGACTTGGCGCTGCAGGTCGGTAAGCTTGCCGTACTTCAGCTCCGCCGCGCGGTTTAAGTCATAGTTACGCTCGGCCTGCTGGATTTCAATGTTGACGTGATCTAACTCTTCCCGCAGCTTTTGGATGTCGTCAATCAGGTCCTTTTCCGACTGCCATTGCGCGTTCAGACTCGACTGCGTTTCCTTCAAATCAGCCAGTTCCCGATCCAAGCGCTCTAGCCGATCTAGGGATCCGGCGTCGGTCTCATTTTTAAGGGACAGGCGTTCCATTTCGAGCTGCAGGATCTTACGATCCACTTCATCCAGTTCTTCCGGCTTAGAGGTGATTTCCATTTTGAGCTTGGCGGCAGATTCATCTACCAAATCGATCGCCTTGTCGGGCAAAAAGCGATCGCTGATATACCGCGTCGACAGCACCGCCGCCGCCACCAGCGCACTGTCAGAAATCTTGACCCCGTGATGCACCTCATAGCGTTCCTTCAGTCCCCGCAGAATGGAGATCGTGTCTTGAATGCTGGGCTGATCGATCAGCACTTGCTGGAAGCGGCGCTCCAGAGCCGCATCTTTTTCAATGTATTTGCGATATTCATCCAGCGTGGTCGCGCCAATACAGCGCAGTTCGCCCCGCGCCAGCAGCGGCTTCAGCAGATTGCCTGC